>ENA-UPSM01006779-UPSM01006779.1-activated-sludge-metagenome-genome-assembly--contig:-NODE-6779-length-10487-cov-4.328700_pt1 | contig 10487 bp, 24 predicted proteins | sample MGYA00238181_ERZ773283 | MGnify/ENA primary metagenome ERZ773283 (study PRJEB29023, sample SAMN05720199) | activated sludge metagenome | isolation source: Anaerobic digester | place: Japan... | reverse complement strand
ATAATATTCAAAGATAATCAAATTTTCCGCATAAAAAAGAATAAAACGGAATTTATTTTCATTCTAAATAAAGGTTAATTAAACCACTTGTTAATATTTTCTTTTAAGAACGATTCGACATCATAACTACCATAAATTTGATAGATAGGGTTTTTAGTATATTGCATACAACCATAATTATCACTTAACCATATATTTAAACAACCCACTTTAAAACTTACATTTTTATAAGATTCATTTTGAATATATACTTCTTTATGATTCCAACTTGCATCATTATTAATAAAATCATTTACAAAAGTATGTGCATCTTCAATACTTGGTAGATTAAAAATTCTTGTTTTACTATTTATTTCAACTAATTTATTATGTATTTCTACCATTCCAAAAAGAGCTTGTGCAATATAAGGTGTTAATTTCTTAATTCTTCCCTCTCTTTCTTTTATTCTTGATTCGTTTCTTTTTTCAACTTCAACTATTTTATTGTTCATTAGTGAAGTAATATCTATTTTCTCTACTGCTATTATTGTTTTCATAATGTTATTGTTTTTAAATTAATTTTATTTTATAAATCTCCGCATAAAAAACTGAAAAATAAATTTTTTATTTGAAAAGATTATTGTATAGAGAAACTAATTGTTTTCTTCTTGAATTTCTTTATATGCTTGTGCGAGTTCTAAAATATACTCTAAATTCTCTTGGTCTAATTCTTCATAAGTTAAACTATAACTATCAATTTCTACCTCATCATCATATACTTCAACATCTACATCGTCTTGGTTAAAATATTCAATTAAATGGTGTAGATTACCTTTTTGGTTTGGTACACTTGGACTATAACTTGCTTCTACTTCCCCTGTTCCGAAACCTCCATATTCTGAAATAATTTCTTTTATTTGTTCAATTACTTCTTTTTTAGCGGAATTATTAATTAAGTTTCCGTCTATTTCTTCGTGTGTGTAAATTGCCATAATTTTATTTTTTTTTAGTTTTTATTTTCGGCGAAAAAAGTTAGAAAAGAAACTGATTCTTAAAAATCTACTTCGTTATCAATCAAACTCTTCTCTATTAACTTAACTCTCTCTTGTAACAAAAATAATTTAATATCTTGCCAATCTTTAAAGTGTTCTGTTTGTTGTTCTCCATTTAAAGAATTTTTAACACTTATTGCTAAATCAATTTCTTCTGTTGTTTTTTGAAGTTCATTTAATAAACTTTCTCGGTGGTTTTTATTTAGTTGCATAATTCTAATGTTTAAGGTTTTGTTTTTCTGTTCTTTTTATTTGTTTTTGGCGGGAAAAAGATAAAAACAGAATTAAAACTCTAAATCACAAATCTCTTCCTCTGTATAATTCTTATTCAAAAAAGCATTAAGCCTTTCTCTGTTTCTAAATTTCTTAATATGCTTTTTATCTGTCCACGCATTTTGAAAAGTATTATACTCCACAATAGCAATGTAACCACCTTTAAAAACCTTACCTTCGTCTGATACTGTTAAAACATCATCAGAAACTACTCTTTCTCTTAATATAAACTGTTGCATAATTTTTATTTTTTAGTGCGTTAAAACGCTTGTTATTAATATCAAATGTAAGTAATTAATTCTATACTACCAAAAGAAACTTTGTAAATTTCGGCGGAAAAAAGAATAAAACAGAAGAAACTATCTACAATACTCTAAAGAAGTACCAACATCCTCCCCTAAAGTCATATTCTCTCTAATAGTAGAAGATACTTTAATAACTTCATATAAAGTAATTCCTAAAGAATAATCATAAGTAGATAGTATTTCAACATATTTACCTTTATACTTTTTATTTACTTGTTGTTTTGTTAATTGTGCCATACCGATTGATTTTTAGGTTACTATTGTTTTATATCTTTGCCAAAATTAAAGGTTCTAAAGGTTTTGAAAAGTGGGTAAAAGTGGGAATAAAATAAGGTGGTTTGGGGTTGTCCTCCCCTTAATTTCCACGTAACTAAAATAATTTTTAGGCTTGTCTAAATTTTATTTTCGTTATACCATTTAATAAATTCTACACAAGCATTGTAAACTGCAAATATTTTTATGTTTCCTTCTAATTCTATAACTATAAAGTTCTCGCCCTCGTTATAAGCTATTTGTATGTAGTTAGAAGTAATTAAAACATCGTTTCCTAAACTTTCAATCTTTTCTACTACTTCCATTAACCAATTCCAGTCCGAATGGTATTTTAATGTTTCTATTCTTGTTGTAGAGTATAAATGTTTTACCTCCATAAATTCCGCTATTAGCTTATTGTTTTCTAAGGTACTTTGCATTGTGTTCATTTTCTTCTGTTTTTAATTTTCTTTTGCGGAATTTTTTACTCGTCAACCTCAATGTTTTCAAGGCTTTCCCAAACATCGTCCCAATACTCAAAACCTTCTTTACTACTTTTCCAATCGAAACCTAACATTATTGCATCAGATAGACTGCTTACTTTTATATTTTTACAAGATAGTTTTAAGTTTGTTATAGCTTGATTTTTTATTGGTTGTTTTAGGTGTTTGTACCAATCTTTTATTCTTTTTTCTGTTGTTTTCATCTTCTTTTGCGGATTTTTATGTGCTTATTGCAATACTTAATATTAGTATAGGTATTGCAAAACTACTTTCCTCTTCTACTTTTTAGGAAAATATTAGTAGTTAATTGCACTTTAAAGTTATTTTTACTCCAAATATTACCCTCTTTTTTAAATTTTCTATAGATTGTGCTTCTATCTACTCCAATTAATTCTGACAAAGGGGTAATTTCTTTATATATGTAAACTTCATTAGTTGATAAATTAGTTACTACATACAATAAATTATACTTTTCTTTTCGTGTTTTGTATTTCATTTGCTATACCTATGTTATGTATTGATATTGCAAATTTAATAAACAGTTTTCAATCTACCAAACTAATTACTACTTATTTTTTTAGGTTTTCAATCTTTTGTGTTAAATTTTTTCTGTTTCTTATTCTTTTTACCCGCCCTTAATTAACCTTAAAATAATAATAATCTACATCATTTAAAGTAATTTCATTTTCGTTATGGTCATAGTGTGCAAAATGATGTCCATAGCCGTCAAGCCTTGCATACTCGCTTTGTATGGTTTCTATATTATCAACCATTAGTTCCCCTAACTCCTCAAATGCTTCGGCTTTTTGTAAGGCTTCAACAACTTTTAAAGATAGGTCTGTATTGTCAGCAATAAACCGAGCGTTAAAACAACCTAATATATACAAGTCATTTTTAAGTTCATCTTGTTGTATTATATCAATTTCACTGCTTTTTATAAAGCGATAGTTATCTATTTCAAAATCGTCGTTTTGTTCGTTTACGTTTTCTACTAATTCTTTAAAATCAATATCTAATTCATTAGATAGATTTTTTACTTCTCTTAATTGTGATAGCTTCATATTGTTTTTATTTTATTGCGTTTTCAATCTCTTTAAAGGTTATTTTGTGGCAACCTATTGTAATATATTGCTTTGTTATTTCATTAACTGTAAAGTCTAAAAACTTATCCCCTACATTTACATTTTTAAGATTATTATAAAATCTCATTCCTACTGCAATAGGGAATTTAACCCCTTGTGATGTTTCAAAGTTTTCATCATTTTTACGTATATAATCAAAACCATCACGAGAATACAATCTTTGAACATCAAATTTACGCCACTTTTTTAAGGCTTCTTTATGTGCTTTTAACTGTTGTTGTTCCTTAGCTTTTTTATCCGCCAAAAGTAATGCTTCTTTTTTAGCTAAATAGTCTACAACTTCTTTTTTATCTGTAATACTTAAAACAGAGTTTAAAGTTTGTGGAATATCTATATTAAAATAGGTTGCATAAATTGTTGCTTTGTCCTTAATTATATTTAATTGATTCAAATATATTTCAGGCTTTTTAGCATTGGTTAATTTTCTTGTCACGCTCTCGGCTTCATTTAACCAATAGTTAAAATTTTGTTCGTGGCTACCTTGTGGATAAGCGCAATATATTTTATTTTTATGACTTGTTGCACTTCTTACAATAGATATATGATTACTAGTTGTATTACTATAACTTCTTTCGGTGAATAATAGTGTATTATCGGTTAAGAATTTTGCAATACAAAAATGATTACCATAACTATAAATACTTTCATTATAAAAGTATAAATTGTTATTTGCGTTTCTAGCTTCGCTTTGTAATTGGTTTGCAAATAGATGAGCTACTTGTTGAGGACTTACTACTTTTTTCATTTTGATTATGTTTTTTAGTTTGACGTTATAAAGATAAGAAAATCTTTTTTACTTTATCTATTGTTTATTAATTATTTTTGTTGTAAATTTGCTGTTTTTATTCTTTTGCGGGAATTTCGGCTTTAATAAAAGCCTTTAATGTACTACATTTTAAAGGTAGTAATTCACAAAATTTTTGTGCTTGATGTTTTGTATCAAATGTTTTAAAACAGAAAGCTCCTTTATTATTGTTTACTTCTACTAATACCATAACTTTAAAGTTTTACTTTTAATACTCCTATTGCTTTACTCCTTAAAATGTACGTTGTGTTTGCACCTTTGCTTACTTTTACGTACTCAACTTTTTTCTTTTTGAGTTCTACTCTTAACCTATCAGTTCCTGCAAAAATTTGAACAGTTTTGGTTAACGTTTGCTGTAGTGTATCATCGTTTTCAAATGTGATGTTATCTATACTCATTTTTTCTGTTGTTTTTAGCTTTTTACGGCGGTTTTAAAGTAATTTATTTAATTCTATTTGATATTTAATAAAGTAGCTATCTATTAAACGACTTGTTTCTTTTGATTTTTTATTATACCAATTTTGGGCAAGTTCAAAATTTTCAAAATGTTTTGCTATTTCATTTGTTAAACTTTCGTTTGTTTCTTTTGAGCTTCTTTTTATTTTTAGCTCCCAACAACAACGGTATAAAGTCCTGCATTTATTAAAAAATGTACTTTCAATAAAATTGATATAGCTATTTTCTTTGTCCGTTCTTAATGGTTTTGGATAACATCCAATTATTGAACGTAAGCGCTCAAACTCTTTTTTGTATTCCGTAGCGTCTAAAGTTTCACGTTTTAAATTGTAGTAGTATTTTTGTAATTGTTTTGAAGTTTTCATTTTTTATAGTTTTATGTTTATTTTTTTGCCCAAAAAAAGAATAAAAACAGTTAATTAAGATTAAATTCAAAAAGTCCAAGTTTAAAACCATATATACAAAATAATTGTACTATCATATCATTAATAGAGAATGTATATAGATTTTGTCCGTTAAAGATAGCTTCATAATAAACTAAATCTTTGCTTTGTATTCTGTTAATTCGTATCATAAACAGTCCATTTATTATTAATTTTTTCGTGCGAAATAAAAGCATTATAACCAATACGATAACCTATTTTATTGTAACCGTTTAACGTTGCATATCTTTTACAACCGCTTTCACTTTTTGAAACATCGATTAAACAGTTGTTACTGTCAATGATACCAAAGATTTTAGTTTCCATAACTATATACTTTTAAATTTAAATTCTCTTACTGTTTTATTTTGTTTATCGGGCGAAGTTGAAACCAATTTATAAACTTTGTAACCCGCACAAGTATAAGCCCTTTGTAAACTTTCACTACCTCCCAAACGTCGAAACCATTTAACAGTATCGTTGCAAGTGATTAAATGATACTCCTTATCTGTTATCGTTGTAACCTCCTTACTTTCTATTGTATAAGTAGTTTTTGTATTGGGGTTTTTAACTAGCTTTGTAGTTGTTAATTCTATTGTGTACATAAGATTAAAAATTAAAGATTATACGGCAAATTTGCGCCACAAAAAAGATTAAACAAAAGATAATAAACAGTTGATTATAATTAACACATAACCACCAAGCAAAGATTTTAAATGTTTTCATAGTTAATTATTTTTAAGTGTTATTAAATTACGCCTTGCACGTTTAGATAACTTTTGTACTTTGTATTGTATTTTAAAAGCGTCAATATCAAAAGCATCATATAAACGTATTAATGTACGTGAAGCCGTTAAATTATTAATCTTTGATAGCTCAAGTACTTTTACATTGAGTATTTTTTTAGCTTCGATTTTTAAATGAATGTTTAACATAATATATAAGTATTAAATTAGTTCCCTTTGTAAGTAATGAACTTAATAAACTCAAAAGTTTCAAAGGGATTTTTATTTTTTTCGTGGAATTACGCCACAAGTTATAAATATAAACTCATTTATTTAGTTAGTTTTATTCCGTTGCAATATTTTGCACGTGTTGACAAATGTAAACCAAACTTTTATAAATTTTTACTTTGCCCGTAATTTTATAGACTTCCATACTATCTTAAAATAGGAGGCTTAAGCCTTTACGCCTTTGGTACAACTCTATAAACCAAGTAATTTTTTAATCGTTGTTTTTTCAGCAAATAATATATAAAGATAACTACTAATTAACAAAGCATATATCTAACAGATGTATTGATATAATACTATTAAGAAAATTATATCGACAAGTTTATAGTATCAACTTTCGTACTTTTATATATCATCATTAAGTCAAAGAAAACCGTTTAAAGCGGTTAAATGTTATTTTCGTAGTAGATTAACACTAACTTACTAATGTATCTTATAAACCAATATAAGCACCCTAATAAGGTTTTATTAATCGTTATGCAGTAAACATTTAGAACTTATACCGACTTTTAAAGTAAGTCGCTAACTTGTTTCATTTTGATAAGTCAAAGATACAACGACTTGCAACGATAAAACAAATAAAATCGATAAACTACATAAAAATCTGTTAAACTACACACTATTGTTGTAAATTCTTACAAAACTATTAAAATTCCCACAAAAGAAAACTAATAAAAAACTATTCACATTATATTAATACAATACATAAAATCGCCACAAAAAAAAATAAAAACAGATATAAATAAAAAATGTTCACTACTACATACAAATAAATAAACTGTATAATAACAAGTACTAAATAAAACTTCAAAAATCAAAAGTCAAAAAATGCAATTTAAGGCACGAAAAAAGATTTTATATAGCAAAGGGTGGGTGTGGGAATAAAGTGGATAACTTACTGTACCTCAATGATATAGGTCATTAGAAAGAGGGGGGTGTAAGATAAAATTACCTACCACACAATAAGGGAGCACAAAAAGACATATACTACTCAAATGCTACCCCCCACCACAAAAATAACTATAAAAATACCACTATATAAATACATCCACACCTTTAAATTTTATTATTTATAGCTCCTACAATAAAAGATTATGTAAAAACAATACTAAGACATCACCCACTATATAATAAGCTCTTAAAACGTCTATTTTGTAATAACAAAAACCCCCTAACTCCTAAAATATTTCATTATTAAAGGGTAGGGGGTTACAATTATGGATAGTGTTGGGGTTATTCTATATTCTGTGTTTCTTATTAGTCCTGTGCTATTGATTTTACTGTTTCTGTTTTATTCTTTTTCCGCCGAGAGTTGGTTAATCATCTATTGTAATTAAATTAAGTTTATTTGCTCTTTTTATAAGCTTTTTTATTGTTTTATAAGCTTTTTTTGGCGGAAAATTAATCTTTTTTAAATCCTCTCCACATTCTTTTTTAAATGCTTTGTATTTTATATTAAAAAAGAAAGGAATATTATCCCACATAACAGTTTCTGAATCTTTGCCTCCATCTGTTAATCGAATGTAGCCAAAGTTTTTAAGATTTCCTTCTTGTCTTTTTAATTTATTTGTGACTGATATGTTTAACTCTATATCATTTAAGAAGAGTTGTACGTATGTATCGTTCTTTTTTATTTTATCCATTTGCTATTCTTTCAATTACTTGTTGTTTTTGTTCTTCTTTCTCAATCTTTTTTCCCGAAACTCCTCTAATAAAACCTGAGAATTTATATGGCACTTCTTCTTCATCGAATATTGTACCTGTTATAATTCTAATACCATAAGGGCTTAAATAATTTTCAACAGACTCTAACCTGTAGTCTATAAAATCTTCTTCATGCTCTTTTAAAATTATTTTATGATAACTACCTTCATGGCATTCAAAACAATAAGTTCCTGAATGTATTTCTATCTCTTCTGTTACTACTTCTTTAGTCTTTGTTATTTTCATATTGTTCAAGTGTTTTTTTAAATTCTTCTAGTGCTATTATTGCATCTTCTTTACTTTTAAAGATTCCTATATATTTTTCTTTATATGTTACTTGCCATTTACACACTTCTTTTTTAAAAGATATACCTTGTACTTTAGTATTATCTTTTATTTTTTTGAAATCAGGAATAGTTTTAAAATTTTCCCAATTATATAAAGCTTCTTTATAAACTTCTGATGCTTCTAATTCTGAACTATAATTACCTAAATTATATTGTTTACCCTTAACCCTTATACTAGCTCTCCATTTATTTTTAGACGATTTAAAAACACCTATATAAGAGGATGTAGTCTCTTTGTTTAAAAAATAAAATGTGGAATTTTGTCTATTTGTACAATATCTAAGGTTTTCCAATCTATTATCATCTCTTATTCCATTTATATGGTCTACATGTAAATCAGAAATATAAATAAAAGCTCTTATAACTAATCTGTGGGTTTTACACATTTTTGATTTACCTTGTTTAGATAAATTTACTTGCGTATATCCGTTTTTATCTTTTGTTTGTTTTAAAACTCTGTCAAGTATATACTTATTACCTCTTGTCTTCTTTCTACCTATTCTGATAACCCTACCTAAATTAGAAACTTGATATAAACCTTCATAGTCAAGTATATCTTTCCAAACTTCATTGTCTAACTCTTCTATTGTAAATTCCATTATAATGTTTTTATAAATTCTTCAATTTCTTCATCTGATTTTCCACCAATTATATTTCCATAGTTTGTGTGATATTTATTGAAATCAATTGCTTTTCTAATATCTTCTAAACTATATTCTTTTTCTAAAAATCTTTCGCTATCAGGTAAATCACATTTGAAATAATCATCTTCTTCTACATACCCATGCTCTAAAAGAAACCCCTCAAATTCCCAATAAACTCTTAAAAATTTTTTCTTATCTATTTTACCCATCCAAAAGTCAAACATAGTTTTTCTTATTGTACCTGCAACTCTTATAAGCTCTTCTTTAGTTCCATAGTCGTCTATTCCCATTTCAATATCTCTTTAATTCCTAATAATTCAAATGCTTGGTTAAAATCTTCTTCTGTTTTTAATTCTTTTCCGTCAAAAATAGTATCTTCTTCACCTCGGTTACTTCTCCACCAAATTGTAGTACCACTACCATTACTTGCTATAAATAAACTTGAATCGTCACCACTTCCCACACCTAATTTTCTTTTCTTTGATTGAAAAACTTCATTTTCATTGTCATAAGTGAAATTCTTTCTTAAAAAAGTAAATATTTCAGGGATAGACTTTATGTTTTTCCACACATCAACAGAATCACCATCTAAAAAACTTTCAATAATAGTAAAATTTTCTAATTTGTTATTTTCTCCTAATTCTTTTAAGTCAATATACCAATTTACAAATTCTATTACCTTATTTGTATTCCAAACCGATAAAAACTGAATAGGCTGTTTATTTAAATCATTTATAACTTTATCCCATTTGTCTTTATCTTCTTTTGTTAATTGATAAGGATTGTCTTTTTTACAAGTACAAAAAGGTAAACTATTTTTACAACTTTGACATTGACCAACCACTTGATTTAACTCTATTCTTGGATTACACTGATGACACCTTACTATCCCATGTCTTTTACAAACTGCTATCATAAATTTCTATTATGCAATTCAACTAAATATTCTGCCTCAAATTGAGGAATACTGCCTGAACCAACAATATAATATTCTTCATTATTTTGCCCCCAAACTATTGAGTCTTTAGGTTCTATTATCCTACACCAACAAGATTCTCCTTGATTACAAAGAGTTGTTTTCCATTCTACTGTTAATGCTTTCTGTTGTGCTTCTTCGTATGTCATAACTTCATATCATTTATAAACTGTTGTCTTATTTTTTCTGCATCTATTAAAGGCTCATTTCCAATATGCAATAAGTGTACAAGTTGGTGTATCAACCCCTCGTCTGAAAGTGTAACATAGCTTGGTATTTCTTTTAAGTAAGATATAATACATGTCAAATGTAAAACTTCGGGTAAAATTAAAAGAAATCTATCTAATGATAGCTCACTTATATTTATATACCTTTCTTTTAAGTCAGAATAGGACAGATTATATTTTGTTCCATTTACTAAGTATTCCATTATATTTTATTTTTGAGATATGCAAATTATTTTTAATAAAAAACTTATTGAATAAAACTATCTAAATCAACAGCATTAAGTATAGAGTCTTTATCAACCCAGGTTTTATATTTTTCTCCATTACAATAAAATATATGAGGTTGTTCATAAACATCGTTATCTTCATCTATTATCATGGCTTTCT
>ENA-UPSM01006770-UPSM01006770.1-activated-sludge-metagenome-genome-assembly--contig:-NODE-6770-length-10493-cov-11.408316_pt1 | contig 10493 bp, 13 predicted proteins | sample MGYA00238181_ERZ773283 | MGnify/ENA primary metagenome ERZ773283 (study PRJEB29023, sample SAMN05720199) | activated sludge metagenome | isolation source: Anaerobic digester | place: Japan... | reverse complement strand
AATGCCTGTTTTGCCAGCTCAACTACGCTTGTCAGCTCGGTGAAGCGCAGGCTGGTTTGTTTCAGCGTTTTCTGGTCTGATTTGACTTTGATATTGACTTGTACATCATTCCCCATGTGCGCACCTCATCGCCCGGATTAATAGATCATTCGATTCGGGGTGTTTCTTTGCCCATTCCGCTATGTTTTCGGCTTGCTTGCGGGCTTTGTATGCTGTTTCTATGTCGATTGCCACTGCCAGCCTCCGGGCTTCTGTCATGGTTAGCGTCCTGCCGTAGATGGGTTGCGCTCCATACCGTTCCACTGCGTGTGCGGCTTCAAGCTCCGCCGGGCAACGGCTGCCGCCCTCCAAAAATTGCCAGACGGCAGCCATCAGGCGTTTGGGTCATCGTTGCCCTCTACCACCCGCCGAATTTCACCCACCAGCCATGCCAGCAGCTGTGCTACCGCTGCCGGCGGGGTCGCCGGGAATGTGTCGGGGGTGACTTTCTCTGGAAAGTTGTCCAGGTTCCACTTCCTGACAATCATGCAGACTGCCGGAAGAAGCGCCTGGGCGGTGACAGTAAAACTCTCACCGCTCACGCCGGAAAAGCCGTTCTCCCACGCTACATACTCTGGGAAGGTGAGCGCGTCTGGAAGTTCCACCGTGCCGCTGAATCGCTTGACGGGTGAGGTCAAAATCATGTTTCAGCCGCCGTTCCCCATGCCGGGGCAGTCGATCCAGCGAACATGACGAAACTTGCCGAGTAAGTGCCGTCATCAGGATTGACGGTGTAGGACTTGCATAGAAAACCGTCGGTTGCGCTGGAGGTGATGCCAAATTGCGGCTCACCATTTTCCCATGCGTGCCGGATGCCAATCCTGATGTCCAGCGTCAGGGGGGTGTTTCCGCCTACGATCCCGCTCAACACGGTATGGCTGCCGGAGACGCCATCACCAATAGCTGCGGCGGCGGTTGTATCAAATGGTCCGGTGATGTCAATCGTGCAGTTCGGGTGATTCAGCAGGACACCATGAATGGCATCCGAGAAGGCGGTCATGTCTACCTCGTCATAGTCCAGACCAACCCCATTGATGGACGAGACGGGGATTTCGCGCAGCGTTCCCGCGCTGTCATCCACACAAAACTTCGTCCATTTCGATACAGTTCTTCCAGTTTGTGCTGTCATTTGTTCTCCTTATCCTCGTACAAATGCAATTAAAAAGGTTGCGGTGGTTGCACCGTCTGCTAACGCAAGCTGCCAGCGCAGGTATCGCCGGACGGTTGCGGTTGTGCCTAGTTGGACAATCCCACACCCGGCGGCGGTCAATGCGCCGGACGTTGCGCCCGTGAGTGCGGTATAGGTGGAATTGTCTGCGCTGTCCTCAATGGATAGGGTCACGTTGCCCCCGTCCAGGGAGGTCAAGCAGTAGAACATGAACCCGCCCGCTGCGGATGCTGCCCCACCGTCAAAAATGTCAGCGGTGGAGGCATTGGCTGCGGATGCGGCTGCCAGTCCATGCAGGATTGTTCCCCATGCTTTGCCATATTTCATCCCGGCGGTGTTATCTGCTCCACCGCCCAGGGTGGCGTTCATCGTCACCATGCCCCCGGCACTTTCCAGCCCGGTGTAACTTTTCAGGTCGGTGGAGAGTACAAAAATGGGGTCGCCCAGGGTTGGCACCTGATTGATGCCGATGGCAATTCCCATAGATATGGGTCTGCCCTGTAATGCGGTCATGGTGGTATGCAGATCACCCGCCACGCCTGCTGATAGGATGGCGTTGATGGGTCCGGCGGTGATGGTGGCGTTGCTCAATAGCGTTCCCTTGACGCCCCAGCAGTAGGCGGCAATCGGGTCGCCGTCAAAGTCGATGGACAGGTCGCCCACGTCCAGGACATGACAGGACAAATCCACGCCGTGCGTGCTGTCCCCTAAATAAACTCGGTTGTATTTGCTGACTGTTCTCCCTGCCATGTCACCTCCTAATTGACAAACTCAACAATGTCGATACTGATATGGCAGCCAATAAACATGCTGCCGTCCGGTGCCTGGATTGCGCCAAATCCGCCCGACAATGCCGGGACCATATCAATTGCCCCGGTCAGGTTGTCATTGGCAATCAAGGCGTCCAGGACTTCATAAGCTTTGTCGGCTGCCCCGGCATATTGCTCCGCCAGGTTGCGTCCGGCTCCGGCTGGGGCATAAGCGAATGAATAAAGCAGCGTGTACCGGACTGTTTTCCGGGCGGTGGTCGGGCTGCCGAAACTATCCCGCTCCACTGATAAGGTCTGGACAAATCCATTCGGCTCCGGGTAAAAATGGGGGCTGCGCTCCAGGTCTGCGGTGGTGGGGATGCCGTCAATGTCGCACATCACCACCCCGGTCACGGAGATGGCTTTGATACTGCTGGTGATGGTCGTCAATGCCAGGCTCATAACAGCCTCCGGTATGAGTTCAAAATGATTGCCGCCTCGCGTGGAATGTCCGCCGGGGATATGACCATCCCGGCTCCTGTCACCTGGGCGATGCCTTCCACCGATTGACCATCCCGCTTAAACATGTATGACCGGGCAATCATCAAGCAGGCTTGCTTGATGTCATCCGGCGTGGTGGAGGAATAGCCCCACGTGCCTGCGATGGTGATTGCGCCCTGGCTGTCTCCGGCGGTGTCGCTTGTCCAGGTGATTCCGGATGAGGGGCGCAGCTCCACCGCCCATTTTGCGGTGGCGTTGCGGGGCAGCAGCCAATACTGTGCTGATGTCAATGTTCCATAACTGCCATTGGTGAGGGTCGTCACCGTCAGCAGGTCGTCATCCAGGTATAGGATTTTGTTATTTGCCTGCCCGCTGGGGACGTTATAATATTTCGTCTCTGTCCGGGCGTAGAATGTCCGCCGGGTTACGTCATCAATCACCCGGCTGGCGGCTTCGACCAAGTCCTCCAGCGCGCCGTCATCGGTTGCATCCGTTGTGGATATGGTTGCGTATGCTTTTAATTCTGTCAAACTGCAATATCCGTTAGTAATTGCCATTAGCTGCCCTCCAATGCCTTGACGGTGCGCTCACCACCGGCGGCGGTGATAAGTTCATCCACTTGTTTCAGATATTCGATGTTTTCCAGGTACACGCCCATCCGCACCCCCGCCTCGTCCAGCAGGTTGAGTGCTTTGGTGACAAACTCGATAAACTGTTTGCGGGCGGCGTCACTGCCGGATTGGTTCCAGGCGTTCCAGACATATTGCGCCTCGCCATGCGCCACCCAGCCATCCTTGCGCTTTTGTTCGGTATCCCGTTGGGCGGTTGCCGCAGCACGTTCAAACTCCTGGCGGGGAATGGGGTCATCCCGTCCGGCATATTCTTCCGATGAGACAAGCGCGCCGGATATTTGCGCCGCTGCCATGACCAGTTCCTCCAGTTGGGATAATAGCCGGCTGGCTTTTGCCGGGCTTCCCGCTATTCCTGTCGCTTCCTTGAAGCGGTCCTGCATCTTGCCGACTTCCCACCGGGCGGATTTCAATGCCGGGCGGTGTAATTCGGCGCGCTCTGCAAAGTAGCTGCGGGGTATCTGGATTTCCCCTTCGTAGGCGTACAATGCCCCGGTGAAATACTGCTCGTTGGATAGTTCCAGGATGGTTGCACCCATGCCTAATGCCACGCCGATCCAATACTGAAAGTTCGGTAATTGGTAGCCGTATTCCGTACCGCTGGACATATCCAGCCCATACAATGCAATTTCCCGATAACCCTGGTGAAGTGCCAGGGCGATGGCATACGCCGGGCTGGATTTCCACCAGCGCAGGTGCGCACCGGGCAGGCTGGCGATAATCTCATCCAGCGGGTATTTCACGCAGTCGGGGACGCGCTCATCCATCTGCTGCATGTAGATCGGCTTGCCCCGTCTCTCTTGCAGCCAGTCCCAATGATCCGCCCTGACAAAGTTATTCCGGCTTGTGTAGACCTCCGGCTTGTGCAATTGGAAGTCTGCGTCCCATCGTTTCACCCACTCGTTTTGTGGGGATTCGTTGAATACCCAGATGTCATAATCCGGGTCATACCAGGGCGCATTATCCCGCGTCCGGGGGTGTGTGCCTACAATTGCTAATTTCTTCATGGCTTTTGTCCGATGAAGAAAAATTGTGTATTTAGATACAGTCCGAAACTGAATCTAAATTCCAGGTGCCGGTGACGTTTCTCTAATGACTCCCGCTCCGCCTGGTATTCGGGGCGGTTGAAGTTGTCCAGGACGAACACGCCGCCCGGCTTGACCAGCTTTTCGGCTGCCCGGATATAGTAAGCGCGTTCCTCTACCGGCTCGCCATCCACCAGTACCAGGTCATAAGGCGGATGCAGTTTCGGCAGTCTTGGTTTGTCCCATAGAATGACATTGGCATTGGAAGGCGCAACAGACTTGACCGCCCGGTGCCAGTCCGGGTCATGTTCCACCGCCGTCACCAGCTCCACCCGCTTTGCCAGCCAGATGGTGCTGCCGCCGCTGCCGTGTTCCAGAACGTGCATATCCGGGCGCAGCAGGCTCTCTAAATAGCGAGTGGCGTCCGGTGACAGCCAGGGGGTGTCGTGTACCTCGCCCGGCGGGGATGGCTTATACCATAACTGTGCCAAATGCGTCTCCTATTCGTTCCCGTAGTTCGTCATCAATGACGTTGCCCATGTGCAACGCCAGCCGGGTGGAGGTCGTCAGGCGCAAATACCCGCCCGCATCCACCCGCTCGTCCAGTTCTTTCTGCTCCAGCATCGCCTGGTCGCTCCAATGGAAATATTTGCCAATCACCCCGGCACGGGTGATAAATTGGCAGTGCTGCGCCGATGCGTAGCAGGTCATCCCCTTATAGGTGATCTTGTAATCACACAGGCTGGATATGCGGGTGATATGCGGGTCAACTTGCAGCCCGACCGACCGGGCATAATCAATCTCATGCTCAATCGGTGTGAAATTCCCGCATTCTACCAGGGCTTCACCCCCCGCCCATTCCAGTGTGCTGCCAATCCCCCATTTTGTTGCAGTTCGGGCATACCAGGCGGATACCGCGCCAACGTTGGGAAATCCTTTTAGCAGCCGAATGCTCTCACTCCACCAGCCGCGCCAAAATAGCATGTCGTCATCTGAAAAGCCGATAATGGTTTCCGGCGGAAACAGGTTGGCGATGGACTTCTGCGCATTGTGCTTTCCTACGTTGTCAGACAACACCAGGAAGTCCGGGCGGTAGTCGTCCAGCAGCCAGTCTCGCAGTTCCTGGCACGATCCGTTGTCCCATACCATCACCGGGATGCCCGGCGCGCCGTTGCGCATACTTTTCAGGCAGGTCTGGACAACTTCAAGCCGCTGGGCGTGGTAGCCTTCCTGGTTCGGCAGGTGCGTCACCACCGTTGCCACTTCACCCGGCATTGTGTGGCTGATAGTCTTGCCTCGCATTGGATTATTGCCAATTCGCATAATTGCCCTTTTGCTATCCGGGGGACGGTGATAGTACCCGCCCCCCGAACAGCATGGATGAGTTAGGTCGCAGACACGAAGGTGGTCTGCTTGTAACGCGTGTCAATTGCAGCCATGACGCTGACAAGACAGGTTACCCCGCCGGTGCCAGGGGTCACCACTACACGAACATAGCGGAAGTCTGCGCCGAGTGCGGCAACACCTGCAGGATCAACCTTGATTGCCAGGATTTTGTTATCCCCGGTCACGGTCAAGTCCACGCCAGCGGTTGCGGATGCGGGGGCTGTCCAGGTATTGCTCTGGACTGCACCAGAAAGCCGGTACAGGAATTCATAATTGGTTTCGGTGGCGTTGGATGCAGCAGCAGTGGACGCCTGAATGGTGACAACCGGTCCGGCGGTCTGGTCTGCGCTTGCGGTTGTGATACCGCCCACCATGACGTAAATCATGCAGTCATTCGCAGTCTTGAGGTCAAGATAGGTGGATGCGGTTGCGGTTCCAGCGATGTCCTGCGGTGCCAGCAGCATCACAACGTTGTCATAAGATACGAGATTGTTACCCATTGTCAGCCTCCTTTATGCCGTTGCGGTAGCAAGCGCAACAAATGGGGATTGGGTGTTCGATCCCTTGAACGGGGTGAGGGCTGCGCCCCAGGTCGGTGCGCCATCCACCCGGTACACGAACCGAAACACGGTTTCGTCCGTCAGGAATTGGACGTGAATCGAGCTGGCTGCTTCAATGCCACCCTTCTGGATCGCCTGATAATTGCTCAAGCTCGCCAGAACGATGTCACCAACGGTTCCCATTGTTGCCGCGTACTCGACCTCTATGACTGGACGACCAAACAGGGTGCCATAAGGTGCACCGGATAATCCGCCCGGAGGCAGGAAGACCGGTGTGCTGGAGATGGTCAGCTGCAAAAGCTGGGGCAGCACGTCCTGGTTAATCAGCCAGACATAATCGTTGTATCCCGAATAGCGGCGGGCATACATGTTCACGATGTCCTGGATCGCCACGCCGGAAGTTGCATGGCGCAGCACATCCACGCGGCAGGGGGCGTTCATGATACCCAGGGGCTTGCCAAAACCGTCACCGTTGTAGATTGCATCTTCAACTTTGAAGCGCAACTCGTTGGGAACAGTGCGGTACAGCCAGGCTTCCAGGGCGGTTGCATCGGAAAGCAGTTCATCTGTGGCGTAAGCCAGTGCCGCGACCTTTTTCAATTTAAGGTCAACCTGGCGAAACTTCGGCTTGCTGCTGGTTTTGCTTCCGGCTTCCGCCAGCCAATAGCCTTGCAGACCACCATAGCGGCTGCCGTCCACGCGGCTGGATTCGTCAATGGCGTTGTAGGTCATGCCGTTGCTGTTGGGTCCGATATTATCCATCGCCACGCGGGACAGGATGCTACCGGTGGAGTACATTTTCTCCACGATGCCGCCAGCGATGGTGGGGGATACCAGGTATCCGCCATCGGCGGGGACGCCTTCGCTCATGCCGGACGCGGCTTTGAGGGATTTCAGTCGTTCATCGGCGGATGACGGGTACAGGGCAGCGTTCTTAACTGCCTGAAAAAACTCGCCCGCGCTTTTGAAGGGTTGATCTCCGGCGTCTTTGGTCACTTGCACATCAAATCCAGCCGCAGGCGTAACAGCGGGCATGGACTTGACCGCTTCTTCAGCGGCTTTGGTTGCGGCTGCTGAAATAAGTTCAGTCAGTCGATCTTCGGTGATTTCCATTGTTGTTTCCTCCTCTTGAGGGATTGGGTGAATTGATTTCAGCGGGCTGACGCTGTTGCGCGGCTCCGCTGGGGTATGTGTCAGAGAAGCTTCGGCAATAATCCAGGTGTCAATCCGGTTTGCCTTGCCTGTTGATTTCCGCTCTACCAGGTGGGATGCCGCGCCGGATGACCAGCCCAGCTTGCCCGCTTCCGCCATCTGTGCGAGAAACTTTTCATACTCGTCACGATCCCGCAGGATTGTTTCAGCCCAAATACCGAATTCATCTTCTGTCAATGTGGCAGATGACAATCGCCGCTTCCCCATCTTGGCGTCCATACCGTGATGGAAATACACGGGCATGCGCGCCGGGAAGTCGTGTCCAAAGTCGGTATCCTGGGTGAAATAGTCCCCGGTCACGTCCGGGTCGTTCTCGGTGGAATAGCGGATGAGGTAGCCGCCTAATTTCAGAGTGCCATCCTCCAGGCGGGTCGCCTTGACACAATCGCCAAACTGCACCAGGTCGTCAGACTTGATCGGGATTTCCCCTTCGGGCAAGTCCTGGTCATCTGGCACCAGTTCGCGTGTGATATCCACAATGTTTGTGGCAAGCTCCCGCGCCTTGCGAATGCGCGCCTTATCATCGCGGCTGTTGCGTGCGCCGGTCTTGACGCTCTCTGTCGTTTCCCCTGCTTCTGGTATGGGCGTGGTGGTGGAAGTAAATTCCTCCATTACACCTCCTTAAACGAAAAGCACAAGTAAATTCACGTTTGCCTTACTTGTGCTTCAGCACCTATACCGTAAGCCTATGACGCTCGCTTTTTACACGTTTCCGCTTTCCTGGGCGGTTGGTGATATTCCTCGCCCGTCATAGTGTGTACACCTATGATAGCAAATGTCTGCACAACTGTCAAGTACTTATCACAAATTAAGCCGCCGTATCAGCCGGGCGATCCACAAGTTAAATATTTCGGTAATTTCCGCCTGCTTCTCTTTGGCAACGTCAAACACCTTGCGCCAGCCAATCCGTGCCATGTGGCGCGCCTGCTGTTCGCCGCCCAAATATTTACCATAGGAAACTTTATTCAGGATTGTCACCCCCATGCCCTTCTTTTCCACCTCAAATTTTCGTCCATAATGTTCCGATTCTTTTCGTATAACGACTTCACCATGATACATCACCCACATGCCTTTATTTCGGTCATACCAGGGGACTGGCGGGGCGTTTGCCTCCGTTGCAGGGGGATAGTTCGATACCCCCTCCTGGATGATAATGAGTTTGGCGGCTTCCGCAGCCGCCTGCCCGATGTCCTGCTCAATCTCCTGCGGGAACCGTTTGAATGCGGCTTCCACCTTGTCAAGCCCGACCACCTGGATGTATAAATCGTTGGACATTAGCGGGTTCCCCGAATGTCCGTGCTTGTCTCAATCCAGCACCGGCAATTCACGTGCGCCGGGGGGTTGCCGTCCTGGTATAGATCATCCTCGATGTCATAAAATGGCTCGTCTACGTCAATTGTCATGCCGTGCAGCGGTCCGCAGATTTCGCATACCTTATCATCATTATCCGTGAACCAGGTTTTGATGATCCGCACGTCCGGGTATTGTTCTTTCAATTCCTGGGCGGCAATCATCTGTCCTTTGGCGTAGATGCGGGTTGTTTCAGTGACGGCAATCCTCAAGGCGCGTTCCTCGTTGAATGGCAGCATCTTCACCAGGTCGCCGATGGTCATACCGGGTGTTTCAGCGAACAATGCCAGGGCGTTCCTGACAATCTCCCTTGATGTTTTGTCCAGGTCAGCCAGCCACTTTGTGAGATAAGTTCGGGCAAACTTCGCCGCCCTGACATTGATGCCGGACGTGTCGAAGGTCATGCCGATGGATGAGGAAAACCGCTCCGCCCCTTTGCTCATCTCCCATAGGATAATATGCATCATGGCGGCTTCGTCCTCAATGTCCCATTCCTCATCTTCGAACAGGTCATCCGGCGGGATGGGGGCTTTGGTATAAACTGCCTGCCGTTGCACCCAGCCCAGGATAGCCGCCTTCTGGCGTTTGAACCGGCGGCGGACAATCGACTGGATGCGCTTTTGTGCGATTTCCTTCCATTCCCTATCCGGCTCCCGCTTGTCGCGCCGTTGTAGTTTGATGCCTTCCGTTTCTGCGAAGGCGATGGTGATAAAACGCCTGACTTTATCCTCTGCCACGTCTAATGACCTCCGCACTTGCTAGGGGTGTCCGGTTTGGCGGGGTTTTGCACATTGATGACCGGCTCCACGTTCACCACCGGGGCTTTTTGCTCCGGGATGGTGACATTGACCACCGGGGCGGCTTGTTCGGGTACGGTCACATTGACCACCGGCGTAGGTACGTTCACCACCGGGGCGGGCTGGGCAGGTACGTTCACCTGGATGCTTTCGGGCGGGACCTGGAGGGTGACGTTCACCGTTGGGATGTCGATGCTCGCCACCGATGCGGCTTTGCGCTCCGGGGCTTCCATGATGGCTTTCAATGCTGCCAGCAGCATGTCCAGCTTTTCAGTCTCCATGTCTTTCACCTCCTGGTCAATCGCCACCATGTCAGTCTGCGGGGCGTAGTAGGCAAACACGGCGGTGATGTCCTCGCTGGACTTGCACCGTCCGAGTTCTGTTTCAATTCGGGCAGCCGTGAGGTGGGGAATGACGTTGCTGATAAACTCCACCTGGGCAGGCTCGCCCCGCTTCAGGGCGTTGATTGCCTTGCGCTCCCACCGGCGCATTTCCGCCTGGATGGGTGTAGGCGGCGTCTCCGGCTGTACTTCCTCGACCACCGGGGCAGGGGTGGGGGCAGGCTCCGGATCGTCCAGTTCGCTGTATTCCATGTCCGCCGGTAGTTCAATCCCGCATATCTGCGCCGCCACCGATGGCTTCATCCCGCTTGCTACATAGGACGCATACGCACCCGCCCGGTCCTTCTCATCCTCGTGGAAGGCGTCAATGGTTTCCGGGCGCGGTTCCATCCGCACCCCGTAGCGTTGGAATAGCTGTTCGTTCAGGACTTCGGCAATTAGTTCCATGAGGGGGACAATGGTCATGTCGTAGAACGACAAAACGTCCTGCTGGGCTGTGGCATAGTTGGCGGCGTTGGAAAATAGCAGCGTTTGGGGGATACCCAGGGCGGTGCAGATGTCCTCCCGCCGCTGGACCGTCAGGCTGCTGTTTTGTATGCCCTCCAGCCCGTCCCCGATGACGGTTGGCTTGACCGCCTCGGCGTTCAATACGTGTGCCGTAAAGGCGTTCTTGACACCCGACACGACATTATCCCACCAGGATTTTAGCTTGTCGCGCTCTTCCTTACGGGTGTCC
>ENA-UPSM01006762-UPSM01006762.1-activated-sludge-metagenome-genome-assembly--contig:-NODE-6762-length-10501-cov-5.581467_pt1 | contig 10501 bp, 7 predicted proteins | sample MGYA00238181_ERZ773283 | MGnify/ENA primary metagenome ERZ773283 (study PRJEB29023, sample SAMN05720199) | activated sludge metagenome | isolation source: Anaerobic digester | place: Japan... | reverse complement strand
CCCTTTGAGGGGCCAGCAATCGTAATACCTCCGGCTCTGCCGGAGGATACTTATTGTCCATCTTTCGTGTTTAAGTTGAGAACCGTGGGTTAAGCATTCCGCAATGCTGATGGATCTTGAGCAAGAAGTAATAGACGTCCTTGAAGCCGTATGCCATGCGGGATAGCCGTTTGATCTTGTTGTTGATGCCTTCGGAAATAGCCGTGGTGATGTTGCAGATGAAGTAGTTGAGGATGAAGTGGCGTTTCCGGAAGAATTTGTTTCCCGAGAGATTTGAATTTCCCCAAATTTGGTAAACACCTTTTTTGCTGCCCACATTTTCAAAAAATTGGGACTCGTTAGAGGATATCACCGACAGATGATGATCAACTTTTCCTTTACGGCGACACCGTTCACCTCAACATGCTCAGTTATGGGAGCCGTTTCATGGCTGATCCGCCCGTTGCTCCGCGCCCGGGCAGACCTCTCCCTATATTTACACCGTCCCGAGGATTCTACCCCCTCGGAACAGATTGAAGGCCATCTGACGGAAAAGGCCATCCAGCGCATTTTTGACAAGCCTGGTAAACCGGGCTCGGAAAGCCCGACTGTGCAGGTGGCTTAACCCAAAGTATTGCTCCACGATGTAACGTTTTTTCGAGATCCCTTTATTCAACTGTTTTTAAAGAACTTCTGTCGATTCACTGGCCAATATTCAACTTTTTTACGAAAGAACCTAAACTTTTCTCACGATTCACTCACCTAAAAATCTCAGTGCGGTTTCTCCATTGGGTAAGTCCTGAGGGAGGTCATCAATGAACGGTCCGGAGAGGAATCGGAGTTATGCCAGGTCTCCTAAATGAGTCCCGATTTTCTGAAAAGTCGGACAGTAAAAAGGCATTTACCAAATTTGGAGAAATTCAGAACTCTCATGTTGCTTTTCGTAACGATGCCATGGTTACTGGAAGATTGGTTCTGGCCGGATATGGGGCATACGAAAACTCTTACCGATGTCGGTACAGCCACTTTACATGAGACTTACGCAGATCTGACGATTCCTGTAATCAATATAACTCAAAGCAGCCTTGGCTGCGGTCATGTTCCTGTAAAATCGACGTATGAATGAAGGGCCGTGCCTATGAATCCTCTAAAACTTATTGAAGTACTAACGCTTTTACTGCTCAGTCCCGTGAGTTCCACTGTGACCGGAGTCTGGAACTGGAATTCGAACATTGACCAAGTCCAATTTTCCGAATACACCTTCAATGCGCCCGAAGTCCCTACAGGCATGGAGGCTTGTCTATTTCTCAAGACCCGAATCCCGGCCACCAAGCCTGGCGGTTTTACCCGCGGCCTGTACCTGACACTCAACGGCACGGTCCTCACGCCCGAGCTTGTTACCAACCGTCCGATTCGGGGGATTCTGAAGGTCAATGGCGCGATAATGGACTTCATGACGCCGCGAGGGGAGATTTACGTTCCCTATGCGCCGGACTTTGAGTCCTGCGACAGGGATCCGTACTGTGGCCTGGAGGATGGCACCAAGATCCACGAGTGGGAGTTCAAAGTTAGCGACCTGCTCAAGCCCAATAGCAATCTGCTGCGCCTCCAGAGCCTGACCAGCGCCTCCAGCAACCTAGGCGTGGTAGTGGCGGATATGCAACTGCGCGTCAAGAAGCTTACGGCGCCGGTCTTGAAGCCCCCACAGCCACAGCCGCAAGGACCTCTAGCGTTGATCCATCCGCAGAGTGATCCGGAGTGCCGATATGGCACGATTACCATCGCCAAGGACGGCAAGATCAGCTTCCCCGTCAATGGAGAGGTTTTCACCATCGAAAGCCGCTTTTCGATGCCCGACGGGACCTGGATGACGAAGCCCGGCCGCAACGCTTATTGCGCCTACAGCCGCAAGGTTGCATCCGAGAACGGCTACCTCCACATTACCGACCAGTTTGTAAACCTCACCAATGAACCGTTGCCGGTAATGCAGCGGCATACCAGCAACCTGGCAGGACGGGTGAAAAAGGTCTGGTGTGCAGGTTTCTCCACCGCCTCGGGCAACATCACGATGATCGAGGCCGGCAACCCTACCAGCTATGCGATCACGGAGAAAGCTGGGCTCGGCTTCATGGCCCTGAGTGATGAGCTGCAGGTCCATGTCATGAACTGGGCACTGGACGGCATTCTCGGCATGGCCGACAACAACTGTGTCATCAAGCCTAAAGCGACCTATCGCGCCGAATGGGTCATCGTCCCCACCCAGCGGCCTGACTTTTGGGATTTCGTCAATGCCTGCCGCCGCATCCGCAACGTGAACTTCCCGCTGACGCAGATGTTTGCGTTTCTCTCCGCCACGCCTGAGGTTGAAAAGTGGAGCGATGAGAAGCTGACTGAGTTTATCCGTAATAAGAGCGCCAACATCGTGTGTTCCAGTATCGACTACCCCAAGTACAAGGGCCTCCGCGCCTTCGGCACCGTCTTTCAGATACTGGACCTGTCCAACTATACGCGCCATCACGAGCGCATCCGCCGCTTGTTCCCCGACGTCAAGACTAAGGTCTACTTCCACAGCTATCTGGATGTCGACGACACGGCCGCCCGGAAGTACGCCGACGCGCGTATCCTGCTGCCCAACGGCCAGCAGGCCAATTATGGCGCAGAGCACTATCGCCTTTTTTTCCCCACCCTCACCAACCAGTTTGGCATGGACATTTCGAAAAACGTGGATAAGATCTTCGATGTATGCAAAGCTGATGGGGTATATTGGGATGAGATGACCTATAGCCGCTACAAGTACCACTACGGCGAGCCCTGGGACGGCATTAGCGGCGACATTGACCTACAAACGGGGAAATTGCTCCATCTAAAGAGTTCCGTCACCCTGCTCAGCCAACCGTATATTGTGGGCCAGATACAGCGCATCATGAATCGGGGCTCGTTAATCACCAACGGCGTGCCTAACACCCGTTCCATGGCTAGTCTGCACTACCAGAGCTTCATGGAAACAGGTGCCGTCAACAACGGCCTCCGCTCGGTCCTCTATAGTCCCGTCGTCCTCGGCAACGACATCGGCGAGATCAAAGAGATCGACGCCTACCGTTCAATGACCGAAGCCCTCAACTACGGCTGCCTCTATAGCTGGTACGGGCAGAATGTCTGGCCCGAGTACGAGACCCTGACCAAGTACATGTTCCCGACCACGCCGATCGAACTCCACGAGGGCTATATCATCGGTAAAGAACGTATCGTGACCAATCGCAGTGGATTGTTTGGTTGGGGAGATATATCCGGGCATGAGGTGCATGTTTTCAACGCCGGCGGTCGCGAGGTGTCGGACTTCAACGCTCTAACCAAAACCATCGAAGGTAAGATCTACAGCGAACTGCGGCTTGCCGAGGGCTGGACGGCGGCGATCATCCGTCGGTGAAGTAGCTTTCAGCTCCTACCTGCAGCCGATACCAAGAAACTATAATACATACACACCGACTATTTCATGAATGGAGAACCTTGCCTATGAACCCTCTACAACTTATTGGTGTATTAACGCTTTTGCTGCTCAGTCCCGAGAATTCCAATGAGGTCGTAATCAACGAGGCAGCAGTGTCGACTTGGCAGACTAATTGTGCCTCTGAGCCCGGCCGGGTGCACCGCTGGACGCAAATCGTCGGTGACCTTACCATAGAACGCCTGCCGGCCGTCTCTCCGACATTCCGCACCGGTTATGCCACCACACGACATGGTGACCTGATTGCGTTTGATTTGGTATCTGGCGAACAATTCCGCTTCGATACCCAAGCCGGCTCCTTTGTACCCGTTGCCGCAGAAGGCTGCACGCCGTTTCTCACCGGTACGCATTGGTTTTGGGGAGGGTCAAGCCAACTTGCAGCTTGCCCGCTCGACGGCGGAGAGTGCAAGATCATTCCCATCGCTGATGGCACCTTCCCCTTTGCTTATGCAGAGAACAGCGGGCATGTCTTGGCCGCCACCAACTACGGTGATGTGTTGATCTTCGACGGAGCCGACTGGTGCCGCTGTTCCCGATCCGGCGGAGACACCTACCGGTGCGACCCGAATGAGCCGATGGTAACGGAACCGCGCAGGGTTCAGTTCTACAGCTCCATCAACTACATGGGCAAAACTCTGGTCGGGGAATGGCCAACCGGAAGGCTCTACGAATTTGACGGCGAGGAACTGCGGCCGGCCGGTATTCCCCAACCGCCGTTCGTGACCGGAGTAAGTCTTGGTTATGAGGCGCAATCCATGGCCGAATACTGCGGTGACCTGTTTGTCGGCTATTGGCCGCGCGGCGAGATTTGGCGGTTAAACCGTAGCACGGCAGAGTGGTCGATGGCTGCCCGCCTTTTCTCTCATCCGGTCGGCGAAGAGTACTTCTATCCCTATAACGACCCCTTCTACGGTCAGAGGGTTTCCGCCCTTGTCCCTCTTGGCCACAGCCTCTACGCTGCCACGTCAAACTTGAACTCTTGGCCGGTTGGATACATGCCGATAATAATGACCGAGGTCCAGGCCGCCGAGTATGGAGCAATCCATCGGCTGACGATTCCCGGCTGCGAGACTATTGAGCCCGCTTGGTCGGCATTTCAAGCTACAGATAAGCTATGTCGAAATAATGCTCCGTGCACACCCTTTTGCGGCGTCCCTCCAATTGACCGGTCACGATGAGATCGACTTGATGATCAAAGAAAATACACAATATGATTGAACAATTATGATAAATGCAAGTAACTCAACCACTAATCCCGTACACCTCACGTCCATATGAAAATCATCCACGTCGTCGGCGCTAGGCCAAATTTCATGAAGATCGCACCGATTATGCGGGAGATGGCCAAGTACCAGAATGAATTCGAACAGATCCTTGTGCACACGGGTCAACATTACGATGCAAACATGTCGCAAGTCTTCTTTGACGAACTGGATTTGCCTAGACCAGACGTGAACCTAAACGTCGGCTCAGATACCCATGCACAACAGACCGCCAAAATCATGCAGAGTTTTGAGCCGATCCTGCTCAAATGCAAACCTGACTGGGTTCTTGTGCCCGGCGATGTGAACTCAACGATCGCGTGTACACTTGTTGCCAGTAAACTTGGAGTGAAAGTCGCCCATGTGGAAGCAGGGCTTCGCTCCTTTGATCGGTCCATGCCGGAAGAAATCAATCGATTGTTAACAGATCAGACTTCTGATCTCCTTTTTACCCCTTCTCGCGATGCAGATGATAATCTGCTGCGAGAAGGCATCGCCCCCGAAAAGATTAAGTTTGTGGGCAACGTAATGATTGATTCACTCAAGCGCCTGCTTCCAAAGGCAGAAGCCCGCTGGATAAACTTGCAGAAAAAATTTCATGTGGATAGATTTGTACTCGTGACCCTCCATCGACCATCAAATGTAGACAAGCCGGAAACACTGGCTGAAATCATGGCTGCCCTGACGAAAATCAGCCGGCGAATTCCGGTCCTCTTTCCCGTACATCCGCGGACACGAAACCGAATTGCTACCCTCAATCTGTCGTATGACAGTAAGGGGCTCGTTCTGACCGATCCCATGGGATATCTTGACTTCCTGGCGATGCAGATCCATGCGACCCTGCTCCTGACCGATTCCGGAGGTATACAGGAGGAAACGACCTACCTTGGTATCCCGTGCCTTACGGCACGACCCAACACGGAAAGACCAGTCACTGTGATTCAAGGCACAAACCGTCTTGTGGAAAGTCAACGTGATGCACTCATTAAAGCTGCCGAACAAGCAATGGAACCATCGATCATCTGTAAATCAGTACCCGAATTGTGGGATGGTAAAACTGCGGATAGAATTGTTCATGAACTCATCAATATGACGATAAAACACAACCGGTGAAACTTCTAAATATCATCAGATCGCTGCCTAAACAAACTCTTGATGAAGGGCCAAAAGTCTTTCTTTATAAAATTTGGAAAATTGGAAGAGTGCATTTCATGCGTTCTACGGGGCGGTGGGCAGCTATCGAGAGACGCGTTCATGCGTTCTGGGCAGACGGCGAGGTGGATCAATGGCGGAATGCCGCAAGAAACGGCCAGATGTTGATTACAAAAAATCATTCCAATGCGTTTCTTGCTTGGATCAAGTCCAAATCTGATTGGGAAACCAGGATAAAGGCCAATGCTGAGAAAATCATACGCGGAGATATCGCCATATTTGGCAGTGATTACCATTTCGATTGGCCGGAACTTCCCTGGCATGCTGATTGGCGGTACGGATACATATGGAAACAGAAATTCTTTCGAGGATATGATTTTTACGAATACGATAAACCGTCCCCTTACGATGTGAAATATCCATGGGAGCTCTCACGATTCTCGTTCCTCCTTCCTCTTGCTCAAACTGCCGTTATTACTGGCGATCCAAAATGGCAGGAACAGATTGCCCGGGTAGTGGGTCACTGGGAAGATAACAACAAGCTATCTTTCTCGGTTAACTGGTGTGCTATGGAGTGTGCCATGAGGGGGATATCTCTTTCTCTTGTTGCACAAATAATAGCCATGCAGCAAACAACGACAAACGAACACCTGAAGCCACTTTTGCGACAGATGGCACTTCAGGGTGAATTCTTATCAAGAAATATTGAGTTCACCAGAACGAGAAACAACCATTACACTGCCAATATCGTCGCTCTGCTCTTAATAGGCCATTCACTCCAAAGAATCTATCCTGGATCTGAGCAATGGTTGAATTATGGAGCTAAGAGAATTATTAAAGAAATCGAACTCCAGTATTGTGACGACGGCGTGAATTTCGAGAAATCTACCTCATATCATCGGCTTGTTACGGAGTTATTCCTGCTCAGCATTCTTGTGATGCAAAAGACGGGATTTGAGATTCCCAAGACAGCTCTGAGCAAGATCCATAAGGCCTGCGAGTATACACGGTACTACACGCGGCCGGATGGAGTTGTGCCGAACTTTGGGGATAACGATAGTGCCTGGCTTCTGGCATTTGATCCCTATTCTTTACGGGACCACCAAACGCTATCTGTACTCGCTTCTGCCGTCTTCTCTGACCCGTCATTGAAGGCAGGCCATCATCACTCCTCATCTGAGTGTTGGCTAACGGGTGGCATCGGTGCTTTCGGGCGCGTAGAGAAAGATAGATTAAAATCCCCATCAGTAGGTTCACGTCTTTTTAAAGAAGGCGGGATGCTGGTATCCAGGTTTAGGGGGAACTGCCTCATCGCAGATTATGGAGAGGTTGGTGCTAACGGGACTGGTGGTCATGGCCATAATGATACATTCAGCTTTGAACTCTGTCTTGAAGGGAATCCCGTCATAATCGATCCAGGTTCACCCGTCTATACCGGCGATCTTAATTTATACAACAAATATCGCAGCACTGCTTTTCACAACACTGCTATGGTAGACAATAAGGAAATGGCACGGCTCGTGGGTACATGGTTAATCTCCGCTGAGGCCACACCCAGAAATATCCGTACCAGCCTGCACGACGAGATAGACGAGATAAGTGGGGAACATTCCGGATATGCACGATTGCATGATCCAGTTTTGCACGAAAGAACTCTGAAATTCTTCAAATATGAAGGTCGCCTTGAATGTAAAGATCGTTTCATATGCAGTGGGTACCACTCCAGCAAACGGCTATTACATTTTGCTCCGGGATTACATGTTATAGTTAATGGTAATTCAGCGCGTGTTTGTTTACCTTCGGGTGGGATTGTGGAAATTGTGTTTGAACCACATTCGAAAGCAAGACTGGTGACGGCACAAGTGAGTGAGTATTACGGCCATCTCGTAGACAGCCTAAAGTTGGAGCTTGATAACGATATCCACGGAGAGACCGAACTCCGCTTCCAAATCGTATTGATAAAGAATGGAGATTCTTAGATGAAACAGGTTTTCATTTCAGGCAAAGGAGAGCCAGAGGTTTTCGGTGTGCCGGCCCCGCTTCGATCAGCCGGGCGGGTTCTCGTGAAGAATGCGTTTTCCTTGATAAGTTCCGGTACGGAGGGCGCTTCTGTTTCACATCATGGCGGTTGGATCGGTGTAATGGAAATGGCTTTTGAATCGCATGAGCGTGTGCGGCGGGTGTGGGAGATGTCTCGCTCTCTTGGGCCGCTCGCAACGTGGGAGGCAGTCAAAGGGAAACTTGATGATTATATAGTGACAGGCTATAGTTCATCGGGAATGGTCATTGAGGCAAACGAAGCTGGACTGCCAATCCGCCCAGGAAATCTGGTGGCCTGCATGGGGGGCGGTATAGCGACCCATTCCGAATACGTGGCTGTTCCAAAGAACCTTTTGGCCCCAATACCCGAGGGTGTCTCCTGCGAACACGCGGCATTCGGCGCATTGGGTTGTATAGCCATTCAGGGAATAAGGCGCCTTGAACTCCAACCGGGTGATTGGGTCGGGGTTTTGGGCCTTGGGCTTATTGGACAAATTACATCACAGTTACTGATCGCGATGGGTTATCGGGCGATAGGAATAGATTTAGTGCCTGAACGTACTCAGAAAGCACGTGAATTGTCGGGGATAGACGCGTGGAGTCAGGATGAAGCGGACAGTCTATCCCGTGTGAAGGAACTAACAAATGGCCGCGGTGTTGATGGTGTGATCGTCTGCGCAGCAACCAAGGGCGATGAACCGATAAACCTGGCATTTGATCTGTGTAGAAAACGTGGCCGTGTCTCTCTGGTCGGCGATGTAGGCCTTAAATTAGCACGGGCTAAAATGTACGAGAAGGAAATAGAGGTACGGATTTCCTGTTCTTATGGACCGGGACGCTACGATGATGAGTATGAGCTTCGCGGTAAGGACTATCCCTACGAGTACGTCCGGTGGACAGAAAATCGGAATCTTGAGTTTTTCCTTGATCTGCTGAAACAGAAGCGATTGAATCTTGATCCACTTATCACTCTGCGCTGCCCGATTGATGCAGCATCTTCTGCGTATGCGAAAATAAAATGCGGAGAACCTGACACCTACGGAATGATATTCGATTATGGTCCATTACCTGAATCTCCCCCTGAGACAACGCTGGGCTTATATTCTGTTCATTCCGTACCCGGCTTAAGTACCCCTCGACATAAGGCAAAGAGCGAGATGATCAGACTTGGAATCATTGGGGCTGGGGCATTTATGAGGACAGTCCAGATACCGAACCTCGTTCGCTTGTCAGAAATGTATAAGATCGTCGGAATCGCCAGTCAATCAGGAGGTACTGCTGGGATCATGGCACGCAAGGCGAAGATCCCCATTGCCACAAGCGATTATCATCTTTTACTCCAGGACTCTTCGATAGATGCTGTGTTGATTGCCACTCGCCACACCACACATGCGCAACTGGTCCTTGATGCGCTCTCCGCAGGTAAGCATGTCTTCGTTGAAAAACCGATGTGTCTTACTGTAGAAGACGGAGAGGAAATATGTAAACAGGCCGAGTTGAACGGGCTGGTAGTGAGAGTTGGATTCAATAGAAGATTCGCCCCATATTTGAATGTTCTGCGTCAGGCGGTAGGTAAGGCGGGGGACCGGATCTTAAGCTGCAGAGTGAATATCGGTACAATGGTGAAGGATTGGAGCAATACCGTCGAGGAGGGTGGTAGGTTTATGGGCGAGGGTGTTCATTTTCTCGATCTTTGTAACTGGTTTATGGATCAGGAGCCGAAGAAGATTACAGCCTCTTTCGCCGGTGTTAGATCTATTACTAATCCGAATACTCTTGTTCAGATTGAATATGATAATGGTTGTGCCGCCCAGGTGGTGTACACAGCCTTGGGAAACTCAGCCGCCGGCAAGGAATATTTTGAGGCTTTTGGCAACGGCTGCACTGCAATTTGCGACGATTATAGAAACGTAAAAATTTTTGGTCGAAATATTACGGCTGGAAGACAAGGCCGCGGCGACAAGGGGCATCTGGCAGGACTCAAAGAATTTGCCGCTGCCATTAAAGGTGAACCTTATCCATTAAAAGGCGCGGACGCAAGGGCTGGACTACTTGCGACATCGATGGCGTTATCTTCGCTGATCATTTAGGATAATGTTGTAATTTTTAATTTCTCCTGAGTAAACCCCCGGCTATGCCGGGGGACTCCCAGAGTTTGACAGTTCCGGGAACATGTCTTTAAACTTGCTTTGGCCATTCAGATATGTAGCCCTCGTTATGACGAATACCAAGGATGCATCAGGATATGGAGTTTTTGGTTTTACCCGATTGCAGTCAGGCCCCTTTGAGGGGCCAGCAATCGTAATACCTCCGGCTCTGCCGGAGGATACTTATTAATCTGGAGGTTTAGTAATGAATATTGAAAAACAACTAACCCCCATGCCCTGGATCGGGCACAACGAAGGATGAAAATGGGGTGGTTGCAGAAATAAAGTGAGTCACGGTAATCCACTGATAGGTAATTTCGGAAGAAAAAACTTTATCAGGAGGAAGACCATGACTCGGAAAGATGATAGCAAAGTTATCAGGATCGTGCACCCCATTTGTTGCGGATTGGATGTTC
>ENA-UPSM01006759-UPSM01006759.1-activated-sludge-metagenome-genome-assembly--contig:-NODE-6759-length-10505-cov-3.440861_pt1 | contig 10505 bp, 7 predicted proteins | sample MGYA00238181_ERZ773283 | MGnify/ENA primary metagenome ERZ773283 (study PRJEB29023, sample SAMN05720199) | activated sludge metagenome | isolation source: Anaerobic digester | place: Japan... | reverse complement strand
ACAACCCGTCTCACGAAGACCCTTTGTGCGGGGCGCATTAAGTGCGATTGCCCTGCGCTCGGGCATCGCGGAACGCTGGGCGCATCAGGGCCCTTCTGGCGGGGTAAATCACACGCGATCGGCGCGGCACGCGGCAAGCCCGTTGGGGGATCACTCAGCCAAGGTAAATGTGCCGGCCAGGGAGTAGATGAGCCGCCGGTCCCTCAGGGTGTCCCGCACTTCCGCTTCGCTGCGGCCGACGCGGAGCAGCTCAAACCTGCCGGCAAACTCGTCCCCGACCTCGACGGTTATCTTGTCGCCGCCCAATTGGGCCGCCGCCTCGGACAGGGTATTCAAGCGGAACTGGGCCTTTCCTGTCACCCCCCTGGGTTCCGGCCGGACCAGCATCATGCCGTAGGTATAGTCCTCGTTCCTGGCGTAGCGTTCCAGTTCGGCGAGCTCGTCGCACGGGTCAATGATCGCCGCCTGGGTGGCCAGCTCGACCGCACGCTGCAGATCCTCGGGCGTCCATGGATTGGTCTCAATGAGCTTTTCCACTTCCTGCCGCACGGCCGCCCGGGTCTCTGCCAGGATGGTCTGGTTCTCTTGCGTTTCGTGGGAGACGACGGCGTCACGGGCGGCGTTCAGTGCGTCCAGGAGCTTGCCTTCCTGCAGGAGTTGCGGCGCTTTGTTGGGCGGGACAACGGCCTCCTGAACGACCGGCGGCGGCTCCGGGTGACGGCCCTTGATCAAGGAATACAGGCCGAACCCGCCCACGCCCAGCACGGCCAATACGATCACGAACGCCAGATAGGTAGCCAGCCGCCGGCCAGCCGATTGCCGCGGATAAACATAGACCTGCGCGAACGCGCCCGTCGGCCGCGACTCCTCATGAAGGGAGGCCAGTTGCCGGCTGCGTTCATCGAGTGTGGGCAACCCGCTTTCCGAGGGCACATCCCCGCCGCCGCTCGTTGGCGTTACCGCCCCCCCGCTGCTGTGCTGGATCTCGCCCGTCAACTCGGCACGGAACGTCTCCAGCGCGGCCATGACGCTCTCGGAGGGATCGTAGCTGGTCGACTTGCGCCCGCCGAGATCCTCCATCGAGAAATGGCGCTGGTCGGTTCTGGGCGGGTCCACGCGTTCGCCGCAGTGAAAACACTTCGTCGCAAAGATGCTGATTTCCATGCGGCAATAGGGACAGACTCGGGTCTTGTCGCTGTTGTTCGCCTGACGTCCGGTCACGCTGCCTCTCCCTCGCCCGATGCCGTGCCCATAACGAGCACAGCATAGCCGAAGGGTACGGGACACTCAAGCGGTTTCCTGTGCCGGCAGGGGCGCCGCTGCCGCAATGATCCCCCGTCCCCACACTTCTACCAGATTCCGTGGGGATTATCCTAGCCTTGTTTTGCCGATATGTCCACTCTGGGGCTGCCGCGGCAGGCGCGCATTCGCAAACCAGCCCGTCCCAGACCGGGTCGCCGCCCGCGGAAAACCGGCTGGCGAACCCCTGAGGCTATTCCGGCCGGAACAGACGCATGCCCGGATTGTAGGCTTCCTGGAGGCGGTAAAGTTTCGCGATTTCCTCTTCCGGAAGCCGCTCGGGGTGATGTAGCAGACTGGCCAGCAGCATGGTCTCGGCCGCATGCTCCAGCTTCTCGAGCTTGTAGTAGGCATCGAACACGTCCCTGCCCACCGTGAGCGAGCCGTGCCGTGCAATGATCAGAGCGTCGCAGGAACGAATGATCTCCCGGATGGCCGCTCCCCCCTCCCGGGTGGCCGGGGTGGCATACGGCACCGTGGGAATGCCGCCGACGGTCAACAGCAGTTCCGGCAATACGGGCTCGGCCAGCGACACGCCCGCCAGCGACGCCGCCACCGCTTTCGGAGGGTGGGCATGCACGACGGCGTACACGTCAGGGCGCTCTTCATATGCGGCCAGGTGTGTCCAGAATTCGCTGGTCACGGCGCCTTCGCCGGCCACTTTGCGGCCCGAGGCATCGGCAATTACCAGGTCCGCGGGCGCCATAAACCCTTTGGAGACCCCGCTTGGGGTGCACAAAAAGGTTTCGGACAAGAGGCGGACACTGATGTTTCCGTCGGTCGCGGCCGTAAAGTTCTTCTGCCACAAGCGGCGGCCCACTTCGCAGATCGCCTCTCGCAGTGCGTGTTCGCTGTTCATGGGTGTCCTTCCGGGCAGGAGGCCGGCCGCCCGGCTCAGTAGACGGGCGTGCACCAGGAACGGTACTTCTCGACCTTCCCCATGACGACGCGGAAATAGAGATCCTGGAGCTTGCGGGAGACCGGTCCGGGCGTGCCTCCGCCGATCACGCGGCGGTCGACCGACCGCACCGGGGCGACCTGGGCGCCGGTACCGCAGAAGAACACCTCGTCGCAGACGTAGAGTTCGGTGCGGGCTATCGGCCGTTCCACCACGTCCAGTCCGAGTTCGTTCCGGGCCAGTTCGATCACCGTATTGCGCGTGATCCCGACCAGGATGTCGGCGGTGGGCGGCGTGGTGATGAGCTGGCCATTCAGGACCATGAACATGTTCATCGCGCTGCCTTCCGCAACGCTGCCGTCTTCGCGCAGGAAAATCGCTTCGTCAAACCCGGCCTGGTTGGCCTCGGTCGCCGCCAGCGAGGAATTGATGTAGCTGCCGGTGCTCTTCGCGCGGCTGGGGATGGCGTTGTCCGACAGGCGCCGCCAGGACGAAACCACGACATCCAGACCGGACTCGATGTCACAGTATTCGCCAAGCTTGATGACGTAGCAGCAGAACCGGCTTTCGACGCCGCTCAGGCGCGGTCCCAGCGACAATTCGCTCTTGTAACACAGGGGCCGGATATAAACGCCTTCGCGGAACCCGCTCCGCTTGATCACTTCGACGCAGATCCTGGCGATATCCTCGGGGGTCTCCGGGATCTCCATGCACATGATATTGAAGTTCCGAACCAGGCGGTCGACATGCTCCGCCAGCCGGAAAACGAGGATGTTGTCCTCGTCCGCGGAATAATATCCGCGGATTCCTTCGAAGAGTCCCGTGCCATAGTTGAAGGCGTGCGTCATGATACTGACTTTGGCGTCTTCCACCGGCACATAGTTGCCCTCGAAATAAACAAACGGTCCCGGCTCCATCAACTTACCTTTACCCATCGTGTTTCTCCCGCGTGTCAATCTCAGATACATCTAGATGTCTGCGATCCGGGTTGTGGCTGGCCTGTCTGGAAAAGCCCTTGTCTACTATACCCGGACCCCATGCGCAGATCCGGCCGCCGGGGAATGAACTGCCCTGCGGCGTGGCTCGCCGGCCGGCCGGCGCCTGGAAAGCTCAAGTATCGCGCGTTACGGCCGCGGGATGCAAATAACTGGACCGAAGCTGCCGCGGCCCGCTCCTGTCGCGCCAGCCAGATCAGGAACTGCGCTCGTGCGCCGGTCCCCCGAAGGATCGCATCCCGATTCCTTTTGCCGTCTGAATACAATAATGGCTAAGCCACTTCCTTGAAAGGGCTTAGCCATTAAAACGCTTCGCCGGTCTTTGCCTTGCGGTGTGTTGACCCCGCGACAACCCCGGCGCAGTATTTGGTGTGCCGGGAGATTACTCCTCGCCGCAACCAAAATCCGGGACGGGCAGCTGGATGCCGAGGATCCCGCCGAGGGCATTGTTCAGGAATCCGAAAATGCCGCCAATGATGCTCTCTACCCAGCAGAGAATCGTGTTGATGAAATTCATGGTACTCTCCTTCTCCATTCCGTTACACACAACTCACCGAAACACGCTACATTACAAACGGTAACCACAAACGTTACACGCTTTGCACTATGTACTGAATTTCCTCTTTCCGAAGCATTTGCCATGGAAATTCCTGTCTAATCAGTCCATTCATGGCGGAGTTTAGCACTTTAAACAATCTATGTCAAGAGATTTTTATCCACCCGCGCCAGCCCCCACTGCTGTCGGCGTGCCGACTCCCCGTTTCTACAGGGCGGGTTTGCGGAGCGCTCGCCGACATGGCGTTTGACTTAGGATGCGGTATTTAGGAAAATCAGCCTGTTCCCGTGAGCCAACATGCGGAGGAGAAACACCATGGCGACCACAAGCTCATCGCAACTAGCCCTGTTCGGAGGCGCTCCCGTGCGGGACGCCCGGAAACCCTGGCCTGCGTGGCCCATCTTCGACGACCGGGAGAAGCAGGCCCTGGTGGAGGTGCTGGAGAGCGGCAAGTGGTGGTATGGCGAGCGGGTCGCCCGCTTCGAACGCGAATACGCCGCATTTCAGGATGCGAAGGACTGCGTGACGGTCACCAGCGGCACCACGGCGGGAGAGGTCCTGCTGCAGGCTGTCGGTCTAAAGCCCGGGGACGAGGTGCTTGTTCCGCCGTACACGTTTTATGCCACCGCCAGCATGGTTTTGCGCCGAGGCGGGGTCCCCATGTTTGTAGACGTGGATGACTCGTGGTGCATGAATCCCGACCTGCTCGAAGCCGCTATCACCCCGCGGACCCGGGCCATCATGCCCGTGCACCTGGGCGGGCGCATATGCGATATGGACCGGATAAACGCCGTCGCCGCCAGACATGGGCTCCTGGTGCTTGAAGACGCCTGCCATTCCTGGGGCGGCAAATGGAAGGGCAAAGGAACCGGCGCGCTCGGCAAAGCCGGCATCTTCAGTTTTCAGGCCTCGAAAAACATCAACGCGGCGGAAGGCGGGGCCATCGTGACCGATGATGAGGACCTCGCCGAGCTTTGCCGATCGATCACCAACTGCGGCCGGCTGAAGGGCGGTGCGTGGTACTCCCACCCCAACCTGGGCACCAACGCCCGGCTCACGGAATTCCAGGCGGCCCTCCTGAGCGTGCAGCTTACCCGGCTCGAAGAACACAACCGGACCCGCGATACGAACGCGGCCATCCTGAACGAGCATCTCGCGAAGATTGAAGGGCTTACCCCCCAGCCGGGAGACAAACGCATCACGCGCCGGGCCTATCACCTGTATTGCCTGCGCATCGCCCCGGAGACCTTCGGCTGCTCCCGCGAAAAGGTTATCGAGGCCGCCAAAGCGGAGGGCCTGCCCGGCATCAGCGAGGGCTACGCAATTCCGCTCTATGAGCAACCGTCCCTCGCCAACGCACCCAATGCCCCGGATTATTCGAAGCAGGAATGCCCCGTTGCGCGCGACATCTGCAGCCGAAGCGGCATCTGGATCGCTCACACGGCCCTGCTCGGTTCCGAGGCGGACATGCACGACATTGTCGCCATCTTCGAGAAGATCAAAAAGAACGCCGAAGAGCTCGACCGGGCCTGACCCGCGCGGAAAGCTCGCCGGGAAACCGGCGGCCGGTCCGGGCCATGCGCGGCCGGGCGAAGCAGACGCCGGAGACAACCGGGCGACCGGTTCGGGAGAGCCGTGTCCTCCCCTGCCGCCGGGAGGAACCACGACCTGCCGCCATTGCCGCTATGAATATCCCGCAACGGAGGCGCGATGTTCGATCTGCGGCTATCCCTGGCCCTGGCTCGAGACGGACCGTATCCCCGGGGAGAACGCCTGACCGCTGGTGGTGTTTGCCCCGAAATCGGGCTATCTGCTATAGTTTCAAGGTTCACGGTGATTGGCTTTCGTGCTGAATTCCATTGCGCGGGATTGCGAACGGATTGCCGGACAGCGCAAGCTCGAAAGCCCGCCGGTCAGTATATCCAACCCCGCCCTGCGGCGGGTGCAGAGAGGAACATCGCATGCCTTCCCTTCAAAAGATCCTGACGTACGCAGTCAAACACGGCGCTTCCGATATACACCTCACGGTCGGGAGTCCCCCGGCGATACGCCTCGATGGCACCATCCGCTTTATCGGCGAGGATCCCATTACGAACGACGACAATCTGAAGTTCATTGAGGAGATCATGACCCCCGAAGACCGGGAACAGTTCATGCGGACCGGCGACTCGGACCAGGCGCTCAGCTTTCCGGGCCTGGGCCGTTTTCGCGTCAATGTCCTCAAGCAGCGCAATTCCGTGGGCATCGTCATGCGCCACGTCAAGGCCAAGATCCCCAGCTTTGAAGACCTGAACCTGCCGCCCGCGATTGAGAAACTCACGCAGATGCACCGCGGCCTCGCGCTGATTACCGGCACCACCGGAAGCGGTAAATCGACCACCCTCGCCGCCATCATCGACAAGATCAACGCGGACCGCCGGCTCCACATCGTCACGATCGAAGACCCCATCGAATTCCTTCACGCGAACAAGAAAAGCATTGTGACCCAGCGGGAATTGCACATCGATACGCACGATTTCCATACCGCGCTGCGCGCCGTCATGCGCGAAGACCCCGACGTCATTCTCATCGGCGAAATGCGCGATGCCGAAACCTTCCAGGCCGCCATGGCCGCCGCCGAAACCGGGCACCTGGTGTTCAGCACCCTGCACACAACCAATGCCATGTTGACGGTGGACCGCATTGTCGACTTGTTCCCGTCAAATCAGCACGGGCAGATCCGGTCGCAGTTGTCGCTTCAGTTGACGGCATGCATCGCGCAGCGCCTGATCCCCAGCGCTGACGGTGTCGGACGCGTGCCGGCGGTGGAGGTCATGTTTAACAACCCGGCCATTGCCCAGCTCATTAAAGAAAACAACGTGCGCCAGATCCCCAACGTGATTGCCGGCGGCCGGGAAGACGGCATGCAGACCTTCAACATGAGCCTCTACGACCTCATCAAGAAGGGCCTCATCACCGAGGATCAGGGGATGGCGGCGTCGGACAACCCCGAAGAACTGTCCATGAACCTCCAGGGCATCACGCTCAGCCAGGGCCGGGGCGGCATCATCCGCCGCTGATCAGGCGCCGGGCGCCAGCGTCAGGATGCCGGAAAACGCATTATCGCCGCCCCCTGCCCGGTGGATGCGTCGACCCGTTGAATCGTGTAAACCGCGTGAAAACGTCCCGGAAGGGACCATTCATTCGTCCGGGTAAGACACACCAGGGTGTCGGCGTCCTGCCAGTCGAAATCGACGCAGGATTCGCCGAGGCGGACAACCAGCGTCGCAAACGGTTCCAGAGAACCGATCAACAGGCGGCCGCCCGCCTCCTGCCAGACCGCCCTCGAGGCGCCGGGGGCGAACCGCGGCTTTTCAACGGAGTGCCCCAGTTCCAGCAGGGTCTTGCGGCTCCAGGCTCCGCCGGATTTCGTGAACTCAAGCACGGCCCCCGTCCGCGTAAAAACGCGCACCGCCCCATCGCAGGTGAGGGCCGGCGCGCCGATGGCCCCCCCTTCTTCCAGCACGCACTCAAACGCGCCACCGGGGAATTGGCCCGCCCACACCTTCCCCCCCTCATTCGAGACAAAAACGCAGGGCCCGCCGGCATCCCCACAGGCAACCGTGCCGGGCACGGGAGTCTCGGGCGTGGCCACCGGAACCCGTGTCGTGAAGGGCGGGGCGGAAACCGCATATCCTGCCCCCTCTCCCCCATCCAGGCGCACCAGTACTTGCTCGCCCAGCCAGCCCGCGGGACGGCTCCCCGGATGGCCCGCCAGGGCGCAGATCCGTCCATCGTCGCGGCGGACATAGGCCTGTCCCGCGCCAAACGCCAGGAGACCGTTCGCGGGGGACCACAGCAGCGGTCCCGCCAGCGGCGCGGGCAGTCGGATGCTCTCGGCACCCTTCTGGTCCGCGCGCATTAGACGGATGGTCTCCGCGTTACACGATTCCCACACGTTGACCTGGGCGACGGCGATGGCTCCGTCTGAATTTGCTGCGATGGCCACCGGCCAGTCGCGTCTTGGCCAGGTATTGTTGGCGCGCACCACGTCGGGGGTCTCGAAATAGGGATCCAGGGTAACGCGGTTGACCGCGCTGTCCACGGTGAACGTAAACGTCCCTCCGCTGACCCCGGGCTCGATCGCGTGCAGGTCCACTCCTCGAGCGGTCACGATTCCCACGGTCAGGGGTTGAAGCGCGGGGATGTCGCCGTGGCTGGAAATGGTGACACGCACACTCCCATCCACCGCACTCACGTCGCCCACACCGTAGTCAAACAGCCCGGCGCGGTCGAACCATACCCGGAACACTTCGCCGAGATCGCGCTCGCTCGAGAGCTCGAGCGCGTGGCGGAATGCGTCCAGGGTAATGGCGCTCCCCCCGTGCGTCCGCAAGACGTTCCGGCAGGCCTCCCAATACGCTTCCCGTCCCGCGCCGGACTCGAGCCACCGCGCCAGAAACGCTCCCTGGCGCCCCATGCGCGCCACCGCATCCGGGCCCGAACGCGCCAGCTCCAGAGCGCTCAGCGTGCGCAGAGGGGTCTCGACGGGCTGTGGAAGCTGGGTCTCGACATACTCCTGCGCGACGCCCCTCCCCTTCAACTCGCGAAGAGCCGACCAGCCCGAGTGAACGGTCAGACCCTCGATGAGCCAGGCGCCTCCGTCCGGCCGCAGCGGATACCAGACGGGCGAGACGGTTCCGCCCCACCACTTGTGCGCAAGCGCGGCGGCGGCCAGCGCGGCCTCCTCACCGCGCAGGGGCTCGCGCGGAAGCGCAATCGCGTTGAGCCCGAGATACTCCGGTGTTGTCACGCGGCGGCTCAGGATGGCATGAGTCGCCGGGTCGCTCCCCCCAAGCAAGGCGCGGAGCGCGGTTTCGGTCCTGGGCAGACTGGACGCGAGTGGTTCCGCGAGGAAGGCATCGCCGGGCTCGAAGTAGACGGTGCACTGGACGTCCCCATAGACGCCGGCTCGGCTGGAATAGCGGCCGGCCACCAAAGGGATCCCCAGGCATTTCCGCGCCGGACGAATGCGGTAGGTGCGGCGGCCGTCCGCGGGCGGGTGCGTCTCTTGAGCATCGCCGGCCAGCAAGAATTCTCCCGCGATGGTGACGGTGCAATCGAACTGCGCGAAGCTGCCGAAGTCCACCGGGTGCCAGCAGGCGGTCCACGGGAGCCAAACTTCGTCGGAGCGGATTTCCGCGCCGGCCAGCGACGTGGCCGTGATGCTCCCGGAAAACGAGACTGCGAGCTGGGTGCGTTCTCCCGTGGCCAGACCCTTGGGAAGAGCCACACGCACGAAGCCCCCCTGCCGGGAAACGGGCAGCATCCGGCCGGCGCACGATGCCGAAAACGAGTTCAGACCGGGGTTGAGGACGAAGCAGACGGCATCGAGGCCGGCGCCCCCGCATTCAACGTCGAGAACGCCGTGCCCCTGCAGGCGCCCCGTGCCGGGGTGTACCTCAATCTCCAGGGTCTGGGTGACAATGCGCTGCGACGCAATCGCGCGGGCCATTCGGGCATCGAGAACACGCCGGGCCCAGGGAGGCCCGTCCGGGTACTGATCCAGCCGTTCCTGCGCCATGCGAAACGCGACGAATGCCGCGATCAGCAGGCCCAAAACCCCCACAAGAAGGGCTGACTTCGTCGTTCGCCGCCTCTTCATCGAGTCGCGACCGCTCAATGCGCTCCGTTCGCCTCAGCCTCTCGGCTCAATGCGGGGAAACCCGTCGTAGACGATCTTGACGAACTCCCCATCACTGAGAATGGACATGCGAGCGGCTTCGGTAACCAGTTCGTTGATGCTGCTGTTCGCGGGCGTGGCGATGAGCCGTTTTTCGTCAATTTCGGCGATGAGCTCCCGGCGCTTCGCGAGGGCGTCGGTCTCCGGCATCCCGGCGGTCTCCGCGCGCATACGGCCAACGCTCCCCAGGTTCGCCGCCACAGAATCATACCCGTAGCCCATGGGCTTGTAGCCCGGCCCCTCCCAGGGCCCCAGCTGGAAGAAGTCCGGGTTGACGAAGTTGAAGACCGTCCCGCCCGGCCCCAGGGCCTCCATGTAGGAATGGCTCACGCCGCGAAACTGATCATTGTGCTGGAGCAGTCCCGTCTTCCCCGGGCCTTCACAATACAGCACCAGGCCTTGTTCATTCGGGCCCGCGCCTTCGTCGGGATAGCCCAGGCCGTTGATGACCGACAATACCGCGTCATTCTCAAACACCACCCGCCCCTGTGACCAGAGGTAGCCCACGTTGCCATTCGGGAACGTCCCCTTGACTCCGTGGACAGAGACCCCCACCGGCTTCAGGCCCGTGATGAAATAGGTCAGATCGACGTAGTGGCATCCGATGTACACGAAGGGATCGGTGTTCTCGCAGGTGAACCAGTTCTGGAAGTTGGAATGGCGGTACAGATACGGTTCAATCAGTTTTGCCTCGCCCATGACGAAGTCGCCGAAATGGCCCTGCTCGTAGTGTCCGCGGGCAATCAGGGCGCGCCGGTCGAAGCGCTTGTGGTACTCGACTCCGACAAACAGGCCCTTTTCGCGGGCCAGTTCCTCGACCTCGACGGCCTGCGCGTACTTGAGCACCAGCGGTTTCACGCACAGCACGTGCTGGTTGTTGTTCAAGGCCTCCATCACCACGGGATAATGCAGCTGGTCGGGCATGGCCACCACCACCGCATTGTACGGCGGCATTTTGGCCACGATCTCCTTGTAGAGTTCCGGGAAGTCATGCCCCCCCGCCTCGTTCAGGGACGGGTGCGCCGTGAAATCCTG
>ENA-UPSM01006758-UPSM01006758.1-activated-sludge-metagenome-genome-assembly--contig:-NODE-6758-length-10505-cov-5.412919_pt1 | contig 10505 bp, 8 predicted proteins | sample MGYA00238181_ERZ773283 | MGnify/ENA primary metagenome ERZ773283 (study PRJEB29023, sample SAMN05720199) | activated sludge metagenome | isolation source: Anaerobic digester | place: Japan... | reverse complement strand
AGGGGGGGGGCACCACCGCTGGCGGGTTGGTTGATACCCTAGAAACATTAGTAAATTCAACAGGTTTAGAGATTTCCTCGACATTGATGTCGATCGCGTTGCCCGTCCATTCATCCGGTGAGAATACGTGCTCCACATCTTCGATCCCCGTCACCGTTCGAAGTCCCATCCCAAGCATGACCCCGTGCAGAATCAGGGAAGCGAAAACACAGAACAACGTGGGAACGTCAACCTTCATGCTCAACAAGTCATTCGTTGCAACGAAAGTAGCGTGATGGTATCGAACCGTCATTGGCTTGTCTTGTGGGTATCTCCCTTCGTTCGTGCATCGCTCGACAACCGAAGGCAACACGAGTTCCGAATAACGATGGATGGAAGGAAAAACGTTGCGCTGGCAGATGCAGCGAGGGAGCCGTATGATGACCAGAACAGTCCTGTGGAGCCGGAAACATGAAGAAACGTATGTACGCATGCCTCGGTCGCGTGGGTGTCGCGATCTTGGTGCTTGGATGTTGCCATTGCGGTTCGAGGGAAGAAGGGGATACCGCACAGAATGAGACGGATTCGGGGAAAAAAGATGGGGGGGAGGATGCGTTGACGGAAACGGGGCCTGTTCTCGATGTGGGCACGGGGGATTCGAAGGATGAATCGCCGAGTGAGGATGGGCAAGTCGTTGGGTGTGGCGACGGGGTCATTCAGCCGGGGGAAGTATGCGATGATGGCAACAACGTGTCGGGGGATGGCTGTTCGGCAAACTGTGACGTGATTGAGAACGATTATGCTTGTCCCTATCCCGGTGAGCCTTGCGTATCCACCGTCGTATGTGGCGATAAGCGTATTTCTGGGCAAGAAACATGTGATGACGGAAATGATGTGTCCGGCGATGGTTGTAGCTCGGACTGCCAGCTCGAACCTGGATGGATATGCCCGGTGGAAGGGGTACGGTGTGTCGCCGCGGCTTGTGGTGATGGAATTGTGGCGGGTAATGAAGAATGTGATGATGGTACGCCGACGAGTGGGGATGGTTGTTCGTCGGATTGCAAACGAGAGCCGGGTTGGGCCTGTCCAACGCCGGGGGAGCCGTGTCATCCCACGGTGTGTGGAGACGGAATTCGCGAAGGGGACGAAGCTTGTGATGACGGCAACGATGTGATTGGCGATGGCTGCAATCCATTTTGCGAGGTGGAGCCGGATTGTAGTAAGGGCGGAGCGTGCGTTTCCGCGTGTGGGGATGGGATGATGCTGCCGGGCGATGATGAGGAATGTGACGACGGCAACACGAAAAGCGGAGATGGTTGCTCCGCGGACTGCAAGATTGAAATCGGATTTGAGTGCAAGACGGTCAAGACGGATTTGCCGGACGAATTGGAGGTACCGGCGACGTTTCGGGACTTCATTGCGCTTCCGGCAGGGGCAGGTGTTCGGCATCCGGATTTCGAGCACTTTAGTGGGGCTGCCGCAACACCAGGACTTGTGAACTCATCCCTTGGGGTCGATGGCAAGCCTCAGTACACGGGGATTTGCGAAGAAGGAAATATCGTGGGGCCTTGTCCTTATGGTCCGCAGACGTCGAGCAAGGCGGCGTTTGATCAGTGGTACAGAAATGATCCTTCCGTGAACAAGACGGAAGTAGCGAAGATCGTTTTGACGCGTCAGCCCAATGGTTCGTATTTCTTTCCGGATGCCGCGTTTTTCCCGCTCGATGGGAAGGGCTGGGTGGCGGCGGGCGCGGAGAACGCGAGCGGTGGTCATAACTTCGGATTCACGAGTGAATTGCGAACGTGGTTTGAATTCAAAGGGGGCGAATCACTTGAGTTTTCGGGCGATGATGACGTTTGGGTATTCATCAATCGAACGCTTGTGGTCGACCTGGGTGGGCTTCATTCCCAGCGCCCCGGGGATGTCACCCTCGATGGGCCGAAGGCACAGCAACTGCAATTGCAAACTGGAAAAATCTATGAAATGGCCTTGTTTCATGCGGAACGTCATACGACGGCCTCGAACTTCAACCTGACGCTCACGGGGTTCGTGAAGGCCAAGAGCCAATGCCAATCGCTCTGCGGAGATGGGATCGTCGTGGGCGATGAGGAGTGCGACGATGGCGTGAACGATGGGTCCTGGGGCTCCTGCACGGCGGACTGTCGGTTGGGCCCCTATTGTGGCGACGGTGCGGTTCAGACGCCGTATGAGGAATGTGACGATGGGATCAACCTGACCACGTATTCACCCACGGGCGAACCTGGCTGTGCACCTGGATGTAAGTATGGCGCCTACTGCGGGGATGGAAAGGTGGATAGTTTGTTTGGTGAGCAGTGCGACGATGGTATCAACAAAGGCGGGTACGGTGGCTGTACGCCGTCTTGTCGGCTGGATGCTCGATGTGGTGATGGGGTATTGCAGGCTCAGCATGGTGAGGAGTGCGATGATGGGAACAACGTATCTGGGGATGGTTGTTCTTCGGATTGTAAGAGAGAAGGGCCAAAGTAAGCGCTGACGTTGGAATCCGTTCCCTGGAAATTCCGGGTGCTGCTATAGGAAGTCTCATCATGAAACCTCCTGCGGAACAGCGTTCCAACCGTTCGGGGACCGCCGCCATCGTGGGTCGCGCGAACGTGGGAAAAAGCACGCTGCTCAACACCGCTCTTCGTGAACGTTTGGCAATCGTTACCCCGACGCCGCAAACCACGCGAGACCGGATTCTTGGGGTGCTTCGTCATGGCGATGCGCAAATCGCCCTGCTCGATACGCCAGGACTGCATCGTCCGCGCAGCCGACTCGGACGACGTATGAACACGATGGCCCGAGATGCGGCCAGGGAGGCCGACGTGCTCGTGTTCGTGACGGCCATCCCCAAAAATGTTTCGTCGGATTTGGCTCCTGCGGGCAGGGACGTGGAGATCCTGCAGCAGGTAGATCCGGAAAGCCGGGCGATTCTCGTCATCAATAAAATTGATCTGCTCGGGAAGAACCGTTCGTTGCTGTTGCCTCTCATCGAACAGTTTTCAAAATTACGTTCGTTTTCGGCGATCGTTCCCATCAGCGCGTTACGCGATGACGGTGTCAACTTGTTGCTCGATGAAATCGCTTCCCTTCTTCCCGAGCGGGGACCGGCCTACGAGGAGGATTTTCTGACGGATCGTCCCGTTCGCTTTTTTGCTTCCGAATACGTTCGCGAGCAGGTGATTCTCGCAACGAAACAAGAGATTCCCCATCATGTGGCTGTGACGATCGAGCGGTTCGAAGAAGGTGTCCACGTCACCCATATCGACGCGACCGTGCGTTGTGCCCGCGAAGGACAGCGAAAAATCATCATTGGCAAAGGCGGCGAGCGGCTCAAAGGAATTGGAGTTGCCGCGCGTCAACGCATCGAATCGCTCGTCGGACGCCAGGTTCACTTGAGCCTTTGGGTGACCATCGACCAGGGCTGGCCGGAATCCGCGCACGCGTTGGATTCCCTCGGCTATGTATCCGTCTCCGGAGATGACGAGGCGGTTTCATGAGCGCAAGAAAACCCCGTGACAAGGGTGAGGAAAGAAATCGCATCCCTCATCGAGCCAACGCTCTGGTGGCGATCGTGGGAAAACCCAATGTGGGTAAGTCCGCGCTTTTCAATCGTTTGGTCGGTCGACGGCAAGCCATCGTTCACGATGAGCCTGGTGTGACTCGCGACCGTCATTACGCCGAAGCGTGGTCGTTGGGTCGTCGCTATACCGTGGTCGACACGGGTGGTTTCGACCCCGAAAGCGATGATCCCATGCGTCAGGGAATATCGCGGCAAGTGCAGGTGGCGATCGAGCAAGCGGATCTCATCATATTGGTGATGGATGGAGTCCAAGGCCCGACCGAAGCGGATCGTCGCGCTGTAGGATTGCTGCGACGAAGCGACAGGCCGGTTCTATTCATTGCCAACAAGGTGGATTCCGAAAAATCGGTTCTCGATGCCAATGAGTTATTCGAACTGGGGATCGATTCATTGATTTCTGTGAGTGCTTTGCATGGTCGAGGTTTTCACGAACTGGAGGATGCATTGGTGCAGGCTTTGCCTGCAGTCGAAGAGCCCACGGATTCACAGGTGGAAGATGTCATTCGGGTTGCCGTGGTGGGAAGACCGAACGCGGGCAAATCCTCTCTCATCAATCGTCTTGCGGGGGAAGACCGGGTTCTTGTCGATTCTCGTCCGGGAACCACGCGAGATCCGGTCGATACGCTGCTGCAACGGGATGGAAAGCAGTTTTTGTTCGTGGATACGGCGGGAATACGTCGAAAAAGCCGTGTCGTCAAAGAACGAGATACGGTGGAAGTGGTGAGTGTATTGCGAGCCATGCGGGCGATGGAGGAGGCCGAGATCGTTGTGTTGATGTGCGATGCGGCTCTCGGGGTTGCGGAGCAAGACGCGAAAATTCTTGGTCTTGCGGAGCAGCGGGGGCGAGCCGTTGTAGTGGCCCTCAACAAGATGGACCAACTCACGCGTCCACAGCTTGCGGATGCGGAAAAAAAAGCGAAAGAAAAACTTTCCTTCGCGCCGTGGATTCCTTATGTGCCGACCAGTGCGCTGACAGGTCGGGGAACGCAAGCGTTGCTTCGGAAGATCGTCGCGATTCGAGACAATTTTTATCGACGCGTTCCCACGGCTGAATTGAATCGGTTTTTCGATAGCGTGTTGCAGACTCATCCGCCGCCCACGCAAGGGGGCAAAGCACCGCGCCTGTACTACGTCACACAAGCGGAAACGGCTCCTCCGCATTTCGTGGTCATGTCCAATGCGCCTGAATCGATTCACTTCAGCTATCAACGGTACGTCAAAAACCAGTTGCGTGGAGCATTCGACTTCGAAGGCGTTCCGGTGCGGGTGGCCTATCGAGCAAGACGTCGTCGTGAGGATTGATGCGAACCGAGGCGCTGCGATTCGCTTTGCGAAACGCGCGACCACAAGTCGTGCTCAGTGACCGTAAAGGATCAACGACAGCCCATGGAAGGGTTTGGTTCCCACGGTTCGGTATTCGTGGTGGACATCGGCGCGGAAAAGGACGGCATCACGGGGGCCGAGGGTGAAGATGTCCGACCCGACGCGAAGAGACAGGCGACCAGAGGTGACGATGACTTGTTCGTGGGTGGCGGGAGGATGAGGGGCGGCTTGTTCCACGGCTCCTGGCGCCAATTCGATTTCATATAATTCGACGGAGTGACCGGGGACGTGAGCGAGAAGGGGGCGACTTCGAAACGATTGATCGGCCGACGAAAGGAAGCGTGCATCGGCCAATCGGCTGAGGCGCGTAGGGGAAGCGACGGCGGTATCGATCAATTCGGCGAAGGGGATACCGAGGCCTTCGGCGACTTTCCAGAGGATGGCGATGGTGGGGTTGGTTTTGAGGGTTTCGATTTGGCTGAGCATGGCGCGGCTGACGCCCGAACGCAGGGCCAGGTCTTGCAAGCTCAACCCGGCGGCCATTCTCAGGTTTTTCAGGCGCTGCGCCACTTGTTGGTTGATTTCGTCCACGCGTCGTCCTGTATGTTATATCAAACAAATCGTTGACGTATTGAATTCGTCCGTTATATTGACGTCTCGGAGCCATCGAAGCAAGGGATGGATGAACCCTTTTCGCAATTCTTGGAGACCTTCTCATGCCGAAGTATTTCGATGATAATTCTCAGTCGATAGGGCGCACGCCGCTGGTTCGGCTTCAACGGATGACGGCTGGATGTTCGGCCACGGTTTTGGCGAAGATCGAAGGTAGAAACCCAGGATATTCTGTCAAGTGTAGGATTGGTGCGTCGATGGTATGGGACGCGGAAAAGCGTGGTTTGCTTCGTGCTGGCAAGCAGATCGTGGAACCGACGAGTGGCAACACGGGCATTGCGCTAGCGCTGGTGGCGGCGGCGCGGGGCTATCCGCTCACGTTGACGATGCCTGAGACCATGAGTGTGGAGCGACGGAAAGTGTTGGCGGCTTTTGGTGCTCAATTGATATTGACGGAGGGATCGTTGGGCATGAAGGGAGCGATTGCGCGTGCGGAAAGCATTGCCGCCAGCGAGCCGGATTTGTATTTCATGCCTCAGCAATTCAAAAACCCTGCAAACCCAGGGATTCACGAGACAACGACCGGGCCAGAAATTTGGGAAGATACGGATGGTTTGATCGACGTTCTCGTTTCGGGGGTGGGCACCGGAGGCACCATCACCGGCGTATCGCGCCATATCAAAAAAACGCGGAACAAACCGATTCTATCGGTAGCGGTGGAACCCGCGCAAAGCCCCGTTCTTTCCCAAACCCTGGCCGGAAAAGAGGTCAAGCCTGGCCCCCATCGCATCCAGGGAATTGGAGCCGGATTCGTGCCAGACACCCTCGACCTGTCGCTCGTCGATCAGGTGGAAACTGTCACCGACGACGAAGCCATCGAGTTTGCTCGTCGCCTCGCCAAAGAAGAAGGCATTCTTTCAGGTGTTTCTTGCGGTGCCGCCGCGGCCGCCGCCATCCGTCTGGCGAAAAATCCCGCGTTTGCGGGAAAAACGATCGTCGTGGTGTTACCCGATTCCGGCGAGCGATATTTGAGCGGGCCGCTATTCGAAGGTGTTTTCGATGCGGAAGGTAGGGCGCTGTAGGATGATTGGCGATCTCGAATGGTAGAATTTGCACTCCTGGAATTGACTCTTCCGTCACACCTTCTAACTATTTGATTTTACAATAACTCTATTTGGCACAGTGGGTGCAACAATAGCAGTCAGCAACGTTGGTCGTGACAAACGCCCCCCTCAGTCCCTGACGTTGCACAATCTATTCAACGCCCGGTAGACGAATAGCCCCCCCGCGTCCCGGGCGTTGCCCCTTTTGTGGCATCAAAATAGCGCTTTTCTTCGATACGCACAAGCAGTCATGGAAAGCGCCTGCTTTCTACGCCTGCACAACAGCCCAACAGCATTGGGGAAGGGATTGGTTAGCGCGCCGCCCAGGGAGGAGAGTATTCCGTCCGCGACACGTGGCATTGCGTGCATTGTCCCCGCTCGGGGTGCGTCGTTCGAAGCCCGGGAAGGCCCGCCACGCCGTGACAACTCTCACAACGATCCCGCATCCACACCGAATGGGGAATGACGGGAGGAGCGCCTTGCCAGGCCTGTTCGCGCTTTCTGTCCAGGCGATACCCCACAAACGCGTTGTCGGGGGCGGGTGGTTTTTCGAAACGCGGCTCCATGGTCACATGGCATTGCGTGCAATTCGTGTAGGTTGCATGGGAAATGGCGCGTGCCACACGTCCTTCCACGACCAGCCCATCGCGGTGACAGGCCAGGCACGAGCCCGGGTTCTGCTCATCGATAGGGTGGGGAATGGTTGGCGGAGCGCCCTCGTAAGCCCTGATATTTGCACGGGTTTCTAAGGCTTCTCGCTTGTTTTCCGGGGTGCGGACCACCGGCGACGATACCGCTGGCAATGCCGCCCGCAAATCCCCCAGATTGCTGCGAACGACCGCGTTGGGCCCATCCCGACGCTGTCGCCAATCCAGGTAGGTCTGCCCAGGGATGGCCCCCGAAGGGCTTACCGCGAGCGCTGGAAAGATTGCTTGCACTTGTGCAGGCCGGATTCCGACGGCATAGCCCACCACCGCGACACCAATCACCATCGCGAGCGCCACGTTGACCGCGCGAGGGTAGGGGGCAAAAGAAGGAGGTTTAGCCATACTCGCCTCAGGAGGTCACGCGAGCAATGCTCGCCGCGCACTTTTTATAATCCGTCTGCTTGGAGAAAAAGTCGAAATCCTCGAGGGTCACAAGGTTGATCAGCTTGTTTTCATCGAAGAAGGGGACGAAAAGCAGACCCCGAGGGGGAGAACCCCTGCCGCCAATCCAAGCCCGAACGTCGATACTGCCCCGTCGCGTGCTGATCTTCACCAGATCGCCATTATGAATCCCCGCATCCCGTGCATCGTCGGGGTGAATCTCCACGTACGCCTCCGGCATCGCGCGAAGCAGTTGCGGTACCCGTCGCGTCATCGTTCCCGTATGCCAATGCTCCAACACGCGGCCCGTGCAAAGCCAGAAAGGAAAATCTTTGCTCGGCGATTCCGGAGGAGGAACATAAGGACGGAACCAAATCTGCGCCCGCCCATCCTTCGAGGTCGAGTGATAAAACTCGATTCCTTGCCCTTTTTTCACGTACGGATCGTCGAATTCCGCAAATCGGAATCGAGTCTCACGCCAGCTTCCGTCCGCCTGCTGAACGACCGGCCATCGAAGCCCCCGCGCCTTGACGTATTCGTCGTACGGCGCGAGATCCTTGTGCTTCATACGTGTAAATAGCCGATATTCCTCAAAAAGATGCTTGTCCACATTGACGTCGTAGTAGTGTTTGAAATCCCAGACGGGCACGGGTTTTCCGTTCGAGTCCCGGACATCGAATAGGAAATTGCCGTCTTTATCCTTCATACCCGGATGTCCGCGGTCGTAGAGACGACGAGCCAGGGCGATGGTTTGCCAGCAATCGTCGCGAGCATCGCCTGGTGGTTTTACCATTCGGAACCATTGTTGGGTGCGTCGTTCGGAGTTGCCGAACATCCCATTTTTTTCGACCCACAATGCCGAAGGGAGGATCATATCGGCGAGTTGTGTCGTGGCGGTGGGGTAAACGTCGGATACGACGAGGAATTTGTCCTGGAGTTTTTCTTTGGCCCGGAAAAGTTTGTTCAGGTTGGGCAGGGTTTGTCCGGGGTTGGTGACCTGAACCCAGATGGTATGAATATCGCCGCCCTGGTCGGTGGGTTTGCAGAACTGCTCCCACATCTTGATGGTGTGGTATCCAGGCGTTTTCTGGATGCGTCCTGGCGGTAGTTTCCAGAATTCCTCAGCCTGTTTTCGATGCTCGTCGTTGGCTACCTCCCGCCCTCCCGGTAGAGCATGTGACAGGGTGCCGACTTCTCGCACGGTTCCGCAAGCAGAAGGCTGACCCGTCAAACTGGTGGGCGCGTCGCCAGGTTTGCCAAAATGACCGCTGAGCAAATGAATGCCATGCACCAGGGAATTGATGGCCGTTCCTTGGGTATGCTGGTTCATGCCCATGCACCAAAGGCTTGTGATTCGCAGGGAGCGGTCGCCGAATAAGTCCGCGAGCATTCGGATATCCTTGGCGGGTACACCCGAAATCTCTTGCACATGCTCAGGGGTGTAGGGCTCGAGGCTCTTTCGATATTCTTCGAAGGAAATGGCTTTGCCGATCAGTTCTCGCGGCTCGCTGTCGGCGCGAAACGCGCAATGCTTCTCGACGAATTCCTTGTCGTAAGTGCCGCGTTCGAGCAAGAGATGAGCGATGCCATTGGCGATGGCAAGGTCCGTATGTGGTTTGAAAATAAGGACATTTTGGGCATGCAGGCTGGATCGGGTCCGCCGTGTGCAGATATCGATGAGACGGATGTCGTCGCCTCTGGAACGTCGATCGATGAGGCGAGAAAACAGCACGGGATGCATTTCCGCCGGGTTATTCCCCCATAGGATGAGGACATTGCATTCATCGAGATCCTGGTAACATCCGGCCGGTTCATCGACACCGTAGGTGGAAAGAAATCCGGTGACGGCCGAGGCCATGCATAGCCGTGCGTTGGGGTCGATATGGTTGTTGCCCAGGCCGCCTTTCATGAATTTTTGCGCCGCGAATCCTTCGGGGATGGTCCACTGGCCGCTGCCATAAAAGGCGAAACCCTTGGGGTCTTTCATCACACGGTCCGCGAGGATATCGAGCGCCTCATCCCATCCGATGGGCACGAGCTGGCCATTTTTTCGAAGCAACGGTTTGGTCAGCCGGTCCGCCCCATACAAAATCAAACCCACATGATAGCCTTTGACGCAGAGCAATCCTTTGTTGACATCTGCCTCGGGATCTCCCGCAATGGCGGCGACTTTGCCGTTTTTGACTCCGACGAGCACATGACATCCCGTGCCGCAAAAGCGGCAAGGAGCTTTTTGCCAGTCCAAGTCTGGCATGGTGGTGCGAGGATCGACCGGGGGGGCGGTTTCGGCCGAACGGTGAATCGTGGTCATCGCGGCGGCCGACGCGACACCAAGCGCCGCGGACCGAACGAATGTACGTCGTGAGACAGGATCAGACATCCGAGCCTCCGGGGGAGACGGTTTGCGTATCGTCGAAGAAGACTCCGAGCACATCGACATGGGCGATACCTGGCAGAGCGAGGAGCTGGGCCACGGTATCGATGTCCTGTTGGATGGTAGGCGTGTCGAGCACGGCAGGGACGCGAAGTTGAACGGGCGTGCCGAGCGTAAGATGAGGCTGTGCAGCAAGGCTCTCGAGCGTGCGATCGGGATCGTTGGCATCCGGATCGAGCCAGAGAAGTAAAGAGCTGACGGCCATGGGGGGAACGCTAGTCGTTGCGAAAGAAGAATTCAAGACTGCTATATCGGTTTTTATCCTTGAACAGGGATGGCTGGGCGCGCTAGCCTCCTGGCCGGTCCTATCTTTCAACCTTGTCGGGAGAGTTCCCATGCTCTCGTTGGCTCCGAGAATGCTC
>ENA-UPSM01006757-UPSM01006757.1-activated-sludge-metagenome-genome-assembly--contig:-NODE-6757-length-10506-cov-5.112812_pt1 | contig 10506 bp, 7 predicted proteins | sample MGYA00238181_ERZ773283 | MGnify/ENA primary metagenome ERZ773283 (study PRJEB29023, sample SAMN05720199) | activated sludge metagenome | isolation source: Anaerobic digester | place: Japan... | reverse complement strand
CATCGCGTCGCTGGACGAGCATCGCATCATCCCCGACGAGGAGATCAAGCACCAGATCTGCTCGCGCAAGCCCTACGGCGAGTGGCTGGGCAACAAGATCCTGCTCTCGGAGCTGCCCGCTCCTCGCGAGATCCGCCAGCCTTCGAGCGACACGATCATCGATCGGCAGAAGCTGTTCGGCTACACGCTCGAAGACCTGCGCTTCCTGATGGAGCCCATGGTCAAGAACGGCGAGGAAGCCACCGGTTCCATGGGGACCGACGTCCCTCTGGCCGTGCTTTCCGACAAGAGCCTGGGCCTGTTCAACTACTTCAAGCAGCTGTTCGCCCAGGTGACCAATCCGCCCATCGACCCGATCCGCGAAGAATCGGTGATGAGCCTGGTGAGCTACGTGGGCGGCGAAGGCAACCTGCTGCAGGAGAACGAAGGCCACGCCCGCATCATCGAGCTGCACCAGCCCATCCTGACCAACGACGAGCTGGAACGGCTGCGCTGGGTCGACAAGAACGACTTCCAGGCCAAGACCATCAGCATCGTGTTCAAGGCCGTGGCGGGCGAGAACCGCCTGGAGAAGGCGCTCGACAGGATCCGTCGCCAAGCCGTGGATGCCATCGACGAAGGCTACGAAGTCATCATCCTGTCCGACAAGCCCGTCGATTCCGGCCACGCGGCCATCCCGTCGCTGCTGGCGGTGTCGGCGGTCCACCACCACCTGATCCGCTTGGGCCTTCGCTCGCGCGTGGGTTTGATCGTGGAGACCGGCGAAGCCCGCGAAGTCCACCACTTCGCTTGCCTGCTGGGCTACGGCGCCTCGGCGATCAATCCGTACCTCGCCTTCCAGACCATCGAGGACATGCGCGGACGCAGGCTGCTGCCGGCCGACATGACCCAGGAGAAGGCCGAGTACCACTACATCAAGGCCATCGACAAGGGTCTGCTCAAGATCATGTCGAAGATGGGCATCAGCGCCCTGCCTTCCTACATCGGGGCCCAGATCTTCGAAGCCGTGGGGCTTGGACAGGATCTGGTCAACGAGTACTTCAGCGGCACGCCTTCGCGCGTGGGCGGCATCGACATCGAGACGCTGGAGAAGGAGACCCTCCTTCGCCACGAGTTCGCCTACAAGGCGATCGAACTGGAAGACGGCGACGACGACCTGGAGGTGGGCGGACAGTACGCCTGGCGCCAGCGCGGCGAGCGCCACATGCTCAATCCCGAGACCATCCACAAGCTGCAGCAGGCCTGCTGGAAGAACGACTGGAAGCAGTACAAGGAGTTCGCCAAGCTGGTCGACGAGCAGGTGAACAATCCCATCACCCTGCGCGGCCTCCTGGACTTCCAGAACTGCACGCCCATCAGCATCGACGAAGTCGAACCGGTGGACAGCATCGTGAAGCGCTTCGCGACCGGCGCGATGTCGTTCGGTTCGATCTCGTGGGAAGCCCACACGACCATGGCGATCGCCATGAACCGCCTGGGCGCCCGCTCCAACACCGGCGAAGGCGGCGAAGACCACCGCCGCTACCTGCCGGTCAAGGGCGGACAAAAAGTGTCCGACATCGTGGGCAAGAAGTTCGTGGAAGCCGACTACGAGCTGAAGGACGGCGACAGCCTCCGCAGCTCGATCAAGCAGGTGGCCTCGGGCCGGTTCGGCGTGACCAGCCAGTACCTGGTGAACTCCGACGAGCTCCAGATCAAGATGGCCCAGGGCGCCAAGCCCGGCGAAGGCGGACAGCTGCCTGGCCACAAGGTCGACAAGTGGATCGGCGCGACGCGCCACTCCACCCCCGGCGTGGGCCTGATCTCGCCCCCTCCGCACCACGACATCTATTCCATCGAGGATCTGGCCCAGCTGATCTACGACCTCAAGAACGCCAACGTGCACGCCCGCATCAGCGTGAAGCTGGTGTCGGAAGTGGGTGTGGGCACGGTCGCCGCGGGCGTCGCCAAGGCCCACTCCGACGTGGTCCTGATCTCCGGCTACGACGGCGGCACGGGCGCCTCGCCCTTGACCTCCATCAAGCACGCGGGCCTTCCCTGGGAACTCGGCCTCGCCGAGGCGCACCAGGTTCTGGTCAAGAACGGCCTGCGCGACCGCGTGGTCCTGCAGACCGACGGCATGCTCCGCACCGGTCGCGACATCGCGATCGCCACCATGCTGGGCGCCGAAGAATGGGGCGTGGCCACCGCCGCCCTGGTGGTCATGGGCTGCATCATGATGCGCAAGTGCCACCTGAACACCTGTCCGGTGGGCGTCGCCACCCAGGATCCGGAGCTGCGCAAGGAATTCCGCGGCAAGCCCGAGTACGTGGAGACCTTCTTCAAGTACCTGGCCCAGGATCTTCGCGAGCACATGGCGCTGTTGGGCTTCAAGACCATCGACGAGATGGTGGGCCGCGTGGACAAGCTCACCGCCCGCAAGGACGTCAAACACTGGAAGGCCAAGCATCTCCAGCTGGACAACCTGCTGCACGACATGGCCAAGACCCACAACGGCGCCCAATTCTGCTGCGCGACGCAGGATCACGGCATCGACACGGCCCTGGACAACGAGCTGATGAAGACCGCCTCCGTCACGCTGGAGGGCAGGAAGTCGATCAAGGCCGAGATCAAGCTGCGCAACGTCAACCGCACCGTGGGAACCATCCTCAGTTCGGAGATCACCCGCCGGTTCGGACCCGACGCGCTGGAAGACGACACGATCCACTTCAAGGCCACCGGCACCGCCGGTCAGTCGTTCTTCGCCTTCGGCGTGAAGGGCGTGACCATGGAGATCGAGGGCGAGGCCAACGACTACTTCTGCAAGGGGTTGTCGGGCGGACGCGCGATCCTGTATCCTCCCAGGAACAGCACCTTCGACCCGCAGAAGAACGTGATCGTGGGCAACGTGGGCTTCTACGGAGCGACTTCGGGCGAAGCGTTCATCAAGGGCATGGCGGGCGAGCGCTTCTGCGTGCGCAACTCCGGCGCCAAGGTGGTCGTGGAATCCATCGGAGACCACGGCGCCGAATACATGACCGGCGGTCGCCTGGTCGTGCTGGGCGGGATCGGGCGCAACTTCGGCGCGGGCATGTCGGGCGGCGTGGCGTACCTGTTCGACGACGGCAACGTGAAGGGTCGCGTCAACAAGGCCATGGTCGCCCTGGAAGAGGTCGTGGACGCCGAAGACGTGATCGAGCTGAAATCCATGCTCGAACGCCACGTGGAATACACCGCGTCGGCGAGCGCCAAGGCGATGCTGGCCGATTGGTCGAATTCCGTCAAGAAGTTCATCAAGGTGATGCCTGTCGATTACAAACGGGCACTCAAGGAAATGGCTGCCGAAGCCGCCAAGGAGGGCAAGGTCTGATGGGCAAGGAAACCGGATTCAAGGAGTTCCAGCGCAAGACCTTCGGGTACAAGCCCGTCGAAGAGCGCGTGAAGGGATACACCGAGTTCCTGGTGCCTCCCACCGACAAGGAGCTCGAGGAGCAGGGCGCGCGCTGCATGAACTGCGGCATCCCGTTCTGCCACAACGGCTGCCCGCTGGGCAACATCATCCCCGACTTCAACGACCATGTCTACCGCGGCAAGTGGGACAAGGCGTTGGAATCGCTGCGCAGCACCAACAACTTCCCGGAATTCACGGGAAGGATCTGTCCGGCTCCTTGCGAGTCGGCCTGCGTGGTGGGATTGATCAAGCCCCCGGTCGCCATCAAGACCGTCGAGCTCGCGATCATCGACGAAGCCTGGAAGAACGGCCGCATGGTCGCCAAGCCGCCCAAGAAGCGCACCGGCAAGCGCGTGGCCGTCGTCGGTTCGGGCCCTTCGGGTCTGGCCGCCGCCGACCAGCTGAACCGCGCCGGTCACAGCGTGACCGTGTTCGAGCGCGCCGAGAAGGTGGGCGGATTGCTCCGCTACGGCATCCCCGACTTCAAGCTCGAGAAGTCCGTGGTCCAGCGCCGCGCCGACCTCATGGCCGAAGAAGGCGTGGTGTTCCGCACCCTCGCCAACGTGGGCGTGAACGTGCCGCTGTCCGAAATCCGCCAGAACTTCGACGCGATCGTGCTGGCCGGTGGTTCCACCGTGCCCCGCGACCTGCCGATTCCCGGCCGCGACGGCGAAGGCGTGTACCCGGCCATGGAGTTCCTGTCCCAGAACAACCACCGGGTCGCCAAGCTCGCCGGTACGCGCAACCAGCGCGGCGAAGAAATCAAGGAGATTTTGGCCACCGGCAAGCGCGTGCTGGTCATCGGTGGCGGCGACACCGGTTCCGACTGCGTGGGCACGTCCATCCGCCAGGGGGCGAAATCCGTCCTGCAGGTGGAACTGCTTCCCAAGCCTCCCGAAGGTCGCACCGACAAGACTCCGTGGCCCACGCATCCCGGCCCGGCCATGCTGAGCACCAGCACGTCGCAGGCCGAAGGTTGCGAGCGCGACTGGTCGGTGGGCTCCAAGGAGATCCTGCGCGACGCCAACGGGAACGTTTGCGGCGTGCGTGCCGTGAAGCTCGACTGGAGCAAGGGCAAGCCCGACGAGGTTCCGGGATCGGAATACGTCATCGAGTGCGAGCTCGTGCTTTTGGCGATGGGCTTCCTGCATCCGGACCCGAATGGTCTGCTGGAACAGCTGGGCGTGGAAAAGGACGAGCGCGGCAACGTGAAGGCCACCAACTACGCCACCTCGGTGGACGGTGTTTTCGCCGCGGGCGACATGCGCCGCGGCCAGTCGCTGGTGGTGTGGGCCATCTCGGAAGGCCGCGAAGCGGCGCGTGCCGTGGACGCCTACCTTGCTGGTGGCAAGTCGTTCCTGGCCGCCAAGGCCGCATCGCTCTGCCAGGCCTAAACCGGTACTAGGTGCGTCTTGAAGCCTTGCCTGATTCTTGTCAGGCAGGGCTTTTTTTTGGATGGAGATCAATACCTAGTAAAATGGGATATGTAATCCTGAAATACTAGATACTGTGTTGGAAATAACTAGTATATTAGGAATATGGATCCTGATTTACTAGTTGCTGGTGAAGATGCTCCGCTTCCTCGATGGGCACAGGGGCGCCTGAAGGAGTTGTTCCGGTTTTTTCCTGTGGTTTGCGTGATCGGTGCCAGACAGGTTGGCAAAACCACCTTGGTCCACAGCTGCTTCCCCGGAATCGCCTCGGTGACCTTCGATGAAATCTCCGATATCGGTTCGGCGAGGAGCGATCCCGATCTGTTCCTGCAGAGCCATCCCGCTCCGTATTTCCTGGACGAGATCCAATTCGTTCCCCAGGTCCTCTCTTCGCTCAAGCGCTTGGTCGACCGCGACAAGCGCAAGGGCATGTACGTGCTGTCGGGATCGCAGCAGTTTTCCGTGCTCAAGGCGTTGTCGGAGTCCATGGCCGGACGTGTGGCGTTCCTGGAGCTTCCGCCTTTGGCGCGGGGAGAGATCCTCGGGAGGTCCCAGGAGCGTTCGTTCCTGCGTCAATGGGTGGCCAGCCGCGGCGCGATCGCGGGTTTGCCGGTGGCTCCGAGACCGGAATCGATCTGGCCCAGGATCTGGCGCGGGGGGATGCCCGCGTTGATCGGCCTCCCCGACACCATGGTGGCGGATTGGTGCGAGGGTTACGTGCGAACCTACCTGGAGCGCGACCTCCGCACCGTGGGCGACGTGTCGGACATCGCCGAATTCCGTCGGTTCCTGGCGTTGTTGGCTTCGCAGACGGCCCAGGAGATCAACGCGACGCAGCTGGGACGTGAACTGGGGATGGACCGCAAGACCGCTTTGCGCTGGGCCTCGCTTGCCGAAGCCGGCTTCCTGTGGCGGGAGTTGCCTACCTATTCCCGCAACAGCGCCAAGCGCATCGCGGGGCGGCCCAAGGGACTCATGGCCGACACCGGCCTGGCCTGCCACCTGCTTCGCATCCAGTCGCCGGAAGGCCTACAGGAACACCCGTTGCGCGGGGCTCTGTTCGAGACCTGGGTCGTGCAGCAGATCCTGCGCGGCTTCCAGGACCGGGCCGCGCCGCCGCACGCGAGCCACTACCGGACCTTGGCCGGAGCCGAGGTGGACCTTGTGCTGGAAGAAGACGGCTGGGTGTTCCCGATCGAGGTGAAGCTGACGGCCCGCCCCGACAAGCTCGACGCCCGCGGGCTCAAGTCGTTTCGCGAGACATGGCCGGAACACCGGATCGCGCCGGGGCTTCTGGTGTGCGCGATCGAGGCTCCCACCTGGATCAATCCCGCGACGCTCGCCGTTCCCTGGTGGATGATCTGACGACAAAGCCGACTGGCATTCGAGCCGAGGAAATCCTTCCATTCCCTGACGTGCCGAAAATCGTCGAAGGCCGGTTCGCCTATCCAGCCCTGATCGCCGGGGTGCTGTGCATCGGGAGTTCCCCGATCTTCGTGCGTCTTGCCGACGTTCCGGGGCCGGTATCGGCCTTCTGGCGCATGGCGTTCGCCTTGGCGGGATTGGTCGCGCTCTCCATGTTGCGGCGCGAGCGCCTGCCTGCCGCCGGCCTTCGTGGAGCCATCGCGTTGGGCGGCCTGTTCTTCGCCGCCGATCTTTCCTTGTGGAACCAGAGCCTGTTGCAGGTGCCGGTGGCGGTGTGCACGCCGGTGGGCAACAGCGCGCCGCTGTGGGTGGGGCTGGGCGCCTGGATCGTCTGGAAGCGCAGGCCGTCCTCCTTGTTCTGGACCGGCCTGTTCCTGGCCATGGCGGGGATGCTCGTGCTGTCGGGCGGGGCCGTGCTGGAAGCCGGGCGCTACGCCGGAGGCATTGCCATGGCCTTGGCGGCCAGCTTGTTCTACACGTTCTACCTGATGGGGACATCCAAGGTGCGTTCCAGGGCCACGACCCTCTCCTTCACGACCTTCTCCACGCTGGCGAGCGTGGCGGTGCTTCTGCCCTTGAATCTCGGAACAGGACAGAATCTGTTCAGTCTTTCGTCGCAGGCGTGGTGGGCGCTGCTGGGTCTGGGGCTGGTGGCGCATCTGGCCGGATGGCTCTTCATCAACTACGCGCTCGGGCATTTGCCTCCGGAAAACGCGTCGATCACCCTGCTGGGGCAGACCGTGGTCGCCACGATCGCGGCGATCCCGCTGCTGGGGGAGGTTCCGGACGCGCGGCAGCTCGCCGGCGGGGCGCTGGTGCTTGCCGGAATCTGGTGGGCGGGACGGCGTTCCCGGGGCTAGCCTGGATCGCGGGCGAACCATTCCATGGTGTGGCGCCAACCGGCTTCGGAAGCGGAGCCCGCCTTGGAAAAGATGCGTTCCAGGTGGCGGCGCTGGACGCCCGTGAGCAAGCGTTCCAGACGGATTCCGTCGGGAGTCAGCCGCAGGAGCCGGGCTCGCCCGTCGGCGGGGGAGGGCGACGAATCCACCAGGCGCATCTCCTGCAGTTGCCTCAGCGGGGCGTTCAGCGCCTGCTTGGTCACGCCCAGGATCGCGAGCAGTTCGCCCACGGACAGCCCCGGATTGCGTCCCACGAAGTAGAGGACCCGGTGGTGGACCCGCTGGAGGCCCCGGGTTTCCAGGATGCGGTCGGGGCGGGCTGTCAGCGACTTGTAGCCGTGGAACACGAGTTCCAGGGCGGCGTTCAGTTCGGCTTCGCGATGCGGATCCTGCATGGATGGAATGTAGGTCAATGCGATTGACTTTGTAACGGTGCCTGGTTAGATATGTCAAGTGACTTGACATTCATGGAGGAACCGGACCATGGCAGCATTCGCCCGCCGCATCGAGCGGCTCAGACCTTCGCTGGTGCGCGAGATCCTCGCCGCGGCCGCGAGTTCGGACATCATCTCGCTGGCCGGGGGCCTGCCCGCCGCCGAAACCCTGCAAGCGCCCGCGATGCCGGCCGACGGATGGCAGCAGTACGGACAGAGCGAAGGCGACATGCCGCTGCGGATCGCCGTCTCCGAACTGCTGGATTCGCGAGGCCTGGAATGCCCGGCCGGGCGGATCATGCTGACCACGGGGTCGCAGCAGGCATTGGACCTGGCCGCCAAGCTGCTGATCGACGAAGGCACGCGCGTGGCCTGCGAGAATCCCACCTACCTGGCCGCGCTGCAGGTGTTCCGGCTGTTCGGGGCCGATCTGCGCGAGGTGGATTCGGGCATGGCGGGGCCTGCTCCCGACGCGATCGCCAAGTGCTTCGCGGAAGGCGCCCCGAACATGTTCTACGCGATGCCGTCGATCTCCAACCCCACCGGCGGGATCTGGAGCGAGGATGCGCGTCGCGCGCTGGTGGAACGCTGCGATCGCGCGGGCACCGTGCTCGTGGAAGACGACCCCTACCGCGAGACCTCGGCGGGGCCGCATCCCGCGCCGCTGGTCGGTTCGCTCAAGCGCGCGCCCTGGATCCACATGGGATCGTTCTCCAAGTCGCTGCTGCCCGGGATCCGCCTGGGGTTCCTGGCCGCGTCGGAAGATCTGTTCCCGTTGCTGGTGCGGCTCAAGCAGGGGGCGGATCTCCATTCTTCCCGGCTGTCGCAGGCGATCGCGCTGGCCGATCTTCGCGACCCGGCCCGCGACCGACGCCTCGCGCGGCTCCAGGCGATCTACGGGGAGCGCCTGGAGGCCTTCGCCGGGGCATTGCGACAGGAATTGCCCATGGCCGGATGGGCGAAGCCCTCGGGCGGGATGTTCGTCTGGGCGCGGCTCCCGGGGCGCGACACCTCGGCGCTTTTGGACCCATGCATGAAGGCGGGAGTGGCGTTCCTGCCCGGAAGGGAGTGTTCGCCCGCGGGTGGGCTTGGCGACTGGATGCGCTTGAACTTCACCGCCTGCGATCCGGAGCGTTCGCGCGAAGGATTGGCGAGGATCCGGCGCTGCCTGGAGGAACTCAGGTCTTCGATCTGACGCGCGTGAGTCCCGTGCGCTGCAGCCGGAAGGTGAGCGCGCGCCGGGTGATGCCCAGTTCGGCGGCGGCGCGTTCGCGGTGTCCGCCGTGGCGCGCGAGGAGTTCGCGCAGCTCGCCGCGTTCCCGCTCGAGGGGGTCGGCGGGAGGTCGCGCCTGCCTGCGACGCCCTTCTTCCACGAGTTCCTTGAGCTGCACGCCCATGGGGTGGAGCGCCACGAACCGTTCGATCAGGTTTTCCAGTTCGCGCACGTTGCCGGGCCAGTCGTAGCGCATCATCTCCTGCAGACCGGCGGGGTCCAGCCGCGGCGCCGGCTCGTGCAGGCGGTTGCAGACGCGCGCCAGCAGCCCCTTGGCCAGGTAGGGGATGTCCGACATCCTCTCGCGCAGCGGCGGCACCCGCAAGGTCACCACGTGGATGCGGAAGTACAGATCCTGTCGGAACGTCCCCTGCTGGACCATGGCCCACAGGTCGCGGTGGGTGGCCGCCACAAGACGGAAATCGACATCGATCTCGTCGGATCCGCCCACGCGGCACACGCGTCGCTCCTGCAGCACGCGAAGGAGCGACGCCTGGGCCGTCAGCGACAGCTCGCCGATCTCGTCGAGGAACAGCGTGCCTTTGTCGGCCTGCTCGAACCGTCCGGCCCTCTGCGCGTGGGCTCCCGTGAAGGCCCCCCTTCTCGTGGCCGAACAATTCGCTCTCCAGGAGCGATGGCGGAATGGCCGCGCAGTTGAGCGCCACGAACGGGGATTCGGATCGCCGGCTCTGGGAGTGCAGATGGCGGGCGCAGACCTCCTTGCCCGTGCCGGATTCGCCCAGCAGCAGCACGGTGGAATCGAGCCGGGCGACCGCCCGCAGGTTGCGCAGCAGGGTGGCGAAGGGCGAGTCGGGCGCGTAGAGGATCTGGAGGGCGTTCACGGAACGGAAAATAGGTCGCGACGGCGCGTTGCCGGGGGGAGCGGGTGTTCGTGTCGTTCGCGAGTGCTAATCTTGGAGGGAGTGGAATCGCCGCGATCCTGGATGGGACCGCGCGCAGGAAAGGAATCGCAACCCATGGAAGCCAAGACCCTACGCCCGACCGCGATCGTCACCGGAGCCTCGTCCGGGATCGGCGAAGCCTACGCGTCGCTGCTCGCCTCCAAGGGCTACGACCTCTGGCTGGTGGCTCGCCGCACCGACAGGCTGGAGGCCTTGGGACGGAAGTTGGCGCAGGAGCACGGAGTCGGGGCGCGGATCGACGGCTGCGACCTGGCCGACCGCGAGCGGGTGCGCGAGCTTTGCGGACGGATCGCGCGCGAAGAACATCTGGAAATCCTGGTCCACAACGCGGGGTTCGGAGTCCACGGTCAAGTCGGCGAGGCCGACCCCGCCAAACTGCTGGCGATGGCCGATGTCCACGTGACCAGCACCATCGCCCTTTGTTCGGCCGCGGCGCCCGTGCTGCGCAAGCGGGGCAAGGGCGCGATCGTGGTGGTCAGTTCCATCGCGGGCTGGCTGACAGGATCCGGAAGCGCGACCTATTGCGCCACCAAGGCCTTCGAGACGTCCTTCGCCGTTTCCTTGGGCAAGGAACTGAAGCCAGCCGGAGTGGCGGTCCAGGCGTTGTGCCCCGGGTACACCCGCACCGAATTCCACGACACGCCGGAATACGCCCAATGGAACCGCGATTCGGTTCCGCGCATGCTGTG
>ENA-UPSM01006749-UPSM01006749.1-activated-sludge-metagenome-genome-assembly--contig:-NODE-6749-length-10517-cov-9.294112_pt1 | contig 10517 bp, 10 predicted proteins | sample MGYA00238181_ERZ773283 | MGnify/ENA primary metagenome ERZ773283 (study PRJEB29023, sample SAMN05720199) | activated sludge metagenome | isolation source: Anaerobic digester | place: Japan... | reverse complement strand
GGCAAGACCGTGCTCGTGACCGCGCACGGCAACTCCCTGCGCGCCCTCGTCAAGCACCTCGACCACATCAGCGACGACGACATCGCGGAGCTCAACATTCCCACGGGCATCCCCCTTGTCTACGAGCTGGATGACGCGTTCGCCCCCACCGGCCCCGGCCAGTACCTCGACCCGGAGGCCGCAGCCGCCGGTGCCGCGGCGGTGGCGGCGCAGGGCGCGAAGAAGTAACGGTCGGCGCGACTGGGTGTGCCGAGATCACTCCGGCAGTGCCACCAACTTGCGCACCTGCAGCGCGAAGGCGAGCTTGAGGCGGGCGCGTGGGTCGTGCAGGTCGACACCGATGAGGTCGGAGATGCGCGACATCCGGTGCTTCATCGTGTTGTAGTGGATGAACAGTCGGCGAGCGGCATCGGCGGCGTTGCCCGTGCCGAGGAACATCTCGAGCGTCTCGCACAACTCCGAGCCGGTCGCGGCGTCGACCGCGATCAGCGGGCCGAGCTCGGCAGCGACAAGCTCGGCGAGCAGGTCATCGGGCACCGAGAGAATCACGCGCTCCAGCGCGAGCAGGTCGTGGCGGGCGTTCGCGCGTCCGGTCGCCTGGGCGATAGCCAACGTCGACCGGGCGGCGCTGTGGGACTCCGCGAGCCGCGACGGTGATTCCGCGACCCTTCCCGTAGCAACTGTGACCTTCCCGCCGCCGAGCCGCGCGAGCGTCTCACCCCAGTGCGCCGCCTCGACCCACGGCGTTCCATCCCCTGGGATGCTCGCCGCCGGCACGATCGCGACCGCCTCCTGCCCGCGCGCCCAGGCGACTGCTCCCCTGATGAACCCGGTCTCGGCGGCGCGGGCGACCGTGGCATCCGCAAGCTCGTGACTCAGCCGGGCGAGCACGACGACGTGATCGGAGCCGAAGTCCCAGCCGAATAGCCGTGACCGCTCGCGAGCAAGCGACTCGTCAATGGTCTTGCCCGCGAGCAGCTCCTCGAGAAAGAGCACCCGCATCTGGCGGTCGAGTTCGAGGCTCGCGACGGCCTGCGCGATGTGCATCCCGGCTGCGAAGCAGGCCTGCCGGATGAGTCGCCGCTGGCCCAGCGTCGGTTCGTCGTCGCCGCGCACGACGATGCGCCCCCGTTCGGTGCCACCCACGGTGATCGGGAATGACCATGGCTCGTGTGCCGCGTCGTTGCCGGCGCGTTCGCCGCCGCCCCCCTCGCCGAGCAATGCGCCGTCTGGATCGAGGATGCCGACGTGCCGTCCCAGCGCCCCGGCAAGGGTTCGGGCAATCTCGACGAGCCCACCGCCGGCGAGTGCGACACCGGTGAGACGCTCCCGGATCGCCTCCGCGCCCGCTGGCTCGGCCCCATACTCGGTCAGCACGACGGCGAGCACCGCGCCGATGACCTCGTTGAACGAGGTGTGCTCGGCGACCAGCATCACCGGAAAGTCGAGCTCGTTCGCCACCGCCAAGGCTTCGTCGGGAAGCTTCTCCAGGTAGCGCCCGGTCTTGACGGCAAGACCGGCCAGACCGAGGCGAGAGAGCGTGCGCACGAGGGTGCTCAGATCTTCGGGATGCTCGCGCAGCGGGTACGCCGTCGTGAGCAGCAGCTCGCCGCCCTTGACGAACGACTCGATGTCGGGAACCTCCATCACGTTCACCCCAGTGACGGCGCGGCTCAGACCGCGTTGCCCGGCGACGACGAACGTGCCGCGGAGCACGGGCAGAGTGAGAACCTCACGCACTGTGATTGTGCTCACATCAACTCCTTTGTCCCTTCTGGACAATCGCCGCCCGGATTGTCGTCCTTTCCGGACCGAGCCATACCGTGATCGTTGACCCTACTATTCCCAAGTATGGCGATGGCGGCAATGATTGCGGAACCCGATCTCGCTCGCATCGATGCGACGCTCGGTGCCAGCACCGCCGACGGGTTCTCAGCTGGATACCAGCTGATCGTCCATCTCGGACAATCGGCCGTGGTACTCCGATCGACCACAACCCAGCGCCTGCTGACGATTGCCAACGCGAGTGGCGGCGTCACCCCCGGGGGTGTGTGCATTCCGAATGGGGCCGAGTTCGCCCGTGTTCGTCGCGAGCTCTCCGCCGTCGCGCCCGGGCATCCCGTGGACCTCTCCGCTTGGTCGCGGACCGCAACTCTCGTGCCGGTCGACCTGCACATCACCCCCCGAAGCCTCGATGCCGGCGCGATCCATGCGGTCAGTGCCGAGCTCGCACGGGGCAACGCTTCCCCTGCGGCATCCTTCGACGGCGGCCTCGCCCGGGTGCGTTCGCTCGCCCCGGCACTCGCTGAGGCGGCCATCCACGGCGACCCGCGCGTGCTGCTGCCGGAGCTCATCGGTGCCGGCCCCGGCACCACCCCGTCAGGTGACGACATGGTGGTCGGCACGCTTGCCGCCCTCGCTGCACTCGGCTTGGCGGATGCCGCGAGCCGACTGTCCGCTGCGGTGACCCCACTGCTCGGCGCGACGACGGCGGCCTCCCGCCACTACATCGTTGCCGCGGCATCCGGTCGCTTCGCGGAGCACGTCCACCAGCTCGTCGACGGCCTGGTCGACGGGATGCCCGCCCGCACGATCCTCGCGTGTGCGAGCCGGTGGGGCGCGACATCCGGGGTCGACCTTCTCACCGGCTTGGCCGCCACACTGCGAGCGGAGCTCGCGCATCGAACGAAGGGTGCCGCATGAGCGACACGGTTCTCTCCTCCCGAGTGCTCCCGCACTTCTACCGCGACTCGGTCGCTCTGATGGCGATCGCATCGACGACGGAGAAGCGCGACGGGGTCGTGCGGGTCGGTGCTGTCATGGCTACTCCCGCGAACCTCGGCATCCTGGCCGACTCGGGCATGCTTCCCGACGGGCTCACCGCGGCCCCCGACGATCTCGTCTTCGTGGTGCGCGGCACCGACTCGGAGATCGTGACGGCGGCACTCGACGCAGCCGAGGCGGGGCTGACAGCTGTGGACGCCGGGTCGGCAACCGAGGAGCAACGACCGGGGACGATCGACGAGGGCGTCAGCGTCGCGGCCCTGGCGGAGCATCCCGCGAACCTCGTCGCAATCTCGATCGCCGGAACCTACGCGCCCGTCGTTGCCGAGCAGGCGCTGCGCGGGGGAATGCACGTTCTCTGCTTCTCCGACAACGTCGCCGTGGCCGACGAGGTGCGGCTCAAGACCCTCGCAGTCGAGAAGCGACTGCTCATGATGGGCCCGGACTGCGGCACCGCGATCCTCGACGGCGTGCCGCTCGGGTTCGCGAACGCGGTGGCGCGAGGTTCGGTCGGCATCGTCGCCGCCTCGGGAACCGGCGCACAGGAGGTGTCGCGGCTGCTCGACGGCGCGGGCGCCGGAGTGTCGCAGCTGATCGGTGTCGGCGGTCGCGACCTGTCGGCCGAGGTGGGCGGCCTGATGGCGAACCTCGCTCTCGACTTCCTGATCGACGACCCCGAGACGACCGTCATCATGATGGTCTCGAAGCCCCCGGCGCCCGAGGTCGCCGACGCGCTGCTGGCCCGGCTCGCCGGCATCGCCGCCAATGGAACCCCGGTCGTCGCCTGCTTCCTCGGCCAAGACGACTCCGACACCGACGGCGTCCTGGTGCGCGGCACTCTCGAGGGGGGCGCGCTCGCCGCGGCCGGGCTCGCTGGGCATCCGTTCACGGTCACCGAGCCCGAGCCGGTGCACGCGCCGCCCGGTCGCGTGCTCGGCCTCTACACGGGCGGCACGCTCGCGTCCGAGTCGAAGATCATCCTCAAGCGCGCCGGAGTCGTCGCCGAGATCATCGACCTCGGCGACGACGAGTACACGGCGGGCAAGCCGCACCCGATGATCGACCCCGAGTCGCGTGCCGAGAAGATCGCGGCGGCGGGCTCGGATGCCACCGTCGGCACGATCCTGCTCGACCTCGTTCTCGGCTACGGGGCGAACACCGACCCCGCAACCCCTGTGGCGACGGCGGTGGCTCAGGCGAAAGCCGCGGCCGCGGCGGACGGCAGAACGCTGCTGGTTGTTGGCTCGGTGTGCGGCACGGCGGATGATCCGCAGGGGCTGGCGCGGCAGCGCGGCATCCTGACCAGTGCGGGCGTCGTGCTCGCCGAGACCAATGCGGCGGCGGCCCGACTGGCCGCGGGAGGTGTTGCATGAGCATCCTTACCGACGAACTCAGCGTCATCAACGCTGGCCTTCCGTTGATCGTGGAGGGCGTTCCCGCGGCGCAGGTGACGCAGCTCGACTGGCGTCCTCCGGCATTCGGCGACGCCGATGTGGCTCGCCTCGCGCTGACCCTCGACAACGAGGTGACGGATGCCGCGAACGCCGTCGCCATCGCGAAGGTGCACGCCGTGAAGCCGCAGTTGACGCGCATCCGACCGGCCCGTGAGGTGATGCCCGGCATCGCCGAGGGCCGCACGCTGCTGCACGCCGGTCCGCCCATCGAGGTTGAGCGCATGTGCGGCCCGATGCGAGGCGCGCTCATCGGCGCCACACTGTTCGAGGGCTGGGCCGACAACGCCGACGATGCGCTCAGGATGCTCGACTCCGGCGAGATCGCTGTCGCACCCTGTCACCACCACGGGGCCGTTGGCCCGATGGCGGGAGTCATCGCGCCATCCATGCCGGTGCTGGTGGCGACCGACTTCGACGACGGCAGGCAGGCGTTTGCGAGCCTCAACGAGGGCCTCGGCAAGGTGCTGCGGTTCGGTGCGTACGACTCCGAAGTCATCACTCGGCTGACCTGGATGCGCGATGTGCTCGGCCCGGTGCTCGACCGCACGCTCGAGAAGTACGGTCCGATCGACGTCACCTCGCTCATCGGTCAGGCACTGTCGATGGGCGACGAGGGTCACAACCGCAACGTCGCAGCGACCTCGCTCCTGGCCCGTCGACTCGCGCCGACGATCGCCGAGCTGGAACCCAATTCCGACAGCGTCGCGGTGCTCGCCTTCCTGGCGGGCAACGATCACTTCGCTCTCAACATCTCGATGGCCGCCGCCAAGCTGGCTCTGGATGCCGCGATCGGCGTCGAGAACTCCACTCTCGTCACCGCGATGGCGCGCAACGGGGTGGAGTTTGGCCTTCGGGTCGCCGGGAGCGGAACCGAGTGGTTCACCACCCCCGTCGGCCCCGCGGATGGGCTGTTCTTCCCCGGCTTCGGACCCGAAGATGCCAACCCTGATCTCGGGGACTCGGCCATCACCGAGACTCTCGGCCTCGGCGGATTCGCGATGGCGGCATCCCCCGCGATCACCCAGTTCGTCGGGGGCACCCCGAACGATGCGCTCGCCGCGACCCGCTCGATGCGACGCATCACGCTCGGTCCGCACCCGGCCTACCCTCTGCCGCCGCTCAACTTCGCTGGCACCCCGTCGGGTATCGACGTGCTCAAGGTTCTCGACACCGGCGTGCTGCCGCTCATCAACACGGGCATCGCGCACAAGGAGGCGGGCGTCGGCCAGATCGGCGCGGGCATCGTGACCGCGCCGAGCGAGGTCTTCCTCAAGGCAGCCCGATTCCTCGCCGAGCAGAGAGCACACACATGACGGCCACGAACGACAACACCGTACTGATCGCCATCGGCGGTAACGCCCTCGTGCTCGACGGCGAGCCCGGCTCTGTCGACCGTCAGCTCGAGCGCGCCGCGACCTTCGCTGAGTCCGTCGCCGCCCTGGTGGTCGACGGCTGGACCGCCGTCGTCACCCACGGCAATGGCCCGCAGGTCGGCTACATTCTGCGCCGCGGCGAGCTCGTGGCACCGGATGCCATGGTCGAGGGCCTGCCCGCCCTTCCGTTGTGGCTCGCGGTCGCCGACTCGCAGGGTGGCATCGGTCACATGCTCGCGGTCGCGATCGACTCCGCCCTCGATGCGCGGCACAGCGGCATCCGGGCGGTCGCGGTGCTGACTCACGCCGAGGTGGACGCCGACGATCCCGCATTCGAGAAGCCGACCAAGCCGATCGGTGGGCAGCTCACCGCCGAGGTGGCGCGGTTGCGCGTCGCTGAGGAGGGGTGGGTGGTGACCGAGATGGGGGAGAACACCTACCGCCGCGTGGTGGCGAGCCCGATTCCGAAGACGATCATCGAGGCGAGCCAGATCCGCACCCTGGTCGACAGCGGCGCTGTCGTGATCGCGGCCGGCGGGGGAGGCATTCCGGTGGTGCGCGACTCGGCGGGGTGGCATCCGGTCGATGCGGTCATCGACAAGGATCGGGCATCCGCACTGCTCGCCGGACAGATCGGCGTCGGCACTCTTGTTCTCGTCACCGGGGTCGACGAGGTCTATGTCGACTTCAACGCTCCCGGGCAGCGTGCGTTGCGAACTGTGGGGGTCGATGAGCTCCGCGACCACCTCGCTGCCGGGCAGTTTCCTCCGGGGTCGATGGGCCCGAAGGTGGCGTCAGCGATCGACTTCATCGAGGCAGGCGGAACGCGCGCCATCATCACCTCGATCTCCAAGCTTCCGGATGCTCTCGCCGGCACCGCGGGAACTATCGTCACGAAGAACGGCTGAGTAGAGAGGTCACGCATGAATGAGACGACTGGCACGGTCACGGTGCCGGCAGAACCGTACGGGTTCACGTTCGACCCGAAGAAGGTGGCGCTGCTGTGTATCGACTTCCAGCGCGACTTCATGGAGACGGGTGGCTTCGGGGAGTCCCTCGGCAACGACGTCTCCACCCTGCGCGGCTCGATCAAGCCGACGCGCGCAGTGCTCGACATGTTCCGCGAGAAGGGGTGGATGGTCATCCACACCAGGGAGGGTCATCGCGAGGACCTCGCCGACCTGTTCCCGGCCAAGCGGGATCGCGGCAACCCGACCCTCCGCATCGGCGACGACGGCCCGATGGGTCGATTGCTGACTCGCGGCTCGGCCGGGCACGAGATCATTCCGGAGCTCGCACCCATTGAGGGCGAAGTGGTGCTCGATAAGCCCGGCAAGGGGGCGTTCTACGCCACCGACCTCGAGACGATCCTGCGCGCCAAGGGGATCGAGCAGCTGATCATCACGGGGGTCACCACTGAGGTGTGCGTTCAGTCGACCGCCCGCGAGGCGAACGACCGCGGTTTCGAGTGCCTCATCCTGTCCGACTGCACCGGCTCGTACTTCGCTGAGTTCTACGAGTCGGCGCTCAACATGTTCAAGGCCCAGGGCGGAATCGTCGGCTGGGTCGGCACGTCGACGAGTCTCCTAGACGCAGTCGATTCGGCAACCACCGAGATTGGAGCAAAGAAATGAGTAGCAACTCCACCGCGACCACCACTTCTGCACCGGTGCAGATCAAGTGGTGGGTCAAGGGCGACTGGAACGGGCTGTTCGGGCTCGGCACCAACGTCCTGCTCAACGTGATCGTGCTGTCCGGGCTCTGCCTGGCGGTCATCCAGATGCCCGACAATGTCGTCTTCGGTCGCATCCTCCCGGCGCTGGGTATTGCGCTTCCGTTGGGCAACATCTGGTACGCGATTCTTGCCAGGCGCCTCGCCAGACGGGAGAACCGAACGGATGTCGCGGCTCTGCCCTACGGGCCGAGCGTGCCGCACATGTTCATCGTCGTGCTCGTCGTCATGCTGCCGGTGTTCCTGCAGTCGGGTGACCCGCTGAAGGCGTGGCACGCGGGACTTGCGTGGGCGTTCATTGTCGGGTTCATCATCCTGCTGGGTGCGATCTTCGGACCGTGGATTCGCAAGTGGACGCCGCGAGCGGCAATGCTCGGTGCCCTCGCGGGTATCTCCATCACGTTCATCTCGATGAGCCCGGCCGCCCAGATGTGGGAGGCGCCGTGGATCGCATTCGTCACCTTCGGCTTCATCCTCGTCGGCTGGCTCGGGTTCCGGAAGATGCCGTTCAACGCTCCCGTCGGCCTCGTCGCCGTGGTTGCAGGCACCGTGATCGCGTGGATCGCCGTGCTGCTCGGGTGGTCGGACATCCTCAAGCCGAGCGCGGTCGCTGAGTCGATTGCCTCGATCGGAATCTACTTCCCGATTCCCGGTGGTGAGGTTCTCGCGGGCCTTCAGGACATCGCCCCGCTGCTGGCGACGGCCATCCCGCTCGGCATCTACAACTTCACCGAGGCCATGACCAACGTCGAATCGGCGGCGGCCGCCGGTGACCGCTACTCGGCTCGCGCGGTTCTGACCGCCGACGGCCTGGGCGCGATCATCGGGTCGTTCCTGGGCTCGCCGTTCCCGCCGGCCGTCTACATCGGCCACCCCGGCTGGAAGAAGGTCGGTGGCCGCATCGGCTACTCGCTGGTCACCGGAATCGTCGTTGCGCTGGTCTGCTTCAGCGGTCTGGTCGGTTTGTTCCTCGCGATATTCCCGATGCAGGCGCTGGTGCCGATCCTGCTGTTCATCGGTCTGGTGATTGGCGCACAGGCGACCAACGTGAGCGCGCTGCGCTACGCCCCGGCGATCATCCTTGCGATGTTGCCGAGCTTGGCGCAGTGGGCATCCGGCCTGATCGACAATTCGCTCGGTGCGGCTGGCACCAATGCTGCGGAGGTGGGCCTCGACAAGCTGGCGGGCAATGGTGTGATCTACCAGGGGCTCACGCTGTTCGGATCGGGCGCGGTGTTGGCGGGCGTGTTGCTGGGCTCCATAGCCGTGTTCGTGATCGACCGCAGGATGTACGCGGCGGCGGTCACGTCGGGCATCTGTATGGTGCTGTCATTCTTCGGCCTGATCAACGCTGTGCAGGTCGGGATCAACGCCTCACCGGGTGTCTCGCTCGGGTACGCCTTCCTCATGATCCTGCTGCTCGGCTTCGGTTGGGCGGCGCGTAAGGACAAGGAGGTCGTGCTTCAGGATGACCTGCTCTTCGTCAACGGAACGCTCATGCGTGGCCTCGGACTGCATGGAAACCTGCAGGGTGCCGAGTTCATCGCCGAGATGAAGACGGCTCCGAAGTACCGGATGCACGACATCGGTGGCGTTCACCCCGGCATGTACGAGGTGGAGAAGGATGGCGTGGCCGTGTCCGGCGAGCTGTACACGCTGCCGATCGACGTGTTGCTTCGAGTCATCGAGAACGAACCCCCTGGCCTGTACCGCGGCCCGGTCGAGCTCGCGGACGGTCGCGTGGTGCCGGGTGTGCTCTACGACGAGGCCATGGCGAAGAAGCATCCGGTGATCGAGAGCGGCAACTGGCGCGACCACATGCAGCCGTAGCCAATCCGCCGGTCGAGTAGCGGCGAAGCCGCGTATCGAGACCAGCGCCCCGCAAAGGAAGGGCCCGACCACTCGGTCGGGCCCTCTCCTTGCTGCTCTCGCAGCGGTGTATCGAGTGCAGCTGGACCTACGGCGCGACGACCCGAACCTGGGGGAACGCGTCTCGGTAGCGCCGGGGATCCCGCGTGACCACGGTCAGGCCGTCCACAAGCGCGTGCGCTCCGATGAAGAAGTCCGGCAGAGTTGCTGCTCGACTTCCGCCGCGGCGGCGATAGGCCTGATGCGCCTTCGCAGCGAGAAATGCGGCCGGATAGGGGATCGATAAGCGCCTGAATACGCTGGGAGGCACGAGAGCGTCGAGCTCGATCGGGTTGGCGAATGTCATCGAGATCTCGGCGTAGACGACGGGGTTGATGTGCACCGGTCCGGCGCGGAGGCACGCGGCGACGACATCCTGTGACCATGCGGCCCACGGGCCTGCGCCGAGGATGTCGAGGAGAACATTCGAGTCGATGAGGAACGACTCACCGACGGGAACCTCAGTCGTCGTAGCCACGGGCGATCGCAATGATTTCCTCGGTGGTCAATGGGGAATGGCCTGCCCCGAGCATCCGGTCCACGATCTGCTGGGCCCGGTCCGCGCTCTGAGCCCCGGCCCTGCGCACCACGATTTCGCCGCCGACCTCGACGAACTCGACTTCGGTCTCGGGCATGAGACCGTAGCGCTCGCGAAGGCGCTGGGGGATCGTGACCTGTCCCTTCGACGTGATGCGCATGGGTCCCAGCGTAGTCTTACCGGCTGTAGTAATACTCATTCGGATGCCCACTGCGGCAGCTCGACTGGACCGCTCGGGATCTCGCTCAGGGCTCGCCCCTGCCGCGGGTAGTCGCGATCGAAGTAGTCGGCCCACCCATCGGCGGCGATGCAGAAGAAGCCGGAGAAGTGGAACCCCTGCTTGTGCACCCGTTCGGCAAAGGCGGTATAGAACTCGAGCCACGGCAGGCCGTGGTGTGCGGCGAAGGTCTCGTCGGTATAGATGACAATCGCGACACGGTCGATCCTGCTCATGCCGCTGAGGATGCCGATCGCCTCCAGAGCGAGTTCTCGGCAGTCAGCGGTGCGCTTGCGGTGGGGGAGGTCCAGGCGAAAGTCGCTGTAATAGTGCAACCCGTGCATGGCGATGCACACCAGGCTGTTCGTTGCGGTGTAGCCCGCCAGTTCCTGAATCAGCCCGATGAACTCGGCGTCGGATCGGGCCTTCATCACGTCAGTCATGAAGTCAGGATGCGCGGGACCGGGTCGTCGGCACGGCCCTCGGGGGCGACGTGTGGAGAACCCGGAGA
>ENA-UPSM01006747-UPSM01006747.1-activated-sludge-metagenome-genome-assembly--contig:-NODE-6747-length-10519-cov-4.813360_pt1 | contig 10519 bp, 11 predicted proteins | sample MGYA00238181_ERZ773283 | MGnify/ENA primary metagenome ERZ773283 (study PRJEB29023, sample SAMN05720199) | activated sludge metagenome | isolation source: Anaerobic digester | place: Japan... | reverse complement strand
TTCTCGACGACTTCGGGCGGCGGATCGTTGTCGATGCCACGGCGGGAGGCTTCTTGCGAGGTGGTGAATTCCGCAAGGATAAAATGGTCGGTCAGCCTCATTGGAGTTGGCTCTTAATCCAAGTGCCCAACAGGTTCCAACCGACGCCGATACCAGTCACCAGAAACGCAACGCCACCGAGAAATCCGTGATAGCGCGTTAGCTGTTTGTCGATCTTCTCTAGCTTTTCCATGATCGCGTTTTGCGACTGTTCGACCCGCTCAATTCTCGATTCCAGCACGGCCAACCGCTCCACGTGGTCGGCCATGCTCAATCACCGTAAAACACGACGCAGATGCGGTTGGCATCATAAAAGTTCAGTGCGGCATCCCCTACCTTGAAGCGGAATTCGGTCACAGTCGGGGATGTGTTGACCGGCCCTCGGAACACCAAGAACGTTGTGGCCGTGGTCGAACCTGCGGAACCGACCGCGCAGTAATTGGAGTTGCTGAAAATGTTTGCCGCAAAGTTGATCGTGTAATCGCCGGTCGCGTGCTTCGTGATCGAAGTTACCCCGAACGAATCCGCCGCCGTCGGACTGCCTGCTGTGCCGTCGAATGTGACCCACGCTTTTGCGCAGTTCTGCGCCCGCACTGCACGGCCCGCAGGAAGCACGAGATCCCCGCGCGTCGTGTAGTTCGTCGGGGCCGTAGATCCCGCCGCGAGGATGACGCCCGTGGAGTCGATGCGGAGGTTTTCATTCAGCGACCCGCCGGCCGCTTGTGTTGAGAAGACGATGGCAGCGGGCACCGTGGAGCCAGAAATTGCTCCATCCTGGATGAACTGCACCTGAGCAGCGGTGCGATATGCCGAATTGGCGTAGCCCTGCGCGTACTCGGTCCACAGCACGTCACTCGACGATGTATTGCCAGCCGTGCGCGACTTGCGATAAGTCACCGAACCCGACGCAGCATCGGCCGTGGTGTTCGTGTAGGTGAGGGTCGGGAGGGTCGTCGTTGCCGACGTGGCAGCGTGCGCCGTGCCGGTGAACGTGGTTCCGCCCGTAATCGTGACCGTGCCGGTAAACGTCGGCGAGCCGGTCGGCGCGAGGCCGAGCATCTGAAACTGCGTCCCGTCGTAAACCACCTCGACGACTGCGCCGCTCGGGATGTCACCAGCAGCAAGCGCCGTGGTGCCAGTCTTCGTGATCGACTTCGCCCCGAGCGCGTTAATGTTGAGCGTGACGGCCGTCGTATTTGCGCCAACGGAGACGAAACGGAACGTCTGCCCCGTAGCGTAGGCTGCGAGTCCGGTAACGCTCGCCGTGATCGTGTCCGCGCCTGCAACGCCGGTCAGGTACTGCGCGCCGGAATCCTGTACCTGTCCGTATGCTGCATAATCAGTGCGGGCGGAAGCGTTCGCAACGTTCGTGTGTTTGAACCCACCCATCGGCAGGTTGCCGGTCGGGATGGTTTCGCCATTTTTTGCGATGGAGTTTGTCAGAGCTGTCGCGATGTCCGAAAGCGTGTCATTGGCCCAAGTTGATGCAATCGTCGTCCCGGTTGTGACAGGGTTCCCGGCAATCAGGTTGAAATTTCCGCTTCCGTCTCGGGACATCGTGGCTCCACAAATGAAAAACGCCCCCGAAGGAGCGTTGAAATGGCGTTCTGGATTGCGTTAGCCCGACCGTTCGTCGCGCTCGCGGTGCTGGGCCTGATCTGCCTACCGATCAAACTCGCCGTGCAGCGTTACCTACCGGATGGGAGGTTGAGGCGGCTGCTACTTCTGCGGCTGTCCTAGCGGCGCGGCAATGGTCCCGCCCACCAGCCCGCGCTTGAGAAGTTCGGCATAGAGCCGGCGTTTTTCTGAGTCCGGGATTGCCCCGACGCTGAAATACCGCTGTCCTGCGGGTGAGTTGATCGCAGCTTGCGCCGGACGACTGATGCCCCCCGCGCCACCCTGCCAGAGCGCCTTGACAGGGTTCTCCATGAACCGCGTCCAGAACGTGCGTTCTGCTGTGCCGCTGTTCGGGATCTGATCCTTGACGAACGCTTGACCGACGCGCGCTAGCTCGCCCATGTTGTCGGTGCGCGTGCCGTAGGTGTAGCCCTGCCGGTCGGTCGAAAGCAGCGCCTGCGCGAGCTTTGACGGGCTTACGTTTCCGGCCACAGCATCAGCGGAATTCGGTGCAGCAGCACGCTCCACAATCTTCAGGTTCTGCCATTGCCGGGACGCCTTATCCCATGCGGCTTTTTCTGCCGCCGGCATAGAGTTTCGCGCATCGCTATCTAGTGCCCGCTTGATTGCCTTCAGTGCCTGCGCAAGCTCCGAGTTGCTCGATTTGAACGCATCATCTGCGGCTTTGCCGAGCGTGGAGCGAATCCGCTGATAGTCTTCGCCGCTGATCTGGCCGCGATTCTTCTCGGCCCGCGCAAGCAGTGAAACCGCTTTGTCTACGGCCGTCTTGACTGCCGGGTTTGTGAATTCGTTTCGAGATGAATCGACCTTGACCAGCGCATTGAAAAAATCGTCGCTCATGGCAATTTGATTCGATTGCGTGAGCCGGTCAAACTCGCCACCGATGCGCGTGCGCGCTGCGTTCAATACGTCAGGCGTTGCCTTCTCGGCGTTCTCGCCCACTTCGGTCAACACGGCTTTGTTGAAGGCGTTCCGCTTCGTCTCGTTGATAACGGCTTGTTTGTCAGCCGTGCCCGGCATCGATTCAAAGACGGACCGCAACACCTTGAGCGGGCGACTGCCCGTCATGTCTGCGGCATCAAGCGGGATGTTGTATTTCTGCTGCGCGGCCGAAGCAAGGCCGGAAAGCTCAGGCGGGAGCGTGGCGCGCACGGGTTGATTCGCACGACTCAACACGTTGCCAAGCGCCTGCCCAAGCGCACCGCCGGCCGCGCCGAATGCGGCATTCATTCCGCGTGATTCTCCGGTGGGCACAGGCTGCAATCCGCCGAGCAGCCCGCCGACCATCGCAGAACCGCCGATCGTGTTCACGCCCGGGATTGCCGCCGTAGGGATTGTGCCGACCGCACCCGCGCCCATGTAGCCCGCGCGTGCCGCAGGCCGGCGCATCAGCGCCTTGTCACGCTGCGCCGTGTCGTCTACTTCCGACTGCGGCACGAGGCCCAGCATCTGCCCGGTGCCCTGATACAGGTCATTGAAGAACTTTCCGCCGCCAGCGAGTGCGCGTTCTGTGCCGCTCATGTCCGACGTAGGGTCGGCATTGGCAGCGGCGACAGCATCGCCGACTGGCGTTGTCAGTTCCTTCCCGCGCGAGCGCGACTCAAGTTCCGCCAGCCGCCGCAGCGCCTCCAGTTCCTCGCGTTCGTTCATTTCTTGAACCTCTTACGAAGCTCCATCAATTCGCGCTGCTCGTCGGTGGAAAGGTTGCCGTCCTTTTTCGGTTGCGCTGCGGGCGTTTTTCCAAGTGCAGGGCCGGCCGCGTCGCGCATCGCCTGAATCGCCACTTGTCGCGCCTGTTCTTTCTGCGCGATGACTTCGGGCGTATCGCCCGGCTGCGGGAAGTAGGTCCGAATCTCGTCCTTCATTTCCTGCTCGCCGATCACCGCACCGGACTCTTTGCGCAGTTTGGAGCGCACCCAATCGCGTTGGGCCTGTTCGTACTTTTGTTGATCCGCCGTACTCGCCTTGCGCTTGAGGTAGTCGCCGACAAGCGGGACCGACGCCGCACTGTTCATTTTTTCGGTCGGGTAGCCCTTGTCGCCAATGCCGCCGAGCAGTTTTTCGGCCGCGACCATGCGATCGTGATAGCCCTTCGCCATCTGTTCGCCGTCGCTCGGCTTGTTGACACTGGTCGCAGGCGCGGGCTTGCCAGCGGCGTCCCCTTGGCGGATGTAGCTCGCCCCGGTCGGGCTGTTTGCGTCGGCAATCGTGGTCAGACCGTTGTTCATCTGGATCAGCGGATTCGGGTTAAACGCCGGACCTTCTGCGACCTTGACCGGCACCCCGTTGCGGATTTCATACGTGACTTCCTTCGACCCCTCGCGGCGCGTGAATTGACCGGCGATCGGGTCGCCATTCGGGCCGTACCGCACGGGGCCGGCAGTGAAGCTACGATCCTTCGGAGCGCCGGACGCCAACACTTTGTTTGTCCCCGGCTCAACAAGGTTTTGCCCTTCGTTAAGTGTCACCGGCTCCATGCTCTTGAACTTCTGCTCTAGCATTTTCTGCTGAAGCCCCGCAAGCAGTTGCATGCCCTGATCCGGCGACATCACGCCTTGTTCGACGTAGTCGGCAACCTGCGCGCGCATCTGTGCGATGGGGTCCGGTGCTTGCGGCTGTTCCTGCGGCACCTTGCCGCGCACTTCGACAGAGTTCGCTTGCAGACCTGACGATGGACGCGTCGGGTCCATCCACTGCGGGGCCGTAGCGCCCGGCACGTTATACGGATTCGGCGTCTTGGTATCGTAGGCGTCGGCGTTGTATGGTGCGCCCAGCGACTCGCTCGGGCGCTCTTCCGGAGCAATGGACGACTTCCCGCGCAGGGCTTCCACAAACCGCTTTGCGCGGTTGCCGGCCATGTCGCGCGAGTCCTGCTCGATTGCCTTGTGCTGCTTCGACCCGATGTAAGCCTCTGCGAGCTTCGTCAGACCTTCGAGCGGAGAGATTGCGGACACGAAGCGCCCGGACTGGCGTTGCGTGCTGATGGGCGTAGCAGAAGATTGCAACAGCGCATCCGCGAGCGCCTGGCGCTGCCGAAGGTGCGCAAGGTCGATCGACTCGGGCGTGAACGCCTGCAAGTTCTGCGGGAGAAATCCGGCCATCCCCGGTTGCATGTTCACGCTCCCATCCCGCCACGAATACCGGCAGACCCCAAGGAAAACAGTCCGCTGATCATTGCGTTTCGTGTCCCCATGTCGGCGTTATAAAGGTCAGTCTGGAAGTTCCCCGCATCGCTGCCCGCCTGATAGATCGGCGCGGCCGATGCTTGCGAGCCCGTGTAGCCTTGAAACTGTGGCGCTTGCACTTGTGCGCCCGTGCGCAGCGCGTTCAGTTCGTTCAGCGGCTGGTTGCGCATCGTCATGGCCGAGGACAGCATCTGAGGCTGCAACCCGATCGCGTGCAAGACGGCTTGCGACTCCGCGTCGTTTCGACTGTTGTTGAAATCTCGCATGGAGTTGCTGTAAGCCTCACCGCCGGCCGTCAACCCTTGGTTAGCAAGTTGGTTCGTCAGCCGGTCTTCGCGCTCGTTCAGGATCGGCGTCAGGCGCGACATGATGGCTTTCTGTGCGGCGTCTTGCAGCCCGGTGATGCCGTCCATGCTGAACGGTTCGGCGAACGCATCGTTCACGCGAGAAAGTGAGTTCTCTGCCGCCGTGCCCATCTGCGCGGAGAGTCGTTGCTGCGAATCCCATGCGTCTTGTCCGAGTGGAGTCAGGTTCGTCGAGACATAGGGAACGTCCGTGCTGCCCGTTTGCTTGCCGGACCAATCAACCTGTTGCGTACCGTAGGGGTTGGAGAACCACGGGTTACCGCTCATCGCGTTGAAGCGGGCGGCGTCCTTGTTGGCGGCGTATTGCTGATTGGCTAGGCCGGCATAGTCGGGTTGCTGCGGGGTGTCTGGAGCACTCCCGAACAACCCGGAAAGCCCGCCAAGTGCCGCGCCGTTACCGACGCCAAGCCCACCAATCAACCCGCCGATGGCGCCACCGCCGAGCGCCCCACCAACCAATTTTCCAAGCGCACCAAACCCCATCAGATCACCCCATTTGTTTGCACAACACTACGCGACCTAAACTACGCCGCCATCCTCTATAACGTAGTCAGTCGCGATCCATTGCAGGTTCGCGGCGTTGGTCTCGACGATCATGTGCAGCGCGGCGCAAAAGCCCGTGCCGAACACGCTCTGCCAGTCCGTTTTCATTTCGAGTTCACCGCTGCCCCAGGTGCCGGAATCCCATGTAGCCGTGCCCCATACCGACGCCGTGGTCGGCGTGAACGATGGCGAGCCCGTGGGAGGCGAGAGGACGAAGTCGGTATTCAGGCCGATCAACACGCCGGCCGTGCTGTCGGCTGCGATGAGCGGACGCACCATCGGTACGCGCTTTTTCTGCGTGCCGCTGCCGAAGTAGTTGAACGCGGGCAGGGCCTCGCCGACGATGTTTGCGCCGTTGTCGTTGTTGCCGGTCCACGCTTTGTAGACCGTGCCGACGCCGCCAAAGTAAAGCGAGTCGTTCCAGAGTTCCCAGCAGTTCGCCGCCATGCCGCTGAAGTTGCACCACGCGCCCGTAATGGTGTTCATCACGTACTGTTCTTGCGTGGTACTAGAAACTGGTACGTTCAGAAGCAGCATGTTTTCAGGCGGGAATACCTGAATCTGCCAGCCGTCATTTGCGCCGTAGAGCGTGGTCGCTTCACTGACGGCGGATTGAATCTTGTCGGTGATGGTTGCGCGGCTGGTGACGATGGTCGATGTCTGCACCTTCGACATGGGGACCACGCCGTCCTTGGTGATGAGCAGAAGATCCCCGCCGTACTTGACGGCGCAGCGCCTGCCCAGCGGCGTGCCGATGGCATAGACCCCGACGAGTGACCACGTGGCAGCAGAGGCCGGATCGGTCCCCTGATAGACGATGACTTCGCCTTCGCTCGTGACGAAGACGGCGTAGTCGTCCATCCCGCGCCCGTTGTCGTAGGACCACGTCGCCATCGTGACGAGGTAGCCGCCGCGCTGGCAGAGGTTGGAGAGGTCGAGCGCCAACGCTGCACCGCCGACGGCATTCGTCGGCAGATACCACGCTTTCAGCGTCGCGTTTTCACAGAACCAGACGCGCGTCTTGTGGATGTTGATGTTCGCAAGCGCGGTGGTCGTGACGCCCGTCACCGCAGGCACAGACGCGCCATCGATCGGCGTCCACGTCGCGCCGTTGTAGAGCAGCGGCTTGTCGGCCCCGTTGACCGCGTACAGGTACGCCGTGCCGCCCACGGAAAAATTGATGTACTGCCATTGTGCCGAGGTCAGTGCGGACACTTCCGCAGCGCCGACCGCACCGCTTGAGGACACGTCAAAGATGTTCGCGCCGGCCGCTGCGAAGAGTTCACCGTTACCCGTCGGCGGGCGGTATTGCAGGACCGTCTCGACCGCGTCGGTCATGCCGGTAGCCCACGAGGTAAAACCTTTGCGCAGCCGCACGGCGTAGGGCAGCGGGAAGAAGTTTTCCAGAATGACCGCGTCGGACGCGCCCATTGCGGCGTATGAGTCGCGCGCGTTCCATCCGCCCACCGGAGCAGGGACGGAAGAAATGCGGGTGATCTGAGTCTTGCGCGGGCGCTTGGTGGCGAGTGCCTGGAACATCAGGGTGCCCAGCTACCGGAGGGCACGAGGACGCCCGGGTACACGTCGAAGCGATTCGCGCTGCCGTTCAGGATCGGCTTGCCACCATCGCGGGCCGTGGCGTCGTCCACGAGGCGTTCATACTTCGCCATGTCTTCGGCGTAGTCGAAACCTTTCACGCTCTTCCAGCGCCAGATGAGGCCGTGCAACATGATCGTTTCATCGAGGATTCCGATGTCGTCATCCGCGCCCCATGCGCTGCGCGTGGTTGCGCCCGTCGAGTCGCTGCACCAGTTCTTCGACTGCCACTCGAAATAGCAATCCTGACCGGCCGCAGGCACCGGGATAAACAGCATTTCCCCGCCACGAATCCGAAACTGATTCCACGGGCCGTTGATCTGCATGGCCTTCAGGTTCTGCCAGTCAGAGTCTGACAGCGGGCCGAACACCGGACGCCGAAGCGATCGGTTGTAGAACGTCTCGTTCACGATGTACTTGAAGTCAGCGCCCGTAAGTGCGGTCATCGTGCCCTGCGATTCCGTCGCCACCGTCGTGAACGTTGCCTGCTGCCGCATTGCCTGCCACGGGTAGCGGTTCGCGAGTTCCTCGCCCTCTTCGTTTGCGAGCGCGAGCAGTTGGATGATCTGCGGGTCGGCACTGCTCACGACGGCATTCGGCGCGACGATGCCGATACGCCGGCAGACTTGCGTAACCATCGTGAGCAATGACATTTAGGCGGCTTCCTTTCGCGGGCGACCGGGGCCGCGACGTTCTTCGGTTTCGAGGGCTTCGAGCCGGCGCATGAGGTCGGCAATCTGCGTGTCCTGCTCGCTCACGCGGACCTTGAGCGCGGCGTTTTCTTCACTGACCTTGCCGTGATCCTTCGCAGCGGCGAGGTAGGCGCGAGCCTTGTCACGCAGAGAGCGCGAGCCGAGAAAGCGAGATAGCGCCTCTTCGGTCATGTTCGCCACGTCCTCGACGGAATAGCAGCCGATGCCCTTGCACATGTCCACCTCAGCGGGAGTGATGCCGGGCCACATGGTGAGAGGCATGCCGTCTGCGGGGATCTCTTGCCCCTTCTTCCAGCCGTCGTAGGCGCTCTTGAAGGCTTCGAGCCATTGCGGGTTGTAGACGCCAGTCGCGGACTCGCGCTTCTTCTGCGCGAACCATTCATCGGCTTGCTTCACGTACTCGTCTTTCGATCCCTTCTGCATCAGAATCACGAAATCGACGTTGACATACACCGGGTGCCCGGCATCCTCGCTCGCATTGCGGTCCTGCACGGAGCGTTGTTCGAAGCGGATAAAAGGGCGGACAGAGTTCTCGGACACGACGACTTGCATTGGGTGGGTTCTCCACGGTGAAAGGCTTTTTATTGGACGCTGGATAACGCCCAATAAAAAACCCCGCCGAAGCGGGGCCGTGTTGCGTTGGACTGCGGTTAAACAATCTGCCCTTGAGCGAACGGGCGGTTCAGGATGGCCGTGTTCCAGTAGTTCGCGGAACCATCGTTGTACGTCCCCGTCACCGTCACCGAACCCGAAGCAGTCGCGGCGTTGTTCACCGTGACCGTGCGGTTATCGGGGTCGATGCCGGTGATGACCGACGAAGCAGCGACGCCCGTACCGGACAGCGGAAGACCGACAAACCAGCCATCGGTATTCGCTACCTTGTAGACCGTCGATCCGGACTGAAGCGTCGTGTTGGCTTTCGCCACCGTCGCCGTCGCAGCCGTACGAACGCGCGCATTCACGATCTGCTTGCCGTTCGCGATTGCACCGCCCTTGCCTGCCGCCGTGATGCCGAACGCCGTATCTGCCGCCACCGATGCGCCGCAGAGCACCGGGAACTTGCCGCCGATCACGAACCACGCGTACTGCACGTAGGTCGCGTTCAGCGGAATGGCAGACATGGACACGCCGAGAGACTGGCCCATGTTCGCCGTGTTCGGCGCGATGACGTACTGATAGCTCGAATCCCACACCGCCAGCGTTCCGGCAACGATCGCCGTTGTGGACGTCGGGACAGCGAGCCGGATCAGTTCCAGCCCACCCCAATACGGATCGACCACGGACGTGATCGTGCCCACCGGGATGAGCGGAACATAGCCGGACGTTGCGGTTGCCACCTCGACGGCAAGACCGCCGTTGGTGGTGTTGTTGGCGTTGCCGGCGAACGGATAGCCAACGATGCTGTTGATGCCTGCGGAAGTCGTCATGTCTGGTTCTCCTTAGGCTTTGAGTACGCCTTGCAAACTTCTGTTGGAGGTCACGACGTTCCCTTGCCACAGAATCGGGATGACCACGGCGTCCTGGTTGACCGACTTCAGCTCGTCCATGATTTCCATGTTCGCGGCCGAGTGCACCACGAGTTCGAGGTAGTCGGTATTCAGGAAGTAACCGTGCGCCGCAGGGATGCCACCCGACGAATCGAAGAACACGTCGGCACTCTTGTACTTCATCGCCAGCATGCCGCCCGCGCCGTTGTCTTCAGGGGCGTACCGTTTCAGGCTCGTCTGCGACTGTTCGAAGAACGTGAAATAGTCGTCTGACAGCACGATCATGTCCGGCTTGTCACCCTGACGAGTCAGGCGAATCCAGAGCGGGAGCATCAGGGATTCGATCGTCGTCGCGCTCGGCGTGATCGCGGAGCCACCTTGCAGCGGGGCCGCAGCCGATTGCACGACGTTTTGCCAGAACGAGAACGTCGACGAATTGATGCCGCCCACCGTGCCCGTGCCAGCGTCCGAGACGAGGGCTTGCAGACCGTTGATCTGGTTCGCGGCCGTGCCGTCGGAATACAGGTCGATGCTCAGGTTGTTGCCGAACGAGTGCTGCGCGTTCGTGATCTTCGACTTCGTGAAGTTGATGATCTTCGCGCTGCCCATGTTCGTACGCAGCTCGAGGCCAGACGCAGCCACGTTCACCGCAGCCTGACGCCACGGGTATTCCGCTGCCGTCAACACGTCCACGGCGTTGATGTTGAGCACGTCGTAGCCGCTGTACCGCTGATACGTGCTATTGGAGGCGTATTCCAGCGGCGTGACGATGGACAGGCCACCGTCTTCCATGCGGATTTTGCCTTTCTGCGAGAGCTTGCGCCAAAGCGCGTTGTGCTTGGACAGGGTTGTTATCGCGTGGGCTCTTTATCCCGCGCTTCTAACGGTTGTCTTTCCCGTTAGCTCAGACTATCTCTTCACCTGTTTAGCGCGTTTCGTCGCGCTAATCTTGT
>ENA-UPSM01006744-UPSM01006744.1-activated-sludge-metagenome-genome-assembly--contig:-NODE-6744-length-10521-cov-8.076629_pt1 | contig 10521 bp, 7 predicted proteins | sample MGYA00238181_ERZ773283 | MGnify/ENA primary metagenome ERZ773283 (study PRJEB29023, sample SAMN05720199) | activated sludge metagenome | isolation source: Anaerobic digester | place: Japan... | reverse complement strand
CCATCTCCCAGTCCTCCATAAACCGATCCGGCTATCTTCCGGCCGATAGCCTCGGGCCCATCCGATGGTGCAACCTCTATGCCTTTAGCCTTCAATCTGGGGACGGCCGCACCTTCTGCCAGCTCTGGTGATAGTCCATCGCCCATCAGCCTCGTCAGCTCCGACTCCAGGGCAGCCTGGAGCAGCGGACCATCGGTCGGCGAGAGCGGCAGACCTTCCAGCACCAGCCGGTCGATATGAAGATGAATGCTCATCCAGCGCCTCCTGTCCAGACATAGTCCGCTTCATTTATGGGCCGGTCGAGCTTGCGCATCTCTGTGCGGGCAGCAGAGAGAACTATGGGCATGGTCACCTGCGAGCCCGCGGAGGCCGCGAGGAATGCAGAGCTCAAAGCGATATTGTGAATGCTGCCACCAGTGAGATTGAGGCTGGCCAGCTTATCATAGTTCAGGGCCTGCAGGGGCGTCTCTTCTGGAAAGACCTTCTGCCAGATCAGCTTGCGCTCAGTCTGCCCGGGAAAAGCGAAGTTGACAATGAAACGCAGCCGCCGCAGGAACGCCAAATCCAGGGCGCTTTTCATATTGGTGGCCAGGATGGCCAGTCCCCGGTAAGACTCAATGCGCTGCAGAAGATAATTAATCTCTATGTTTGCATAGCGGTCGTGGCTGTCCTTCACCTCACTCCTGCGCCCGAAGAGGGCATCGGCCTCGTCAAAGAAGAGGATGGCTCCCCCGTCCTCAGCCGCATCAAAGAGCCGGCGCAGATTCTTCTCAGTCTCGCCGATGTACTTGTTGACCACAGCTGAGAGGTCAATCCGGTAGAGGCTCAGTCCGAGATCATTGGCTATGACCTCCGCGGCCATGGTCTTGCCGGTTCCGCTCTCCCCTGCAAAGAGGGCGCTGATCCCAAGTCCCCGGTTCATCTCCTTGCGAAACCCCCAGCGATCATAGACCTGACTGCGATGGCGAACCTGATCTGCTATCTGGTGCAGGAGACTCGCCTCGGCGGCAGGAAGGACTATATCATCCCATCCTGCCCGAGCATCGATGCGCTGCGCCAGCACATCCAGTCGAGGCCTGGTGAGGGCCAGGCAGCCCTTCCAGAGCCGATCTTTGAGCGGCACGGCCGATTGGTCCTCCTTTGCCCCTGAGATCACCTGACCTATTCCCGCCAGACTGAGGTTGAACTGGCCTGCCAACAAATCCGCTGTTCCATTCTCCTCTTTTCCCAAAGCAGCAGCCCAGGCGGCCTTTTGCTCCTGGGGTGTGGGCTTGGAGACTTCAATTCCGATTCCCTCCCCCCAGGAGAACTGCCAGGTCTCTCCAACATCCAAAAACACGATGCAGCTCAGACGCCCCAAGAATCTATCGACTGCCGACGCAGCCGAAGCCGCTTCACTGCTTCTATTTCGATCCAGGTTCTGAGCATCCAGGTAAAGAGCAACCGGTAGCAATAGGCTCTCCCTCTGCCATAGCCTGGCCAAAGTCTCAAGTTCTGTGACATCAGAGGGCAAGAGCTCGGCGGGCAGACGATAGAGGTGAAGGCCAAGCCTGGAGGCGGTCATCCCTGCCATGAGCCGCATGCTCTGCCTGTCCCATCCGAGGAGCTGGATTACGGGAAATCGTCCTCTTTCTGCACCCTGGCCAAGATGCTGCACTGCTTCATCGACGGAAGCAGACTGAGAAGGGGGAAGATCCGCCTTCCCATTCGAGAGGGGCAGTGGGACGAGAATGCGACTCAGCCGGTCGTCCAGGTAATTCAGGCCCTTGATGAAACTCACTATTCTCTCATCCGCTCGAAGGGGACTGGAGGTGAGAGGCTGGGCCGCAGCCTGGTGAATCTCCAGAAGCTGCCAGTAACGAAGCGGTCTATGAGGCGAGAGCGCATCCCAGGATGGATTATCAAAGAGTGCAAGCCCCAGGGCGAAGGTTGGATAGGGCCTTGCCATATCGTCTTGAGCCCTGGCGCATAGCCCTTCGATCCGCGTGTCAAGCTCCATGGCTGCAGAGAGGAGGAGCAGATCCTGTTCAAAGCGAGATAGGCCCAGACGCTGGCTGAGCATTATCAGAGCGGGAGGTGGCTCGACCTTTCCTGCCTCTTCCATATTTATGGCCGCCTGAGCGACATCCACCTTCTTCGCTGGTGACTGAGGCTTATCTATGAGATCTTCCCGCTCTGCATGAAGAGCTCCAGTCGCATTGGGTTCAAGATCAAACTTCTGAGAGTCAGCCGGAGTCTCCCTGGAAGAGAGTTCGCCCGTCAATAGCTTCTTAATCCAACCCTGTCTTTCCGTAGATGTGGCAGAGCTTTGGGCTTTGTTCTCTTCAGATTGACCCCAAGCCTTCTTTTCAGGACTACCATCAGATTGCTGACCGGCAGGAGCAGGATAGGCCTCCTCCTGGGACGCTTTGGTCTCTCTCTCCCTCTCAGACTCCGGCTGGGCCTGCAATTCCAGACGCAGGCGCAGCCAGGCAAGGGCCAGAGCGAGATATTCATCGTTCTTCTGCTGCCAGTCCGCAGGTATCATGCCACAATCACCTTATGGCCTTCTTTGAACTCCAATCTGGATGTCAATTCCGAGATCTCTGCGGACGGGCTATCCACTCCATCGACGCGCAGTCTGACGACGTAAGATCCTACTTTGACATCGGGGATGAAGAACTTGAGATTTGTTGGCTCAGAAGCGTTCGTCGCCGTCACTGATGCTACAGATATCTGTTGGGATCCAAAGAGCAGTGTCACCCTCTGATCCTCCCTGATCCTGGGTCTGCAGGTGACACTGAGTGCTAGATCCCCGGGCGGAGGATCTTTGGGAATGGTCTCGATGGCAATGTCAGGTGCCAGGGCGAAGGGCACCTCGTTAGTGGCCCAATGGGCAATCTCAGGGAGATCGATCATCAGTGACACAGTATAGAAGCCGGGAGCCCACCTGGCAAGTGCACCATCATCTTCGCTCTCACTTTTAATGTGAACCTTGAGCGCCTCAGATGTCCCTCCCGAAAGGGGATCCAGTTCAATAGGCTGAGATAGATGCCGGCCACTGATCCTTACCTTTACGACATTCTTATCCAGGTTATTTCCCCTGATCTCCAGGTCTTGCCCCAATCTGAGGCTGGGCATAGGTGCTGGTGGAACCGCCTCTGTGAGGGAGGGATATAGAGACCCCAGGACTGCAGCTCCTCGATCTTCCTTTCCTCGGGTCAGCACCGGCAGAGCTGATTTGGCATCCTTCGTGCTCTCTATGAGCACCACGGATACTTTGTAAGCAGCTGAGAGGCGATACTGGGTTTGGAAGGTGGTCCAGAGCTTGGACATCTCCTCCAAAGAGAGAGGTTGAAGGGTGATTCGCACTCGTTCTCCTTGTGCATGGAGATCGTTTCCCGGCAGAGCATTTCGCAACTCTTCGGTTTCCAGAGTGGTATGATCATGAAGGCACCTCATGGCCTGACCGAGAAGGCGGTGGCTCAAGGTCTCATCATCTTTGCTTCCGTAAGCAGTAACGAGGTAGTATAGATCCAATGCCAGAGGGGGAAAGCCGGACTCTCCGCCCTTGACCCGGGCAGGAATAACCATATTGCACCAGGCGGGGTTTATGGCCATCTGATAGAGAAATAGGTTGAGCTGATTGGGAGTGCCCCCTCCTCGCGCCTTGTCCAGGGGCGAGGTTGTTACTTGAGCTCCGGCCAGTTCATCATCGGCATTGATCGCATAGAGGAGCAAATTTCTTAATGTGTCAGTAACGGCTACTATTGAAAGAGCGTTGCTCACTTTCCATCTCCTCCTGCACGCTGGCGCAAGTATTCATTCAGGCTCATAGTATTAGGCGAAGTCCGTCGCGGTTGTGTTGTTGCCAGTGGAGGAGTTGCCCTGATCTCAATTCGCCCTATAGTCACATGGATATTGGGGCCCTCCACTCGATGATCAGGATTCATCGATCCATGTTCAATGGCATCGGCAATTATCTGGGGTGAGACAACCTTTACACGGATTTTCGATTCTCGTCTTTCTGGATAGCCGGACCAAAAGTGCCCGGTATCCGCTTTTTGGGCTGCTCTATCCAATGAATAGGAAGGTTCTGCTATAACTCGTTCCGTCGAGGCTTTGTCAGGGATTCCTTTGGCCTGGACGTTCAAATCTCTGTCTCTTGGACCCGTGCCGATCGTTTTAAACCTAGCTGATTTGGTGTCATCGATTGGCATTGCTTCTGAGTTCACCAGGTTGCCGGTGGATCTGTCTTTGATCGGGGCATCTCTCTTCCTCTCCTCCCAGAGCCCACCTTCCGGGCATTGTCTCTGCTCAACAGCAATCTTTGCACCAACTTTGGACCCTCTGTCAGGGCTCGCTCCCAAAACATCCATTTCAAGGTCAGTCTGCTTTGCCTGATGCTTTATATCCCCTGCAAAGGCATGAAAAGAGGCAAGAGACGAATCCGAACTGTCATTCCCCTTCAGATCCACTTTTTCTGATGGAGAGGCTCCATTCCTGGACGAACCAATAAGAGCAGCATGCGGGAAGGGTACATCTCGTTGTCGGGCGGCGATGATGCTGCTATGGTCGCTGCGCGCCGGATTGATATCGCTTTGAAGCTTGCGTGATCTTATTGGAACCGGTTCATGACGGTTCATTGAGCTTCTCCTGCCTCTCTCCTGCTTAAGGGAAGTGTCAGTCAGGGGACTCTTTTCATCAGCTTGGTTGACGCTGAATTTCACAGCTCTTCTGAGGGCGAGAGGCCGAGGCAAAGAATGGTGATCACGGGTACTCCGAGAAGACTGGAATGTTTCTGTCTCTAAATCATAACCAAACGAATCATCATTCTCTCCCATGAATGCCTTGCTGCCCCTGAGGTCCCCTTGATCTGTAAATGGAGAGATGGCGAAGCCACTTGCAGCCATTGGTTCATATCGAGAAGTAACCCTGGGCAATATGACCTTCACCTGGCTTAGACTTCGTGCCGCGATGCTGCTTAGATAGTCACTCATTGAGCCACCAGATTGAGATAAATTTGTCTTCGCATTGAGCTCATGGCCAGGATCTCACCCTCGCTCCATCCGTAGGCACTGGCCAGGATATGGACCTCCTCCAGAAGGCGGCGAGCCCAGGTGTCGATCTCTATCCAGAGGAAAGATACTATATCAAAGGGTAGCTGATTCTCCTGATGACATAAGGGGCAGGAGATATCAATCTGGAGATCGCCATGAGGATCGGCTTTCCCCATCTGATCGACGACCGCCTCCAACACCGCTTCAGAGAGAAGATTTGCATCGTATTCCCTGCCGTCCTTTTCAGCTCTTGAGATGCAACATTGCAGGAGTTGTCTCCTCATCGTCGGCACATCCTGGGCATTGCTTTGCATCAGATCGAAAATGGTTGGCAAGCGAAAAAAAACTTTAAACTCCTCGATCATGAGAGGCTCAACCCTTTGGCATATGTTCAGGTCTCTGTCCAGAATATCAGCTACATCAAAGGATAATTCCATCTTTTCGCCGCAATTCGGACAGGAGGCCAGCCCAAGAACTCGATGACCAAAGATGCTCTCCCTCAGCCGCAATAGCATGCTGTCGCGCTCTCCCATGGTCAGGCCGGTCAGGTCCTCTAGCGTCATATCAGGGTATGCGGCTGAAAGAATGATGAGGGCCTGCTGAAGAGAGGGCTTGTTCTGGCCCCATTCCCATAAATCGATGAGTTCCGAGTTCCTCAAAGATCGCATTATTGTACTACCTGCTCTGTGGGTTCTGCAACCTCTACATCTCTCTCCCAACCCTCGTTCTCCAGCTTGATATGCTCTATGGAGATGGCATTGGCATTGGCGTCCAGATCGGGCATTGCCTGGAATTCTGATACCCAGCAGCGATAGATCCGGTATGCCAGAGCCAGCTGACCTGCTTCATTGTAGACTTCGATGATGATGTCCTTGCGGAAGTCCTTGAGTGACACCTCACTGCCAAGACCTGCCTTGAAGTTCCATACCTTCCTGGCCCAGCTCTCGAACTCCGGATCGTGGGTGACCCCTCTTTCCAGAGTTATGGCCTCGTACTCCGTCCTGCCTGGCGACTTTCGGCTGCTGCTCGGATCTCCGCCCTCTCGATGCTTGACAACCTCGGTCGTTCTCTTCAAAGATCCGACTTTACTCACTCCGGCGACATATTTGCCATCCCATTTAACTCTGAATTTGAAGTTCTTATAAGGGTCAAAGCGCTGCGGGTTCACGCTGAATTGTGTCATTTTTTACACCTCTTATGTCTGGATCTGCCCTGCCATCTGCTGCAGCTTTATCACCACGAACTCAGCAGGCTTGAGAGGAGCAAAGCCCACGATGATGTTCACAATGCCCAGGTTGATGTCGCTCTGGGTGGTCGTCTCTTTGTCGCACTTGACGAAGTAAGCCTCTTTAGGAGTGCTGCCCTGGAATGCTCCCTGGCGGAAGAGGTTATGCATGAAAGCGCCTATGTTGAGCCTGATCTGGGCCCAGAGGGGCTCGTCATTGGGCTCGAAGACCACCCACTGAGTTCCCCGGTAGAGGCTCTCCTCTATGAAAAGGGCCGTGCGCCTGACTGGTATGTACTTCCATTCCGAGGTCAGGCGGTCGTCTCCTTCGCGCGTGCGAGAGCCCCAGACCACATTGCCAACCGCTGGAATGTTCCGCAGGCAGTTTATTCCCAGCTGATTCAGCTCACCGTTCTCGGCATCAGTGAGGTTGACCTTTAATCCCAGGACTCCTACTAAAGTAGCATCAAGGCCAGCAGGAGCCTTCCAGACTCCTCGCTGGGTATCGGTGCGGGCAAAAATCCCAGCCACTGCGCCGCAAGGGACGAAATCCTCCTTCTGATTATCGTGCTTTGGATTGCTCTGCACCAGCCGGGGGAAGAAAAGGGCGGCATTCTTGCTATTTGTGCCAATAGCGGCAACCCCTGTGGTTGAACCATCTCCCTTAGCCTTCTCCTTATCAGTCCAGTTTTTGGGCGGATCGACGAGCAGCATGGCACGTCGCCTCTCGCAATACGCAGCCCCATCTGATATCAGGCCCGTGTCAACATCGCTCTCCGAGTAGGGTGGTATGCAGAGCAGATTGAAAAGATCGACCTGCTCCAGAGCATAAAGGCCTTTCTTCTCTTTTTCTGCATTTTCTGGATTGAAGCTATCCTTAGTCTCCAGGGGCTGGCCATCTGTGGAAGCAGCGTCGGCCTCGCCTTCCACAGCATTCGGCACAATGGCCGAGTCGGGCGGCACTTTCCCGGACCATCTCACCATCTGGGATTCGGCCTCCAGGACTTTGTCTATGCGGCGGGGACCTGACTTGAATGATAGATTGGAATGGCGCTCGATTTTGCCGGTGGCTATGTCGGTTACGGTCAAATTGAATAGATCTGCCCCTATAAGCCCCATTCTCTTGGCCACATCATCCAATACATCAATGTCGATGCTGGCCCTCAGATTATTTCCCCATTTACCTTCATTTGCCGCTTCAAGGCTGAATAGTGTGCCGAATTTGATCTTGGCTCTGTTTGGATAGGGCCCGTTCTCCACCGGCCGCGGCTGGAAAAGCCTCACGATGATCGCCTGGCTGCCGCCATTCAAATAGAAATCCCGTACAGCAAAGCCGAGATAGCTCTCTGCCCATAAGCCGCCAAATATTCGTTCGAAGTCTGCAAAGCTGTTTATAGTGACTGCTTTGTCTACCGGACCGCGCAAAGTTCTGCCGATGAAGGCGGTTATCGAGGTGGCAACTCCTGTTATGGATCGAACCCCGCTGGAGATCTCCTCGATATAGACCCCAGGATAGGTTAATTGTGTTGGCATCAATATCTCCTCCTCTAACAATACAATGCTGCAAAATCTGAGTTTTGAATTTTGCAGAGATGGCATTATTGCAGTGTCTGCTCTGTGGGTTCTGCAACCTCTACATCTCTCTCCCAACCCTCGTTCTCCAGCTTGATATGCTCTATGGAGATGGCATTGGCATTGGCGTCCAGATCGGGCATTGCCTGGAATTCTGATACCCAGCAGCGATAGATCCGGTATGCCAGAGCCAGCTGACCTGCTTCATTGTAGACTTCGATGATGATGTCCTTGCGGAAGTCCTTGAGTGACACCTCACTGCCAAGACCTGCCTTGAAGTTCCATACCTTCCTGGCCCAGCTCTCGAACTCCGGATCGTGGGTGACCCCTCTTTCCAGAGTTATGGCCTCGTACTCCGTCCTGCCTGGCGACTTTCGGCTGCTGCTCGGATCTCCGCCCTCTCGATGCTTGACAACCTCGGTCGTTCTCTTCAAAGATCCGACTTTACTCACTCCGGCGACATATTTGCCATCCCATTTAACTCTGAATTTGAAGTTCTTATAAGGGTCAAAGCGCTGCGGGTTCACGCTGAATTGTGTCATTTTTTACACCTCTTATGTCTGGATCTGCCCTGCCATCTGCTGCAGCTTTATCACCACGAACTCAGCAGGCTTGAGAGGAGCAAAGCCCACGATGATGTTCACAATGCCCAGGTTGATGTCGCTCTGGGTGGTCGTCTCTTTGTCGCACTTGACGAAGTAAGCCTCTTTAGGAGTGCTGCCCTGGAATGCTCCCTGGCGGAAGAGGTTATGCATGAAAGCGCCTATGTTGAGCCTGATCTGGGCCCAGAGGGGCTCGTCATTGGGCTCGAAGACCACCCACTGAGTTCCCCGGTAGAGGCTCTCCTCTATGAAAAGGGCCGTGCGCCTGACTGGTATGTACTTCCATTCCGAGGCCCGGCGGTCGTCTCCTTCGCGCGTGCGAGAGCCCCAGACCACATTGCCGGCCGCGGGCATGCTCCGCAGGCAATTTATTCCCAGCTGATTCAGTACGCCATTCTCAGCATCGGTTAACTGCACGCTCAACTGAGGGACGCCCACTAATGTCGCATCGGTGCCAGCAGGTGCTTTCCAAACCCCGCGCTGCGTATCGGTTCTGGCGAAGATTCCTGCAACGGCTCCGCAGGGAACAAACTCCTCCATCTGGTTATCGCTCAAAGGATTGGGCTGGACTAAGCGAGGGAAGAAGAGAGCCGCATTCTTGCTGACCGTCCCGGCCTCAGTTTTGATGCCACTCTTTGCCGATTCCATGCTTGTCCAGGAAGCAGGTGGGTCGATCAGCAATATAGCCCGATGATCCTGACAATAGGCGATGGCCGAATCGATGAGGTCGGAGCTTACATTATTTTCGTTATTGTATGGCGGGATGCAGAGGAGGTTGAACAGGTCTACATCTTGCAAGGCATAAAGGCCTTGCTTGGCTTCCTGCTTTCCCGGACCGGTGAAGTCATCCTTTTCCAGCTTATCCATGCCATCCCAGGCCTTGCAGGCCTTATCCTGGACGTCGACTTTGCTGCAGGTGGCGGTTGGATTGTCGCCCCATGAATCCTGCCCGGTCGAAGGTTTAGCATGCTCACCAGGTCGAGCAGTAGGCAACTTCTCTTTTGCACGGACCAGATTTGACTCATTCTCCAGCACTTTGTCCACCCGACGTAGATGCCCCGGTGCTATGGATACATTGCGCAATACCTCAACCTGGCCGGTCCCTCCGTCTCGGATAGAGAGATTGAAGAGGTTGGCAGCATCTTCCCCTTTCACATTATGATCTATGCGAGCGCGCAGATCATTGCCCCAACTTCCTTCATTGGCTGCCTCCAGGTTGAGCCCGTTGACTGCCAGCACTGACCTGGTCACTGGTGTTAGTTCGGCAACAACACTGCTTATGGCATCCAGAACCTGCTGAGCTTTGGCACCTTCGGTTTCTGCTGCCTCATTTACAGCATTTTCGACGAGTTTAGCCGCACTTTTGCGCGGTTCATTCTTATTCTTTTCATCGTCTAACTCCTTGAGTGCAGCACCAGCTACTGTCTTTGCCGTGGGTATCCCCTTCAGGGCCTCAGTTGTTGCGGCTGCAGCCACCTCTTTTGCTTTTTTGCCATCATTTTTTGCCTTTTCTGCAGCTTCGGCGACGAGTTTAGCCGCGCTAAGGCGCGGTTCGTTCTTTTCTTCGCTCGCCTTCATATTTGCAGCCTTATACACGCTTTCTGATGTGGCATTCTCATTTGTAGCCTCAGTTTCAGCAGCTTCGGCAACGGCAGCGGCTGCTAAACCCGCTTCTGCAATTGCATCGGCGGCTGCATACGTATCCAGTGCAACTTCCATTTCTTCAGTCCGATTATTGAAGAGACGCACTATGATCGCCTGGCTGCCTCCATTCAGATAAAAATCACGTACGGCAAAACCAAGCTTGCTTCCTTTCCATAGACCACCAAAGATCCGTTCGAAATCTCCAAAGCTGTTTATGGTTACTGCTTTATCGGATGGTCCGCGCACAGTTCGGCCAATGAAGGCAGTTATCGATGTGGCGACTCCTGTAATGGTGCGGACACCGCTCGATATCTCTTCTATGTACACACCAGGGTACGTTAGGGATAAAGGCATCTGCAAATTCCTCCTCATTTCTACAGTGCTAAAAGCTGGTTCATCGAATGTCCAGCCAAATTCTCATGCCAAAGGCGCTCACCAA
>ENA-UPSM01006734-UPSM01006734.1-activated-sludge-metagenome-genome-assembly--contig:-NODE-6734-length-10529-cov-5.454172_pt1 | contig 10529 bp, 11 predicted proteins | sample MGYA00238181_ERZ773283 | MGnify/ENA primary metagenome ERZ773283 (study PRJEB29023, sample SAMN05720199) | activated sludge metagenome | isolation source: Anaerobic digester | place: Japan... | reverse complement strand
CGCGCTCACCCGTCGAGTCGGCGCCGCAGTTCAGTCGCTGCGCCTCCGGCGCAGTGCCTCGAAGCAGAGGACGGTGCCGGCCATGGCGACGTTGAGCGACTCGGCCGGACCATCCATCGTGATGGTCACCGCAGCGTCGCACGCGGCGACGACCTCGTCGGACAGGCCGTGGGCTTCGTTGCCGAGCACAATCGCCACCGGACCTCCGAGCGTCGCCTCGAGGTGGGGCACACCGTCGCGGGCGACCGCGGCGATCATCGGCATTCCGAGCTCAGCGATCGCGACCTGCGCGGCGCCGACGTCAGGCGCCGTCGCAACCGGCAGCCGGAAGAGCGAACCGGCTGACGCCCGAACGACCTTGGGGTTGTAGAGGTCGACGCCCGAGCCGGCGAGCACAACACCGCCACAGCCCGAGCTCTCGGCTGCACGGAGCAGGGTGCCGACGTTGCCGGGGTCGGCGACCTCGACGAGCACCAGCACGGGGCGGCCGGAGTCGACCGCCGCCACGACGAGGTCGTCGACGGCGCGTTCGAGCGAGGTCGACGCGACCGCGCCGACCGGTTGGGCGCTGACGGCCGGCAGGACCGAGGCGAGCACTCCCTCGGCGACGGTCCAGACGTCGGGATGGAGTTCGCCGAACTCGGCGACGAGACCCCCACGGGCGACGTCGACGAAGATCGCTTCGATGTCGACGCCGGCGTTGATCGCCTCGCGTACCAGCACGGCGCCCTCGATCACGAAGACGCCCTCCTCGGAACGCGAACTGCGGCGCCCCGAGAGGCGCCGCAGCTGCTTGATCCGAGCGTTCGAAGCGCTCAGTTCCATCGCACCGGCTCCGCCGGAGTCCATCGGTGACGAGATCAGCTCGCGGCCGCGGCGCTCTCGAGGCCGGCCTTGGCGGCGGCGACGAGACCGGCGAATGCCGCCGGGTCGGTCACGGCGAGGTCGGCGAGCGACTTACGGTCGATCTCGATCTCGGCCTTCTTGAGCCCGTTGATGAACCGGCTGTAGCTGATGTCGTTGAGACGGCAGGCAGCGTTGATGCGCTGGATCCACAGTCGACGCATCTCGCCCTTGCGAGCGCGACGGTCGCGGTAGCTGTACTGCAGCGCGTGCATGACCGACTCGTTCGCAGCGCGGAACGTACGGCTGCGGTTGCCGTAGTGGCCCTTGGCCCGAACCAGTACTGCCTTGTGCTTCTTCTTGGCGTGAACGCCACCCTTGACGCGTGCCATAGGGGATCTCCTCTTGAACTAGTTGGGGTGGTGTCAGATGCCGAGTTGGCGACGGACGCGGGCCTTGTCGCCCTTGGGGAGTTCGACCTCGCCGGCGAGCCGACGGGTGCGCTTCGACGCCTTCTTCTCGAGGATGTGGGCGCGGTTGACCTGGCGGCGCATGATCTTGCCGGTGCCGGTCACCTTGAAGCGCTTCTTGGCGCCACGGTGGGTCTTCATCTTGGGCATGTCGTCACGTTTCCTTCGTTGCTTCGTCCGGCGCTGCGTCGGCCGGGCTTGCGTCGTCCGGCTCGACCGACTCGTCGGCGACCGGTGTGGAGTCGGCATCGGTGATCGTGGTGTCGACGACGTCGTCGACCTCGGTGTCACCAGCCGTGTCGCCGGCCGCCTCCGCGGCTTCGGCTGCTTCGACCTGGGCCCGCTTGATGGCGGCGGCCTGGGCCTTCTTGTCGGGTCCGAGGACCATGGTCATGTTTCGACCGTCCTGCTTGGGGAAGATCTCGACCCGACCAACATCGCTCACCATCTCGGCCACCCGGTCGAGGATCTTGCGACCCAGTTCCGGATGCTGCATCTCACGGCCACGGAACATGATCGTGATCTTGACCTTGTGGCCTTCGCCCAGGAACTGCTCCACCTTGCGGGTCTTGGTGTCGAAGTCGCCGCCGCCGATCTTGGGGCGGTACTTCATCTCCTTGACCACGATGTTCGTGGCTTTCTTCCTGGATTCCTTGGCCCGCTGCTGCGCCTCGAACTTGTACTTCCCGTAGTCCATGACCTTGCAGACCGGCGGGTTGGCCATGTCGGCCACCTCCACCAGGTCCAGTTCCGCCGCTCGCGCGATGGACAGGGCTTCGGGAAGGGCCTTGATGCCCAGCTGAGCGCCGTCTTGACCGATGAGCCGTACCTCGCGGGCACGGATCCGGTCGTTGATGCGGGGCTCGTCAGTGTGTGGTGGCGGTGCTATGACCGTTCATCCCTCAATGGCACGTCCTTTCGACGTTCGTTTTGCTGTGGGTGACTCCTGAAGCGCCCGCAGTGGCCGAAAAACGACGACGGCGGATGCCGGGAACGCCGACATCCGCCAAGGAACCGCCACTGGCTCTCACGTTCGAGAGATGCCCAGGGGCGGGCTTCACGATCATCGACGCTGGACGCACGGGTTCGGCCCGGAGGCTGGGTTGGTGGCCAGGTGGGGCTCGGCACGTGGGCCAGCCCGCTTTCCATTCAGTTGTCCCGGGTAGAGTACCAGCACCCACCACCCGAAGGACAGTTTCGTGAGCCTCTGGACCCCCGACGGGGAACGCCCCGTCTCCCGCACCTCCCCCGCCGACGTCACCGCCGCCAATCCGCAGGGCGGCACGGCCGGCGCCGGCACCCCGCCACCCGAGCTGCGCCAGGCCCTCGCCGAGGCCGGGATCGACATCGACCAGCTCACGCCCGAGCAGGTGCAGGAGGCGACCCAGATGCTCGCCGAGATGAGTCGGGTCCGCCAGGAGATGCTGTCGGTGCCGGCGGCGGAGATCATCGCCAACCACCTGATGGGCATCTACGAGTTGGCCGCGATCCACCTCGGCGAGAACCCGCCGAACTTCGTCGAGGCCACCGTCGCCATCGAGGCGTTGCGGGCGGTGCTCGACCGGATCGGCAAGGAGTTCGGCGACAACGAGCAGGTGCTGCTACAGGCTCTGCAGCAACTGCAGGTGACGTTCGTTGCGCTGAAGGATCAGATCACCGCCGAGGGCGCACCGCTCGAGCCGGGGATCGCCGCCAACGACTGACGCCGTCGACACCTCGGGCTCGGCACCTCGGGCTCGAGACATCGAACTCGGGACCTTCGACTCTTTTTCGCGGTCCGATCTCCTCAACGAACGTTCAATTGGTTACAGTGACCGCATGAGCACGCCTGTCTTCACGCCGTCCAGCCCCAACCGTGACCGCAAGGCCGTCGACCTCGACGCCATCGACTTCACCGATCCCGGGGTGTTCGACGACCCCTGGGACATGTACGCCGCGCTGCGCGACCTCGACACGCTGCACTACGACGCCCACAACGACTTCTACATCGCCCCTCGGCACGAGGACGTGTTCCACATCAGCCGGGACAACCAGCTGTACATCTCCGGCTTCGGCGTCCGGCCCAAGATCGCCGGCGACATGTCGATCATCACCCTCGACGGTCCCGAGCACGTCGCCACCCGTCGCCTGATCAACGCCGGTTTCACGCCGCGCCGCGTGCGCGACATGATGCCCCACGTTCGTGACCTCGCGAACGAGATCATCGACGGCATCGTCGACCAGGGCGAGATCGACTTCGTCGAGCAGTTCGCCATCCACGTGCCGCTCATCATCATCTGTGAGCTCATGGGCCTCGACCCCGAGCTGCGCATGAACATGTACCGCTGGTCCGACAACATGATGGCCGGCGACGGGCACACCGAAGGCGACGACCCCGTCCTCCTCGCTGCCGCCGAGGCGTTCGGCGAGTTCGCCGGAATGTGCATCTCGCTGATCGCCGAGCGGCGCGCCAACCCCCAGAACGATCTCATCTCCATCCTCACGCAGGCGTACGACGACGGCGCCCTCGAGAAGGAGTTCAAGGCCTACCAGGGCGTCGACGAGGCAACGATCGCCGCCATGCGCGAGAAGAGCTCGCTCAGCGACGACGAGCTGTTCGCCTTCCTCGCCGTGCTCATGGTCGCCGGCAACGAGACCACCCGCAACGCCATCTCCGGCGGCATGTTGGCGCTCAGCCAGTTCCCGGACCAGAAGAAGCTGATGCTCGACAACCTCGACGTCGACGACTTCATGGATCGCGCCGTGGACGAGCTCATCCGCTACGTCTCCCCCGTGCTCGGCTTCATCCGCACCGTCACCGAGGACCACACCTACCGCGGCACCGACCTCAAGAAGGGCGACCGCGTCCTCATGCTCTACCCCTCGGCGAACCGTGACGAGCGAGCCCTCGACAACCCCAACGTCCTGGACTTCGAACGCGACGTCAACCCGCACCTCGCGTTCGGCATCGGCCCCCACTTCTGCCTCGGCGCCAACCTCGCCCGCATGGAGGTCAAGTTGGTGTTCCAGGAGCTGTTGACCCGGCTGCCCGACATCCAGATCACCGAGGGCGCGCCGATCCCCCGCGGCGAGTCGTCGCTGGTGCTCGCACTCCAGCACATGCCGGCCACGTTCACCGCCGGCGGGTGTCCCGTCGACCATTCCTGACGGTCCCACCGCGACCGACCAGACTGGACCACTTGAGCCCGCCACCCACCGCCACTGCCGCCCGTCCCAACCAACGGGAGCACATCTTGGATGTCGCGCTCGGACTCATCGCCTCCAACGGTGCGTCGGGCATGTCCATGCGGATGCTGGCCAAGGATTGCGGGCTCAACGTCGCGGCCATTTACCACTACTTCGACTCGAAGGATGCCCTCGTGGCAGCCGTCGTCGACGAACGGCAATACGGGGCCCGGCTCGCCGAGATCCCCGAGATCGACCCGTCACTCCCCGCTCCCGATCGACTGGAACGTATGTTCCGGGAGATCTGGGAGGGGGCGTTGGCGGAGGAGCCGGTGTGGCGCGTGCTGCTCGGGGAGGGCCTCCGTGGCGAGGCCATGGTGCTGCCCGTCGGCAAGGACCTGCTCGACGTCATCGGCCCCGGCCTCACCGAGTGGCTCAAGATCGCGCTGCCCGAGGCGAGTGAGCCCGAGGCCGTCGCCCAGATGCTGATCGGACAGCTCTTCGCCGGGTTCCTGCGGCACATCTTCGAGCCCGATCTCGACACCGAGATCATCCGTCGCCAGGCGACGGTCGCGCTCACAGCCGTCGTCCTCGGCTGAGGGACCGAACGACGGCTGGACGACTCAATAGCACTGCAGGACCGTCCAGCACCGGTCGAACCGGAGCTCGGCCAGATCCTGCCGACGAATGCAGACGTACAGCCGGCCGATGTCTCCGAACATCCACCCCGACGCCTCGTCGGAGTCCACCTGCAGGAGCAGTTGCCAGTCCGCCGCGCCGGCCCGCAGCGCCTCTACCCGGTCGCCCTGGTACCCGGCGGGACCACCCGTGTCGACGCCGTTTGCGGTGAGCTGACACTCCAGCCAGATCGGCGACTGGATGATCGATGGCCACCCGCCGAGCCGGTGGTCGACGCGATCGCCGTCGCCGTCGAGATCCTCGAGCACCGCGAAGACCAGATCCGAGGCCTCCTCACCCAACGCGTCCACGCCTTCCTCCCACGGGTGGGGCACGCTCATACCCGCCCGAGGAGCGACTGACACAGCAGTGAACGCGTCAACACCCGCAGGATGCTCGATCGTCATGGTCGCGCCGCTCGGGTCGTAGAACACCTGGCATCCCCCCTGGTCCTCGGGTCGGAAGCCCCATGGTTGCTCCTCGTGATCGAAGAAGACGCTGAGCGTTCCCATCGACGGCAGAGCGAGGTCGGACGGCAGCCCGGCGAGCCCGGCGAGATCGATCAGCGCGAGGAACTGCAGGGGTCGACCGTTCCACGTCGGCCACGAGCGGCCACCGGGGAGCACAGCGTGACCGCCGAACCGTGACACTCCCGCCGCGTCGGAGCGAACGAAACCGATCGTCGGCCGGAGCATGCGCTCGAAATCGGCGAGTTGACCGTCTGGGAGGTGTCGAGCAGCCGCGGCCATGACCTCGGCGCGGGAGGGTGGCGGGATGAGCGGCAGGGCGGACATCTGGGCAGTCAAACACGAATCTCGTACCCGGGGCGGGCCACCGGCCCGCGCCGTTCTGGTCGCACTTCAGCTCGAAGGTCCGGCGTCGACCGCCGAACGTCCTCAGACGCAGGGTGGCTTCTCGACCAGGTACTCGCGCAGCACCCGCACCAGCTCGGGCGTCAGCTCCTTGCTGCGCTGCTGGGGAACGGTGTGGCCGATCTTGGGGAACTCGACGTAGTCGACCAGTCGCTTGGCGACTGCCGCCTTCCACGCCGTCTGGCGTGCGTAGGACACCGGCACGATGAAGTCATCCCCGCCGTGGAACATGAGGACCGGCGCGTCGTCTGCCTCGATGTCGCCCTCGACAGCGATGCCCGACAGGGAGACCGCAACACAGATCTTCGACGAGACGCCCGGCGTTCCGCTGTCGCCCGGATCCTCGGGATGCTGACCGACGCCGATCGCGGTGATCGCGCCGGCCGAGTACCCGACCGCACCGATGCGACCCGGATCGATGCCGTACTCCGCCGCGTTGGCTCGCAGGTAACGGACGGCGGCCTGGGCATCGTGACGGGCGTCGCGGGCAGCGCCGAGTGCGACGTCGGACGGCGAGTTGAACCAGATCCACGCGCCCTCGTGCAGGCGATAGGTGATCGTCACCGTGACGTAGCCACGCTCGGCGAACTCCTGGGCCATCGAGTCCTGCTCGCTGCGGTACCCACCGGTGAAGGCACCACTGTGGATGAACACGATGGCCGGCCGGGGCTCGTCGCCAGCGGTCGGGCGGAACATGGTGAGATCGAGCGTCTCCAGATCACCGAACTCGTCGATCGCTGCCCCGTAGGTGAGGTCGTCGATGCGCTCGACCCGCTGATCGAGATCGGCGAACTTGCCGACGGGCGGCGGGGCGGCGCAGGCCGAACCGAGCGCGGCGACGGCGATCGCAGCGGTGACCGCGCGTCGGAGGGAGAACGAACCGAACATGCCCCAGTGGGTCGGCGTGCCGACCCACTGGGTTGAGGATTAGTTCGTTAGACGCGCCCGGCGTCGGCAGCCGCCTGCTCGGTGTCGACGAGAAGCTGCTCGATGATGTCGAGACCGCCGTCCCAGAATCCCGGGTCGCCGAGATCGACCCCGACGATCTTGCCGAGGTCCTGGGGTGACTTGGAACCGCCCGCGGCGAGCAGCTCGAGGTAGCGGGGCACGAACGACGGGCCCTCCTCGACGTAGCGGGCGTACACCGACAGCGCCAGCAGCTGCCCGTAGGCGTAGGCGTACACGTAGCCCGGGGTGTGGATGAAGTGAGGCACGTACGACCACCAGGTCTTGTACCCCTCGCTGACCTCGACGGCGTCGCCGAGCATCGCCGTCTGGCTCTCGCCCCACAGTTCACCGAAGCGTTCGACCGACAGCTCGCCGACCTCGCGACGCTCGGTGTGCACGGCGTCCTCGAACCGGTTCATGGCCACCTGGCGGAACACGGTGGCGATCTGGTCCTCGAGGTGCTCGGCGAGCAGCGGCAGGCGTTCGGCCGGATCGGTCACGCCGTCGAGCAGCTTGCCGAACGTGACGGTCTCGCCGAACACCGATGCCGTCTCGGCGAGGGTCAACGGGGTGGTCTGATGGAAGATGCCCTGGGGCCGGGCCAGGTAGGCGTGCACCCCGTGACCGAGCTCGTGGGCGAGTGTCAGGACGTCGCGGCGCTGCGACGTCCAGTTCAACAACAGGTACGGGTGGTGTGAGGGCACGGTGTAGGCGCAGAACGCTCCCCCACGCTTGGCGGGTCGCATCGGCGCGTCGATCCAGTCGTTCTGGAAGAACTGCTGGACGACATCGGCGATCTCCGGGGAGAACGAGCGGTACGCGTCGTCGACGAGTGACTTCGCCTCGTCCCAACCGAACTCGGCGGTGTCCTCCACCACCGGCGCCATGCGGTCCCAGTCCTTCAACTTGGGCACGCCGAGCATCTTCGCCTTCAGCGCGTACCACCGCTGGGGGATCTCGTAGCGCCCGACGACGGCCTCGATCAGCGCCTGCACCGACTCGTCGGACGCCTCGTTGGACAGGTTCCGCGCCGAGATCCACGTCGGATACTTGCGCAGGCGGTCGTCGACGGACTTGTCCGACAGGAGTGTGTTGTAGATGAAGGCACGGGTGCGGATGCCCGGCTGCAGCCCGTCGGTGATCGCCGCCGCGATCTCGGCGCGCTTGGTGGCGTCGGGGTTCTGGAGACCGGCGAGGGCCGCCATGAGCGGCACCTCGTCGTCGCCCTGCTTGACGGTGATCACGCTCGACTGCTCGTCGTAGAGGCGTGACCACGCGGAGGCGCCGGCGACCGATTTCTCGCTGAGCACGACCTCTTCGGGCTCGCTGAGCAGGTGGTCCTTGTAGCGGAGGATGCCCTCGAGGTGGTGGGCGACGTTGGCGAGCTGGGGGTCGGCGATCAGCTCGGCCGCCCGCTCGTCGGACAGCTGTGCCAGCTCGAGTTCCACGAAGATCAGTCGCGAGCCGATGATCGTCGACCGCTCCTGCGTCTTCTGCATGAGCGCGCCCACCTCGGGATCGTCGGTGGCCACCGAGAACTTCAGCGACGTGTAGTTGCCGGCACGTCCCAGTTTGTCGATGACGTCGGCGAGGTGCTCGAAGAAGTCGGCCAGTTCATCCGCGCTCAGGTCGACGAGCCGACCGCGATAGGTCTCGAGGTGGTCGACCTCGGCCGCGGCGGCATCGAGGAGCTCGGTGACGCCGTCGGCGCCGGGCGTGGGCAGGAGGGGCTCGAGGTCCCAGGCGATGTCGTCGACGGAGCTGGTGTCGGAAGCGGTATCGGTCATGGCGACAGGCTAGGTGCGAGCCGGCCACAACGGTGGTTGCCTGCGAGCTCGAAGTCAGTAACATCGTGTCACCGACGTGGGGTGCGCCGGTGCGGGAGGTTGGCATGGGTCGGTTCGGCAGCAGGATCGTTGGCGTGTTGGTGGGCCTCGCGCTCATCGCCTCGGCGAGCGCATGTGTCCCCGACGGACCGTCGGGAGGCGCTGCGGTCGGGGCTCAGTGCACCAGCCCCCCGCAGATCGTCGCCGGAGCGAGCCTGTTCGGCTGCGATCTCGCCGGCCTCGATCTCCACGGTGCCGTGCTGACGGGCGCCGACCTCCGGGGCGCGCTGCTCGGCGGCGCCAATCTCGCAGGCGCCGACCTCCGCAACGCGAACCTCACCGGCGCCGACCTGTCCGGAGCGAATCTGACGGGAGCCGACCTCGCAGGTGCCGTGCTCGCCGGCGCCCTCCTCCTCGGGACGATCCTCGCCCTCGCCAATCTCACCGGAGCGAGCTTCGACTTCGGGACCGTGTTCGGATTCGGGGCGGGCGATCCGGCACCACCGGCCTGCGGTGCCTACTGCCCGGGGTACAACGAGGCGACCGTCGACACCGGCCGGGAGATCTGCGACGAGGGATACGGTGCGCAGTTCGGCATCCCCGACTTCTACCTCACGCGGTCGTCGTCGACGTTGGCCGCCGAGGGGCGACGCAGTGTCGTGACCAACGCCGCGACCGACTTCCGTGGCGCGACCTTCGGTGGTCCAGGCAACCTGCTGTCGTCACTGGCGTTGCGCGGCCTCTCCCTCGCCGAAGCCGACTTCTCCGACGCCACGTTCGACGGCCAGGTCGTCGGCTGCCGGATCCTGAGCGGTGGCCGGTTCGAACGGGCGCACCTCACCGGCGTCCAGCTGATCGACGTGGACGCCACCGGCGCCGACTTCGGCGCCGCCCTGTTCGACGGCGGCAGCAAGCTCTGCGCCCTCGACCTCACGAATGCCGATCTCGACGGCGCCCGGTTCTGGGGCGGCACCGGCATCAGTTGCACCGACCTCGGAGACGACCTCCGCAGCGCCCTTCCGGCGCTCGTTGTGTTCGACGCCGCCTCGATGCTGGGAGTGCAGTTCGGTGAACCCGACGGGAACGGCCAGCGGGTCACCTGGCGCAACCTGAGCTCGGCCGTGCCGACGCCAGGGGTCTCCGCAGACCTGGCGGCGCTCAGCGGTTCGGCGGCCAACGCCGATTTCAGCGGCGCCGTGTTCGGTTCGACGACGATCGGCCCGTTCGCCGTGCTCGGGTCGGGCCAGTGGGACGACATCGACTTCCGTACGTCGGACTGGACCGGCGCCGAGTTCCATGGCACGCAGAGCTTCGTCGGGTCGACCTGCCCCGACGGTTCGACCGGCGACGCTACGACGCCGTGCTTCCCACTCCTGCCGTAGCTGCCCCGAGCGCAGCGATCAGACCGGGGCGATCTCGGTGGCTTCCCAACGGCCCTGACGACCAGGCCGGTCGACGAAGCGAACCGATGCTCCGACGTCGATCTGCCGGGTGCCGTCGAGGATCGCCGTGCAGTGGAAGGGGTACTCGGTACCGTCCGCTCCCGTGACGACACCAATGCCACGCGGATCGTCGAACTCGGTCACGGTGCCGGTGCGAACGGTCATCATCGAACCGAGGTACCGGAGCGAACGAAGGGAGCGCAGCGACCGAACCGAACGAACGTGGCCGAGGTCATCATCGAACCGAGGTACCGGAGCGAACGAAGGGAGCGCAGCGACCGAACC
>ENA-UPSM01006725-UPSM01006725.1-activated-sludge-metagenome-genome-assembly--contig:-NODE-6725-length-10540-cov-5.017454_pt1 | contig 10540 bp, 7 predicted proteins | sample MGYA00238181_ERZ773283 | MGnify/ENA primary metagenome ERZ773283 (study PRJEB29023, sample SAMN05720199) | activated sludge metagenome | isolation source: Anaerobic digester | place: Japan... | reverse complement strand
TCCTGGTCAGAATCTCATTGGGTGAAAACAGCAAGGGTGTTTTTTCTGCCAATGAGATTCTGACCAGGATCAATCTTATGAAAGCGTATAATAAAGAGTACGATACGCCAGTACGTCTTGGTAAAAGAGTTGTTGTCGTAGGTGGCGGAAATGTTGCAATGGATGCGGCACGTGCAAGCTTAAGAATGGGTTGTGAGGTAACGATTGTTTACAGGCGCGGAGAAGATGAGCTTCCGGCGAGACGTGAGGAGGTTCATCATGCAAAGGAAGAAGGCATAGTTTTCAATCTTCTTTCAAATCCTGTTGAGATAATTACAGGGGAAGACGGTTGGGTCAAGGCTGTGAGATGTATAAGAATGGAGCTTGGTGCTCCTGACAGTTCAGGCAGAAGGAGGCCTGTAGAAGTTAAAGGTTCTGAGTTTGAAATACCTACGGATACGGTGATAATGGCAATAGGTACCTCTCCGAATCCTCTTATAACTTCTGTTACACCTGATATAAAAGTAAACTCCGAAAGATGTATTGTAACTGATGGAGAGTGCAGAACTTCAAAAACCGCAGTCTATGCTGGAGGAGATGCTGCAAGCGGTGCTGCTACGGTAATTCTGGCTATGCAGGCAGGGAAAAAAGCCGCAGCCTCTATAGATCTTATGATAAAAAATAGATATAAATAGTACAATAAATTTATGCCGGGAGGGAATCTATCTTGAAAAGATTATTCGGGACAGACGGGATAAGGGGAATAGTAAATGATGAACTGACAGTTGATCTTGCCATGAGGCTTGGTAATTCAGTTGCCCGCCTGTACAATGGAAAGTATAAAACGCTTCTTATTGCTATGGATACAAGAAGTTCCGGTCAGATGTTCGAGGCAGCAATAACCACCGGTGCAATATCTGCCGGAATGAATGTGATACAGTGCGGGGTTATCCCCACTCCGAGTCTTGCTTTCCTTACAAAACAGAAAAACGCTGTCGGGGTTATGATATCGGCTTCTCACAATCCATCCATATACAACGGGCTTAAGGTAATGGCGCAGGGTTATAAAATACCAGATGAAGAAGAAGTGGAAATTGAAAACATTATACTCAAAGACCATATGGAGTACAGTCCATACGGGGAGATAGGAACCGTTGAAAAAGATTCTGTAAAAGAGCTTTACTATGACTATGTAATAAACACCTTTAAAGGCATAAAGAACAGCTTCAGATTTGCAGTTGATACCGGAAACGGTGCTGCCGGTGCAGTTGCAGGCAGAATATTCAAAGAACTGGAACTGGACTGCGATATATACTTTAACTCGCCAGATGGATTCAATATAAATGACCGTTGCGGCTCCACTGCTCCGGAAACTATTTCAAAGATTGTCAGGGAAAAAGGATACGATTTCGGTGTGCTTTTTGACGGGGATGCCGACAGGTGTCTTTTTGTGGATAAAAACGGTACTTTAGTCGACGGTGATAAACTCATGGCCATAAATGCAGTTAAGATGAAACAGCAGACCAGGCTGACCGGAGAAACAGTCGTATCGACCGTAATGAGCAATCTTGGATTTGAAGAGTATTTGCGTGGCCGTGGAATAAAGCTTTACCGTACACAGGTGGGAGACAAGTATGTTCTTGAAAAGATGCTGGAGATATCTTCAAATATCGGTGGCGAACAGTCCGGGCATATAATAATGCTTGACAGGTCAACAACCGGTGACGGTCTGATAACAGCGCTTGAAACCATTGATACTATGAATTTTTTCTCTAAACCAATAGACCTGCTTGTGGGAGAAATTCCAGAGTATCCTCAGGTTCTAAAGAATGTTGCAGTTAAAGATAAAAAAAAGATTATGACGGATGAAAGAATGACCTCCGCATTGAAAAAATATGAGGCAAGCAAAGAGATTCGTCTTTTGGTAAGACCATCAGGTACAGAACATAAGATAAGGGTTATGACTGAAGGAAAGGATGAAAAGTTGGTAAATGAAATAGCCCAGGAGTTTGCAGAACTTATAGATATCATAGATAAAGAATGAATTGAATCCCTAGCGGGATTCAATTTTTTATATAGAAGGTTTAAACTTAACGGAAAGTTGAAAAAAAGGTCAAACAGCACAAAAGATAAGTTTATCTGCAATCTTTTCAAATTTACTCCAAAATACAGCGCTGAGATAAGGTTTTTTGAAGTGCTATAATGATAATATCACATATAAGGCGGTGTAAAAATGTTAGCGAAGGATTATCTGAAAAGAGAGGTAAAAGAATCTGCGGGATGTACCGAGCCAGGATGCGTAGCTTTTGCTGTTAGTACTGCAAAGAAGCATCTTGGCTCTGAAGTTGAGAATGTGTATGTTGAAATGAGCAAAAATATTTATAAAAACGGTATTTTTGTTCCGATTCCCGGTTCACGTATAGGAAAAGGGAATATGGTAGCGGCAGCTCTGGCTGCCTGTACGGACTGTGAAAATCCTGATCTTACATTGCTAAACAACTGTACTGAACAAGACAACCTCAAAGCAAGAAAGTTTCTGGATGAAGGAAAGGTTCAAGGTAAATGTCTTGAAGACGTCAACGGAGTCTATGTGAAAGCTGTGGTAAGCTCCAAAGATCATCAAGCATGTTGCGTTGTGAAAAACGGACACTCTGATATTGAAAAAATAATCGTTGATGATGCGGTAATTTTCTCAAAGGAGTGTACAAAAGGGTCTGAAGGGATTAATTTTCAGGGAGTAAACGGACTTGAAGATATAGTAAAGATATCTGAAGAAATAGATACACAGGACATGGAGTTTATTCTTTACGGAGCAAAGATGAACTACTCAGTTGCCCAAAGATACTACTCGGATTCGGAAATGAAGCTTTGCAGTTTTTTCAGAAAGACCGGGATAGAAAATGTTGGGGCAAAGATAAGGGCATATGCTACAATAGCTTCTTATGTGAGAATGAGCGGAATAAACGAAAAAATAATGAGCAGCGGCGGAAGCGGAAATCAGGGAATAACTGTTACGCTACCGGTTTACATATATGCCATTGAAAGTAAGGCTGACGATAGGAAAACTGCGGTCGCACTTTGTATAAGTCATATTTTCAGCGGCTATATAAAGTCGAAAATCGGAAAGATAAATGCAGGTTGTGGGGCGTTTGGAGCAGCAGGTCCTGCAAGTGCCGCCGGAATAACGTATCTTATGGACGGCAGCATAGAGCAGATGAAGCAGGCTATAATAACGAATCTCTCAAACGAGGCCGGAGTAATTTGTGACGGGGCAAAGGAAAGCTGTGCCTTTAGAATAGGAAATGCCGCTTACGACGCATATTACAGTGCACTTATGGCTGCAAACGGAGTAGGCGTATGTTCAAACCAAGGAGTTATAAATACGTGTCTTAACTCAACTATAGAAGATATGAAGTATCTGAGTGACCATACACGTGATTGTATAGATGACAGTCTTATAGAGATACTTGAGAATAGATCATTTTAAGAAAAGATTTTTCCACAACTGTATGCAGTTGGTCTCATTAAAGAAAGAGTAAATTAAAGAACTGTTCTGTGAATTTGTTAAAATATCCGAGAAAGCTTCAAAGCTTATGGACAGTATTTCATCAGTGCTAAAGAGCTTAACCCCTATATAGTTAAAGAACTTAAATGAAGTAGTTCTAGGGCGTATAAAAACCTTTTTTCCAAGATACAACAGGGCTATTATATTTCCGAGTCCTTCCTGGATGCTGTGATTCATTACTGCAATGTCAGTTTTCTCAAGAATATTGGAGTATTCTTTGGCTGGCATAAAGTTGAGCAGAAACTCTATCTTATCGTCGAAAACAGTTCTTCCATACTCTATAGTCTTTTGAATATAATCTTTACTGCCTCCGTAGGAAAGGGGGCAGATTATTTTTATATTTTCGTTACGGAACCTGCCAAGCATATCAAACATCTGGAAATGATTGTTTGCAGGATCTGCAGAGTTACCGCAAAGTACAGTCAAGGCTTGATTTTTGTAGGATTGGACTTTATAATCACTAAACATCTCAAAATCAACGGGATTAGGATAAAAAGCTTGTATATAGGGTGTTTTGGTATTGTATATTTCTTTCAGTTTTTCGTAATCCTGAGGAACAAGTGCCGAAATGGTATGAAAAGAGCGGACTACAGAAGTTCTTATAACCTTTTCAAAAATAAAGTATTTCAACTTATCAGAATAATATTTGGGATATATATCTGCTCCCCAGATCATCCATACAGCCTTATTAAGAATATTTCTATGTGTAAAAAGAAAAATATTGAGACTTTCGGAGAACATTCCGTGGAATATTATTTTATCAGCTCTAGAAAAAATAAATCGGAGTCTTTTGGAATCTTTTCTGAAAGAAGTGATTTTGTGAAACTCCTTTCCCATGAAGACAGAATCGTTAGAAATACTTCCATATATCAGAAAATCATGTTCACATGACCGGAAATTTTTTTGTATAAAAGCATAAAAGGTTCTTGTATAGTTGCTGTCAAAAATGACATGAAGTATTTTCATGGTCTGTACCTCGTTTTTTTATTGAAGGCCACGGCATATATGTACTTTATACTTGGAAAGTTGTATATAAGAATCAGTAAAGCAAGAGGAAGCTCCAAAAAGAAGTTGTTGGTAAAAAGGGTTATGAAAGAATAAACTCCCATGAAAAATGAGTTAAGTATATATGGTTTCAAATTAAACTTCCACCAAAGCTTTCTGGAGATCATAGTCTTTACCCAGAAAAAAGACATATACGAAACCGCTGTAGATATACATGCGCCAAGAGCCCCATACTTAGGCACAAGCAGATAGTTCCCTATAAAATTGATTCCGGCCGATACTCCAGAAACAATGATGCTGTATGAGGTTTTCCGTGTAAAGCCGATACCCATTCCGGTTGTTTCCGATGTGGTATACATTATGGGGATATATATAAGAAAGGGTACCAGTACGGCAGAGCCGGCATACGACTTGCTCAAAAGCATAATTATAATGTTTCTGAACAGAACGATGAAAGCAAAGCATATGCTCATCATGCCAAAAAGAACCGTACTTACTTTATGGAAAAGATCTTTTTCTACATTAGTCTCATACCATCGATAAACTGTAGGAGCCCAAAAAGTATTGAAGGCACTGCTGAAAAGCTGCAAAACGGTAACAATCTTAAAAGCCCCTGAATAAAGCCCTATCTGAGTAAAATCAGACCACTGTCGCATGGCTATCCTGTCCATGGATTCAAAAACCCATGCCAAAAGAGATGTAGGTATCAAAGGCAGTCCAAATTTGACAAGAACTTTAAGTAAAGCTTTGTCTATGTGGGCTCCTTTTTTGAAGTAATCACTTGTAAGGGCTACATTTATTGCAGATATGGAGATATAGGAACAAAAATTTGCAAGCACTATACTTTTAAAACTTTTCTCATACAGAAATATAAAAAGCATCAGAAAAGTAAAACCCAAAACACGGTCAAGAATATTAAGCAGTGAATATAGCCTTGCTCTTTCCTGCATTCTTATAAGAAGAAGGTTGAAACGGTAAAATACAGAAACTGGCAGGGAAACAGCCAGCATGATCATTGCATCAAGCTGGACACTTGCATATAAAAGCATTGAAAAAGGTTTATAAAAGATAAGAATGAAAAAACCGGCTATAGTGGAAAGTGACAGCGGAATGAGGACGGCGTTAAAATAAAGAGTTTTTTTATCCGTACGTGCATGGAACTCCCTTGCAAAAGCCTGATCCATTCCCATAAATATAACCATTGCAAGAAAGGTAGATGCAAGGGCATACATCGAAGCCTTTCCGAACTCATCGGGCATTATAAACCATGTTGTTATCGGTACAGTGAAAAAGCCTATTACAGAAGAGACCAAAGGACCAATGGAAAATCCAAGAAATCGTTTAAGAAAGGTACGTGCGCTTTCCGCCATCTATAAAAACCGCCTTTTTAAAGTAAGTTCAGGTTGTACTCCAGGGAAAGATGAAATTTTAAAATACTTTCATTATTTGATGATGGCTTAAAGTACTTTATTTTATTGACAGCACTATTATAATACTCGGGCGGTATATCTGTGAGCTCAAGCTTATTAAAAATCATTCCAAGATCACAGCCGGCACTGATCTTCAACCCGTAAAGAACTGTTGAAAGCTTTATCCTGCTCAAAAAAGCTTTTTCAAGAATACTTTCGTCCAGAAAATGGGTTCCCTGTCCACCCTGATCCCAAGTGAGATACTCCTGCCATGGATTGGCGGGTGATTTTGAACCCGAAACTCTATATTCACAGTCAGCATAAAGATTGAAACGGTCAAAAGTATTTGTATAGTTCAGGATAAATGCGGCGGTGTTTTCACCATATTTAAAACCTATATAATTATCCTCATACTCTATGGTTCTTTCTTTGGAATCGGCAGTATATACGGTATCTGGATAGTAGGTATATCCGTATTTTGTATCAACAGCCGCTCCTCCGGAAGGTTCAAAAGTGTATTTGGTCGAACCGGCATGATAAAAACCTATTCTTCCTATAACTGTCTGTTTATTTCCACCCAAAGACCAGGCTACCTTGTCCGGATTCTGATATCTGTCTGGAAACATGAAGCGGTTGACATTAAGGTCGTCTACAAGAATCTGCCAGTAATAATAAGAAAGGCTGTCTCTGTAATCCATAAAAAAACCCAGTATGGAGTTTTCGTCACCTGTTACGCTCCATGGCTTTCCTTGGGAGGTATTTACGTACTGTGTGAAAAATCCGGGAATTGGACTTAAAAAATGCTCCTCATCAAAACTTCTTCCCACATATACTGTTGAGTCCTGAAATCCAAAACGTATATTGCTGAACTTTAGTCCATAAGTCTTATAATTAGCCCCCCTGTCAGGATAGCCGCAGCTTGAACGGACGTTCAGACGTATCCATCTTGAATTGTAGAAAAAAACAGTATCTTCAAACCGTATATCGCCGATAACGGCCGGCAGATAGTTTGAAGAAATGAAAAGCGAGTAAGGTGAATCAACCTCGTCCTTATGGTTTAATCTTCCGAATGAGAATGAAAGGTTATCCGGAGTGAATATGAGCCCTCCCTTGTCAAGAAAAAAGTAGTAACCCTTGTAGTAATCTCCCATAGAAGACTGGTACTTTCCATCATTGTTTGCATAAATGGCTGCTGTAAATTCAAAGTCGTTATATGAATGATCCAGACCTACTCTTATTTTGTTTGGAAAGATAGAATCATAAAAATTTTGCGTAAACTGAAAATCAGCTTCGAAAGAAAATGTAGAAATTCCGGCAAGCAGAACAATACAAAAAACTAAAAATCTTCTCATCTTTTTTCCTCCATGTTCAACTGTTTGATAAGTTCATTGCGAAATCTTTCTTCTTTTTCGCTGTTCCAGAAAAAATCATCCCTATATACGGCAATATGATTTAAAATACCTTCATACTCTCTTTTTTGTGAGCTTCTCATAAAAACATTAATGCTTTGGCTGACATTGTGAATATCAATCACATGTCCTACCCCGTACTTATTTACTTCGGATGCCATGCTCTTAAACCTTTTGTCTACCATTACAGGTGTTCCAGCGCAGATGCTGTCAAAGAACTTATTGGGCATAGAATGGGCATACTCTATCATCGTAGGGTCAAAATCGTATGCAATTAGTGAAAACATGCTTTCAGAAAGTTTTTCCATCATCTGCTGATAAGCAAGAAAACCCAAAGACTCAAAACCTGCTATATGAGTGCCTATTATTTTCACTGAAAAACCATTTTCCGAAAGTGCTTTGAGCAAAGGAAGAACAGTTTTGATGCTCCTGCTGGTACCCCCAACAAAACATATGCTTTTTTCTTTTTTTTGTTCATCATTTGAAGTAATACAGTAAGAAGCATAGTTCGGGAGATAGTATATCTTTTGTTCATATAGGTTTTTGCTGTAGATATGCTGGGAAATTCCTTTGGAAACACTTATGACCATATCAGAAAGCTTTAGCTGTTTTTTAAAAATCAGCTTCTCATAAAGATACTCTTTTATTTTCGAAAGTGGTTTTTTTAGATAAGAAAGATAATCCTGCGGATAGTACTCATGCATGTCAAAAACAACTTTTTTCCCACGTTTCTTTGCGATCCGAAAGAGTTTCAGAGGATAAAAAATGCTTATTCCGTGTATATAAAGTATGTCATACTCCCCGGTAGCTACCTCTTCAAGTATCTTCCGGTCAAACTTTCTGAGAAGAAAAAAGCTGTCTGTTTTTCTTGATAAAATATTTTTTTTATCGCTTCTTTGAAGATATACTCCCATATTCTGTCCGTCATTGATCGGGACATCGTTTTTTTGCAGAAATTGGAGTTTTACTTCAAACTCTTTTTCAAGAGCTTTTACAGACCGTTCAACCCTCTTATCGTTTTTCGGGTGCATGTATCCTATCATAAAAATTTTCCTCATAAAATTAAAGCCCCATTACCTTTTCCCACACTGCAACACTCATCAGATCCCATCTGGGTTCAACTGATTTTTTAAGTTTCAGATCTTTTAGAATGCGTGAGTTATTTATATAGTCAGTATAAACTTTCTGAAATTTTTCTTCTTTGAGCCATACACCTGCGGAGCAGGAAATCCGAGCTTGCTTTTACGCCATGCAATTTCTTTATTAGTGAAAGATTCAATAGCTTTTCGTTCAACCAGCTTGCTCCATCCCTGTGCAACCTTAACCCCTTGCTCAAGAGAAAAACAATAGTCTACAAGTCTGTAATCGAGCCATGGCATCCTAGACTCCACAGAAAAAGCCATTGAGTTGCGGTCTGCATACCGAAGGAGTACAGAAAGATTTTCCTCTACAAGCAGCTTAAGCTGCTTGTTAACGTTTTTGTTTTCCAGCCTGTGGGTTTTTACATTAGGTACTTCATAAGAAGCTTCAAAGACCTTTGCACTTAAAGCAAGACTATGCTTTAAGAGTGTCTGTGGAGATATTCTGAACTTTGAAAGACTGTTTTTCAAAAGCATTTTTTTTGACAAACCAAAGTTGGAATAAAAACCGTTGAGATCTTTAATAAAAAGAGGAAGATTAAAGTTTGCAAGATCACTTGCCAGTTTTACATAAAAAATATCGTTATAACCGCCTACTGTTTCATCTGGTCCCTGACCGTCAAGGGTTACGGTTACACCGTTTTTCCGGGCCTGTTCCATCACGCACCAGCTTGAAAAAATACTCATGGTCTTGAAGGGTTCATCCTGATGCCATGCAAGCTTTTGTATGTCTGAAATCAATTTTTCCACTGTAGGCTCGGTTTCAACAAGTACCGCACCAGTATCCTTTGCTCCCAGTTCAATCCATTTACTTTCATCAAATGGTGCGTACTTCTTGTCAGACTTAAAAACACTTGAAAAAAGAAATTGATTTTTTCCTATGCTTGATATACTTTCCTTTTTAAGAATATCGTTTATGGCATATACTATAGCCGATGAATCAACTCCTCCGCTGAAGCATGTGCCTACCCTAACATCGCTCCTCAAACGTATCCTCACACTGTCCAAAAAAATACTTCCCAGATCATGGGCACATTCCTCCAGAGATTTACTAGCCATATTCTGAGGCGGGGTGATTTCATAGTACTTACTCTGGGAGATCCTCATGGTTTTCAAGTCAAGTATCAAGTTATATCCAGGGATAAGTCTCATGATTCCTTCAAAAAAAGTGTCTTGTGTATGTTCCCAGTTTTCCCAGACGATAAACCGCTTAACTTTTTGAATATCAAATTTTTTAGATACGGTTTCAAAGCAAAACAAACCTTTTATCTCCGAAGCAAAGATGAAGCTTTTGCTGTCGTAGAAATAATAAAAAGGCTTAACTCCAAACCTGTCTCTGGAACAGAACAACTTCTCTTTTTTAGGATCATAAAGCACAAAGCTCCACATTCCATTGAAATGGCGGACACAGTCATGTCCCCATTTTTGATAAGCTTTTATTATTACTTCAGTATCAGAGTCAGAGATAAACTTAAAACCATCCTCTGAAAGCTCTTTTTTGAGTTCTATGTAGTTATATATCTCTCCGTTGAATACTATGACAGTACCATCGCAGCTCATAGGCTGATAACCAAGAGGAGAGAGCTCAAGTATGCTTAACCTTCTGTGCCCTAAGAAAAGGGCATCCTCTCTAAAAGCCGGATCAAGATTTTCAAGCATAAAATAATTGATACTGGAAGTACTGGTATCGTCCAGAGCATAAGAGCTCTGTTTATATGAAGTTTTTAAGAAAATTCCTGAATCATCCGGTCCTCTATGTTTTAAAGTATCCGAGCACTTCTTTATTTCTGAAGCTGAAACATTCGAAAAACCTCCGAAAATTCCACACATGATAACCTCCGCAAAGCATGGATTCTTTAATAATTATAACAGATAATAAACTTCAAAACAAAGAAGTTCCGACCAACTGCGATAATTAAGGTATATATCTTTCTATATATAAAATTTATGATGAGCTTGGGGGAGAATATACGGTTGAACTTAAGAACTGGGTATGTTCGACATACAATGCCAACTCAGAAGCAGATTATCCTG
>ENA-UPSM01006717-UPSM01006717.1-activated-sludge-metagenome-genome-assembly--contig:-NODE-6717-length-10551-cov-4.171494_pt1 | contig 10551 bp, 8 predicted proteins | sample MGYA00238181_ERZ773283 | MGnify/ENA primary metagenome ERZ773283 (study PRJEB29023, sample SAMN05720199) | activated sludge metagenome | isolation source: Anaerobic digester | place: Japan... | reverse complement strand
CGTGAGAATTGTACCCATCAAACAAAATATTATGAAGGCATTATCGAATTATTAGATTATCTGAAGGCTCACAACATAAAACTGAGTGTTTTCTCTAATAAAGCCGATGAACTCACCAAGAAAATTGTTGCCGTTTTATTTCCAAACTATTTTATTGAAGTTGTAGGTTTGAGTATCGAATCACTTAAAAAACCCAACCCGTTTGAAGCTTTAGAAATTTGTAAAAAATTAGAATTAAAGCCCGAAGAAATGATTTTTGTTGGCGATTCTGGAATTGATATGCAAACAGCAACTAATGCTAATATATTGGCAGTTGGCGTTTTATGGGGCTATAGACCAGAATCAGAATTATTTGCCACTGGAGCAAAATATATTTTAAACCATCCTTTAGATTTAATTCAAATATTAAAATAAGGTAAAAAACGGAAAATATTAAGCATTTAAACTACTAAAATTCCATACTATTTTCCACCAAAAAAATAGTATTTTCGCACCATCAAAAATTCAAAAATCAATCAATTTCTAAAACAATTATATGGCATCAGGTTTTTTCGCACTTTTAGATGATATTGCAGCCATTATGGATGATGTGGCAATAATGAGCAAGGTTGCAGCCAAAAAAACGGCTGGAATTTTGGGTGATGATTTGGCTGTAAATGCCGAAAAAGCATCTGGATTTATTTCCTCAAGAGAAATTCCAGTATTGTTAGCCATTGCCAAAGGTTCATTTATTAATAAATTAATCATTTTGCCCATTGCCTTCCTTCTGAGTGCTTTTTTTCCTTTGGCAATTAGTATCATTTTAGTATTGGGTGGACTTTTCTTGGCCTACGAAGGAGCCGAAAAAATATACGAATATTTCTTTCCTCATAAACACATTTCAACCGAAATAAAGATTCAAGAATACACCGAAGAAGAAATTTTGGCACTCGAAAAAGACAAAATAAAATCGGCTATAGTGACTGATTTTATTTTATCAGTAGAAATAGTTATCATTGCTCTTGGCACCGTAATTGGACAACCCATTAGCTCACAAATCGTAGTCGTTTCTATTATTGCCATACTAGCAACCATTGGAGTTTATGGTATTGTAGCTCTAATTGTTAGAATGGACGAATTGGGATACAGACTTATTGGACTGAATTCAAAAGAGCGTAGTATAACCAAATTTATAGGAAACATACTAGTTCAAGCTTTACCAAAAGTAATCAAAAGTCTAGCCGTAATTGGTACTATTGCGCTGATTTTAGTAGCTGGCGGCATCTTTGCACACAATATCGATTTTCTGCATCATTTATTCAATCAATGGCCTTCAACAGTTAAAGAGTTTAGCTTTGGACTTGTGATTGGATTCCTAGTTTTTGGAATTGTAACCCTAATCAAACTGCTTTTTGGAAAAAAATAAATCTACATAAAAATCATAATCTACAACTCTAAATACAGCAGTTGACTAAGAATTTTACACTATTTTGAATACTAAATTTACTAATTAATAATTTATCTAATAATAATTGGTAAATACTCATTTTTTAAATACTTTTGAGTAATCGATTGCATTATTTAAAATTCAAATGGTATGGCCAATAAATGAGAACAAATTCACGACTATTTGCATTGCTTTTTATAGGTTGTTCCATCATTTTGAAGGGACAAAGTCAAGAATTAAATAACAATTCAAACAAAAAAACCGAATGGATAATCGCTGATTTGCTTCGACAAAAATCAAATACTATCGGAATTAGTGGCAATCCTAAAATTGTTTCTTCCCCTTTTGGAGATGCCGTTTCTTTTAACGGAACAGATGATGCCATTTTTCTGAATGAACTTCCGCTGCAATCACTTCAAGAATTTACGGTAGAAATGCTATTCAAACCTGAACTTAACGGTCAATTTGAACAAAGAATTCTACATATTGGCGAAAGCAAAGGCGATCGAATGCTACTCGAAATTAGAGCTTTAGAAAACAATTGGTATTTTGATGGTTATGCAGCTTCTGGAACTAATAAAAAAACACTAATCGACGAAAAATTAATTCATCCCTTAGAAAAATGGTATCATGTTGCCTTTGTTGTAACCTCAAAAAGTCGCGCCACTTTTGTTGATGGCAAACAAGAATTACGCGAAGATTTCCCTTTCTCACCGATTCAAACAGGGCAAACCTCTATTGGAGTTCGAATGAGTAAAATAAACTGGTTTAAAGGCGCAATTTATAAAATTCGAATTATCCCAAAAGAAGTAAATCCAAAAGATTTTATTCAATCTTAAAAATGTAAAATATCAAAAGTAATAACAAAATCAAGATTCAATAAACTTGAAGTTAAATATCAAAAACGGTCTGGTTATTGTTAAGGAACTAATAAATTTAAAATAGCAACAAATTCAAATTAAAAGTAAATTATAATATTAATCAAAAAATAAGAATGAAAACAAACCCAATTAACTTATTATGCATCGCCTTGACAGTAGTTGTAACAAGCTGGTCTAATAACAGTTTAGCTCAAAATTCAAAGGCTAACGAAACTTACCAAGGCATTGAATTTAAAATGTCTAAAGTTAAAGAACCCATAATACCCAAAAATACTGTCAATATCAAAGATTTTGGTGCTGTAAATGGTGGAACAGTTTTAAACACAAAAGCTTTTGCCGATGCCATCGCAGCCGTATCTAAAAAAGGTGGTGGAAAAGTAGTAATCCCCGCAGGAATTTGGCTTACAGGTCCCATTATTTTGAAAAGCAACATCGAATTGCACGCTGAAACTGGTGCTTTAATAAAATTTTCAACCGATAAAAGTTTGTATCCACTTGTTGAAACCAGTTTTGAAGGACTAAATACCTGGCGTTGCATCTCTCCTATTTACGGGAAAAATCTAGAAAATATAGCTTTTACTGGAAAAGGTGTTTGGGACGGTTCAGGCGAAGTTTGGAGACAAGTCAAAAAAAGCAAACTTACAGAAAGCCAATGGAAAAAATTTGTGGCTTCTGGAGGAGTGCTTAATGACAAAAAAGACAGTTGGTATCCCTCAGAAACATTTATGAAAGCTTCTATTGGTGCAGACCAAAATGTGCGTTTGGATTTAAAAACCAAAGAAGATTTTGAAGCCATTCACGATTTTCTTCGTCCAGTATTGGTTAGCATTCAAAACAGTAAAAGAGTCCTGTTTGACGGGCCAGTTTTTCAAAATTCTCCAGCTTGGAATATTCATCCTCTGCTAATTGAAGATTTAATTATTCGAAATCTAACCGTTCGTAATCCTTGGTTTTCACAAAATGGTGACGGTCTAGACGTAGAATCTTGCAAAAATGTATTGGTCGAAAATTCTACTTTTGACGTGGGTGACGATGCTATTTGTATCAAATCAGGAAAAGACAAAGACGGTCGTGATCGTGGAGTTCCTTGCGAAAATGTAATTGTTAGAAATAATATTGTTTACCACGGACATGGTGGTGTTACTGTAGGGAGTGAAATGTCTGGAGGTGTAAAAAATTTACACGTTTCCAATTGTTCTTTTATGGGAACTGACGTTGGTTTGCGTTTCAAAAGTAACCGTGGACGCGGTGGTGTTGTAGAAAATATTTTTATCTCTGACATTTTTATGACCGATATTCCATCGCAAGCCATTTCTTTCGATCTTTATTATGGAGGAAAATCCATAGCCGAAACTTTGGCCGAAGGTGGAAATACTGTGAGTACTAAATTTGTACCTGTGGATGAAAAAACACCACAATTCAAAAATATTTCTATTAAAAACATAACCATTTTAGGTGCTTATCAAGCGGTGTTTTTACAAGGTCTGCCTGAAATGAATCTAGAAAACATAGAAATCACTAACTTGATTGGAACTGCTGACAAAGGATTTTCAATTATTGATGCCAACGGAATCAAATTGAGCAACATCAAATTGGATATCAAAGAGAGCACTATTTTTGACATATATAATGGTAAAAATGTATCCTTAAAAAACATTGATTTTAATTCGACTTCGCCAAAAGCAGTGAACATTAATGGAGCAGCTTGCGAGAAAATTGAATTGGTTTCATCACCAAAATTGGATTTTTCTCAAAAAACTACCATTAGAGACACTGTTTCTAAAAGTGCTGTAAAATTATAACGCATAAATAAATTATAATGCAAAGTTTTTCAATAAATTATAGAATTCTTGCCTTTATTCTAGCTGTTTTTTCTTCAGTTTTGACAAATGCTCAGTCTAATGCAATCATTAACACAAAGCCATTTCAAGACGGTGTTAATCATTGGTATCACATAAAAGACGAAACCAATATTGTAAACCCGGTTCCCAACCAGCCACAATATCCAGAATCCGAATACCAAAAAATAGCGGATAACATTTTATATTTTCAGCGTGACAATGGTGGATGGCCCAAAAATTATGATATGCGAGCTGTATTAACTCAAGATCAAATAAACGATGTCGTTAAAACAAAATCAGTCTTGCACACTACTTTTGACAATTCAACCACCTATACCCATATCGATTATTTAGCTCAAGTTTACACGCTAACTAAAAACGATAAATATAAAGTAGGTTGTCTAAAAGGAATCGATTTTATTCTCAAGGCACAATTTTCGAATGGCGGATGGCCACAATATTTTCCTTTAGAAAAAGGATATAGTCGCCACATTACCTTCAACGATGGAGCGTATATAGGCGTTATGAATTTGCTAAAAAAAATAATAAATAAGAATCCTAATTATGAATTCATAGATGCCAAAACCCAAAGAAAAGTATCTGAAGGGTATCAAAAAGGAATTGACTGCATCCTGAAAATGCAAATTGTCGATCAAGGAAAACTGACCGCTTGGTGCCAACAACATGACGAAATAACTTTATTGCCAGCTTGGGCTAGAAAATTTGAACCGCCAAGTATTTGTAATGGAGAAAGTGCCGAAATCGTTTTATTTTTAATGGACATTAAAAACCCAGATGAAAAAATAATCCAATCTATTCAAGGGGCTGTAAAATGGTTTTCAGATTCAAAAATTTACAATACCCGAGTTGAAACTTTTCAAGCTCCTGAATTTGAATCCAAATACAAAAAAGTTACCGATGATTGTAGAGTTGTAATCGATACAACTGCTCCCCCAATTTGGACACGTTATTACGAATTAGAAACTGAAAAACCTTTGTTTTGCGACCGCGATAGCAAGTATTTATATTCATTGGCCGAAGTGAGTCGCGAAAGACGCAGCGGATATGCTTGGTACACCTACAACCCTGCAAAGGTTTTGAAAAAATATCCCGAATGGCAGAAAAAATGGACTCCTAATGAAGATGCTTTAAAACAAAAATAGCATATATATAAAAGCGTGGATTATACAAAATTCACGCTTTTTAGTTTTAATTATCTTCCTTTGATAACTCTAACTTTAGTATGGGGCTATTTGAAGAGACAAAAAATCCAATCGGTATTCCTTCTTACTTCTTTATAAAATAACTATTTTTGCAGTCAAAATTTTTCTCTTATGCCAAAGAATAAATACAAAATAGCGGTCATTCAATTGAATCTGAGTGATGTTGCCGAAAATAATTTAAAAAAATGTTTGTCGTGGGTTCGCGATGCTGCCAGTCAAGGTGCCGAAGTGATTTCGTTGCCCGAATTATACAGCAGCCACTATTTTTGTCAAAGTGAAGACGTAGATAATTTTGCCTTGGCAGAACCTTTGTACAGCACTTCGTTTATTGCTTTTAGTGCTTTGGCAAAAGAATTGGGCGTGGTCATCATTGTTCCTTTCTTCGAAAAAAGAATGGCGGGAATTTACCACAACAGCGCCTACATCATCGACACCGATGGTTCGGAAGCGGGATTGTATCGTAAAATGCACATTCCAGATGACCCGGCTTTCTATGAAAAATTCTATTTCACGCCAGGTGATTTAGGTTTTAAAAACAATCCAACTAAAAAAGGAAATATTGGAACACTGATTTGTTGGGATCAATGGTATCCCGAAGCGGCTCGTATAACTGCTTTGAAAGGTGCCGAAGTGTTGTTTTACCCAACAGCCATTGGTTGGCATCCTTTAGAAAAAGAACAATATGGCGAAAACCAACACGGTGCCTGGATGAACGTAATGAAAGGTCACGCTGTCGCCAATGGCGTTTATGTAGCTGCTGCCAATAGAATTGGATTGGAACAATATATTGAAGGAACTGCAGGAATTCAATTTTGGGGTTCTTCGTTTATAGCTGGACCACAAGGCGAAATCTTGGCACAAGCCTCTCACGATAAAGAAGAAATCCTGATTGCCGAAGTGGATTTGGATTTACAAGAAAATGTGCGCCAAAACTGGCCTTTCTTTAGAGACAGACGCATCGATGCTTTTGGAGATATTACTAAAAGAGCAATCGACTAATTTATGAGTGCATCTAACAGACGTTTTCCTGCTGAATGGGAAAAACAATCAGGCATTTTATTGTGTTTTCCGCATAATGGCAACGATTGGCCCGGAAAATACGAAGCCATTCAATGGACTTTTGTGGAATTCATCAAAAAAGTGGCCACATTCGAAAAAGTTTTTTTGGTTGTAGCCGACGAAAAACTAAAATTGAAAGTTTCGGAAATACTCGAAACTGCAACTGTTCAAATGAGCAATGTTTCTTTCATCATTCATAAAACCAATAGAAGTTGGATGCGCGATTCGGGGCCAATTATTGTTCAAAACGGAACGGAAAGAGAAGCCTTGAATTTCAATTTTAACGGTTGGGCAAAATATAAAAACATCAATCTGGACAAACACGTGCCTGCGAAAGTGAGTGAGTTTCTAAATCTTCCTCTTACGCAAGTCGTGTATAACGGAAAACCCGTAATTGTCGAAGGCGGAGCAATTGATGTAAATGGAAAAGGAACTTTATTGACTTCGGAAGAATGCTTGATGCATCCCACAATCCAGGTTCGAAATTCAGGTTTTACAAAAGCCGATTATGAAGCAGTTTTCAAAGAATATTTGGGAATTACCAATGTGATTTGGCTAGGTGACGGAGTTGAAGGCGATGATACTCACGGTCATATCGACGATTTATGCCGATTTGTAAATGAGGACACCATCATTACCATTGTAGAAAAAGACCCTAAAGACAACAATTACAAACCCTTGAAAGACAATTTGAAACGTTTGCAAAACGCGAAGTTGGAAAACGGAAAATCTCCCAAAATTGTGGAATTGCCAATGCCGAAACGTATCGATTTTGACGGTTTGCGCTTGCCGGCTAGTTATGCTAATTTCCTGATTTTGAATAATTGTGTTTTGGTGCCTACTTTCAATGATTCAAACGATAGAATTGCCTTGAACATCATAGCCGATTGTTTCCCCAATAGAGAAATTATTGGAATCAACGCCATTGATTTGATTTGGGGTTTTGGAACTTTACATTGTTTGAGTCAACAAATTCCAGAATAAGAGTTTAACCTTTTATAAAAAAGACCGCAGATTCGCAGATTAAAATGATAATCTTCGAATCTGCGGTTTATTTTTAGTGTTATTTAACTGATTTCCAAGTATTATTACTTTCGTTAGAATCTGGAAAAACGTGATCTGGGTCAATAACAATACTTTCAATTTCTTCGGTAGAATTGTATTTAAAAGTCCAATTCACGTTTTTTTGCCATATTTCTACGGGTAATTTGAGGCGTGAAACTTTTCCGCTTTTGGTTTTAATGTCCATAATTACAGGCATCGCCATTTTCTCGAAATTTTCAATCATAATGAAAGCGCCCAATTGGGGATTGCCGTTTACATAACTTACAGAATTAATTCCTTGATCCAAACGCCAATTATTAACAAACCATCCTCTCCAAAACCAACTTAAATCTTCGCCAGCAGCATTCTCAATCGTTCTAAAAAAATCATCAGGTGTAGGATGTTTATAAGCCCAACGCTCTACATAAGTGCGTAGAGCAAAGTCAAATCGTTCAGGCCCCAAAATATGCTCACGCAAAATAACCAAGGCCGCACCAGGTTTTCTATATCCAAGAGTTCCGATATTAATTTCTTTCATATTATCAGGTGAAGCCATCAATGTTTCTAGATTTGGATTTGTAAATCTTTCTGAAAAAACATGCATATCCAAAGGTTTTTCATCGTATTCTCCTTGGTTAAAATCTTCTTCACTAATTGAATTGATAAATGTATTTAAACCTTCGTCCATCCAAGCGAATAAACGTTCATTAGACCCCACAATCATTGGAAACCAAATGTGCCCAAATTCGTGATCGGTAACGCCCCACAAATCTTTCCCTTTGTCTTTATATTCACAAAAAACAATCCCTGGATACTCCATACCACCAGGAATTCCTGCTACATTTATAGCTGCTGGATATGGATATTCGAACCATCTCTTGGAATAATTTTCAATAGAAGTTTTAGTATATTCAGTAGATCGGCTCCAAGCACCTTTACCATTACTTTCGATTGGGTAAGCAGAAATTGCTATCGATTTTTTTCCACTTGGTAAATTAATTCTAGCAGCATCTAAAATAAATGAAGCAGACGAAGCCCAAGCCACATCACGAGAGTTTTTAATTTTAAAATGCCAAGTTTTAGTAGATGTAGAAACAGCATTTGAGTTTTTTTTTAATTCATCAGCCGATCGAATTATAACAGTTTGATCGCTATTCGATGCTTGTTCCCAACGCTTTTGTTGTTCAATAGAATATACCTCTTTTGGGTTGATTAATTCACCTGAACATACCACAAAATGATGGCTTGGCACAGTAATATTCACATCAAAATCGCCGTATTCCAAATAAAATTCAGAGGCTCCTTGATAGGGATGAGTATTCCATCCCACAATATCGTCATAAACACACATTCTAGGATACCATTGGGCAATGCTAAAAATCTTGCCATTGGAAGTTCCCAAAATTCCCATACGATCTGAACCTTCATTGGGAATTATAAATGAAAAATCGATTTTGATTTTGACATTTCCTCCTTTTGAATTTAATTCTTGAGGAAGAAAAACCTGCATTCTGGTATCTGTAATTAAATATTTAATTTCTTTTTCAGTAGCAACACCTTTGTTTGAAACTATAATCTTAACAGATTTAATTTTAAAACCACCATCAAATATCTGACCTTGAGCACCATTTCTACTACCTGTTATAGGAATTACAGCATTTCCTCGAGAATCGTCTTTGAAAATATTTTGATCTAAAGTCAACCACAAAAAAGACAATTTGTCTGGACTATTATTTGTATAAGATATACTACTCGTTCCTGAAATTTCATTATTTGCCTCATCTAATTTTGCAGATAATTGATAATCAGCTCTGTTTTGCCAATATTCAAATCCAGGTTGCCCGCTTGCTGAACGCGTGTTTGTACCGTTTTTTGTATAGAAAAATGGACCAAAAGCATCTTGATAATTATATTTTGAAACTTGCTTTGCTGAAGAAACTTGTTGTGACCATACAGTGGAAACAGCAATCAAAAACACAAATTGAACGAGGACTTTGAAAGAAATATTTTTCATTTATTAAATTTTATAGTGCAAATTAATGAAAAATAAACGTAGCACTTAGAAACAATACTTAAATATTGGTTAAAAATTTCATCTTTAGAATTGAATACTTTTTATTACCTAAATTTAATTTTATGGAATATATTTACAGCTCAGTAAAAAATATTAATCTAATTGGCAACTATTTTGACTACAACAATTTCTAATGCGAATCTAACAGTTCAAATAAAACACATGGGAGCTGAATTATTTTCTTTAAAAAACAACCAAAATACCGAATATATTTGGGAAGGAAATCCAGCCTTTTGGGGAAAACATTCTCCGATTTTGTTTCCAATTGTGGGAACTTTAAAAAACAATACTTATAACTACAACCAAAAACAATTTCAATTGAGCAGACACGGTTTTGCTAGAGAAATGGAATTTGAATTAGTTGAAAAATCAGAATCAACGGCAACTTTTGCTTTAATTTCAACCTCAGAAACCAAAAAAAATTATCCTTTTGATTTTGAATTACAAATTTGTTATTCATTGAACAACAACAAATTAAATATTGATTATAAAGTTATTAATAAAAATGATTTGACAATGCCGTTTGCTATTGGAGCACATCCTGCTTTTGCTTTAAAAGGAAATTTTGAAGACTATCATCTTGAATTCCAACAAAATGAAAAACTAAACTATCATCTTCTTGAAACAGGATTAATTTCGAATAGTACCAATGAACTTCCATTAGAAAACAAACAAATTGCATTAAATTATTCATTGTTCGAGAAAGATGCTTTAGTATTTAAAACTCTAAAATCGAAATCGATAACCCTCTCAAAAAATGCAAATCCAATATTGAAAATAAATTTCAGTGATTTTCCAAATTTAGGAATTTGGACCGTTGTAAACGCTCCTTTTTTGTGTATCGAACCTTGGTTTGGATATTCAGATACTTTGACTGATTATGATGATTTCTCAAAAAAGGAAGGAATTCAACTTTTGGAAAAAAAGAAAATTTTCAAGTCTAATTATAGCATTGAAATTTTGTAAAAATATGTTAGACATCAATTTTTCGCCTTTTCACAAC
>ENA-UPSM01006708-UPSM01006708.1-activated-sludge-metagenome-genome-assembly--contig:-NODE-6708-length-10558-cov-5.799676_pt1 | contig 10558 bp, 6 predicted proteins | sample MGYA00238181_ERZ773283 | MGnify/ENA primary metagenome ERZ773283 (study PRJEB29023, sample SAMN05720199) | activated sludge metagenome | isolation source: Anaerobic digester | place: Japan... | reverse complement strand
GATTGAATGTTTCTTTGAGGGATATTGAAACTGCCGATAAAATGAGCTGGCTATTGATATTAGTATTACCCTCAACACGTATGGCTACTATGGGAGGACCATTTTGCGCGCATGCTATTTGACTTACTGGAGCTAAAAGAAAAAAGATGAGAATAAAACCGATCAAAATCACCTCTAATGGACGATATCTCATAAAATTCAATTCCCTCCATTTCTATTTTCAATTTTTATCCGGTTATCAAGATGTTTCATGGAGTTCACACTCTCTGATTTAATTTTTAGTTCCATAATTTCTAATTATTTTTATTATTAAAAGGACCCCTCGGTTTAAGGCAACAACAAGAGAAGTCCCTCATTCTCATACTTAAATTCTTCAATCAATAATTGAACTATTCAATTTTTTTTAAAAAACCGTTTTCATCAAATCTACGGTTAATTAATTCATCTCAATAACTAAAAAATGGATAATCCCGATTATCGGCCACCTAAAATTAAACGATAATAAGCTACTAATATTCTATCATTTAAAAATCTTTTTTTTTAGTTTGGTAGATTAAAATCGAGTAGTGAATTCCAATTCCCAACCATAATTGCCATCGTTACCAAACTCAGATTTGAAGGACCATTCTCGACTGAGATCGAGTTCAAAATTCCAAGTAGAATTATCTCCCCCACTTAAGTCATGAGTATAACTTATTGAAGCATTTTCTCCAAGTTCTTTTTTTAATTCTATACCAAAAAATCCTTCATTCTCTTGATTTGGAGTAACCAATTCAACACTATCAAAAAAAAGAACATTTTTTAAACCAGTACCTTTCATTCCTAAGAAAAAACGCAAAGCGCTTAATAGATGTGGTTCCAGGTCTAAAGTATCTAAAGATTGATAAGCATCTTTATCACCAACGAATAAGAGAGATAGTATTTCTTCTTGAATAAGAGGCGGTTCAGACTGAAGCTTCATTTCATAATCATCTAAAGGACCATCAGCTTTCAGAATAATATCATATCGCCTTACTTCAATACGCCCTTCCAAATGAATTTGGGGAATAAAACCAAAATAATCTCCAAACACCACATATCCTTGAACGGGAATAGTTCTCATAACTAAGTCATAGGTTCCTTCAGTCACATCCAAACGACCTTTAATTTCCATAGTACCTTGACCATTTTCAAGGGTTAATCCACCTTTAAGTTTTAAATCTAAAAACCGGGTCTTTACTCGAAAATTATCATCTGTTTTTAAAATAAGTTTCAATTGAATTGGAATATTTAGGAATGACTCATTCAAATTTTGAAAAATTGTCGTGGTACTCTGGTTTTTATCTAAATGAGTTGTATCGATAAAACCATTTCTCACTTGAATCATCCCTTCGGCTTGGAGGTCAGAAAATTCACCTTGAAGAGTAATTTTACCCTGCCAAGAACCTTGAAAATAATCAAATTGTCCTAACAAGCCATTTTCTCCGCTAATATCAAAAGCTAATTTGATTCCCGTTTCCCCTATCGTTCCCTCGGTATTAAAATCAAAACCTAACCATTGACCATGACCCTCGGATATAGTTAATTCTTTACCATTTATCGTAGCAAAAACATCTTCTAACTGAATTAAATCTTTTTCCTGTTGTACAACCTTCCCTTGGTTTACTTGAATCCAACCTTGATATTCTGGTTTATCCATGGTACCTGTTAGGCTCAACTCAGTATTGCCGGCCAAATACACATCGAGACCATAATCAGGGAAAGGAAGATTGGTATCATATTGACCAGTAAATTGGCCTTGAATGCTTTTATCCTTGACGTTGTAAGATCCAGAACCAAGAATATCGATATTTCGAGTAATTTCTTTTAAATGGAGTTGTTGAATTTCAATTTGATCATTTTTAAAACTTCCCTGAACAGAACCATTAAAATTCAAAAATTCTTCGACCTGAAGATTAAGATTTTGGCTCTTAAGGATCCAAATTTTGTTAGAAACATCGAGCTGTGCTTCAATATCTCCCTGCCCTGCTACTTTATAACCATCTTCGATTTCCTGTTCAAAATGAACACCTTGAATCTGAATATTCCCTTTTTTAAGAATTTCAGGATTTAAATACCTTTCGAAACCAATTTCCTCATTTTGTTTAGGAAGAGCACTTTCACCTTCAATCGTAATCTGAAAAGTAGTTCCCAGTGGCTGTCCTTGATAGGTTAATCCCTCTCCCTGAGCATTGATCCCAAAAAGCACCTTATCCCATGCTCCCTGAGCACTCAGTAGTATTTCTTGAATTTTACCCTGAAAATCATAGTCATTTTCAGGAAATTCAAGATTGCTAATTGTTCCAGTTATATTTATTGCTCTATAGGGCGTTATTTCGCCCATCAGAGACAAATTACCACCCAATAGTTGAGTCTCGCATTTTTCTATGAGTATTGTTTCCGGCGATATTTCACCTTGAAATTGAAAATCAGTTCCAGACCACTCGTCATAACTCCAGGTTGGTGCAAGGAGATTGGCTGAAATTTCCCAATCTCCTTCTGAGTATTGAAATTCTCCATCCCCTTCACCAATCATTTGGAGAGCTTTCCCAGCAATAGGATAAGAAATAAAAAAGTTTTTAAAACGAAGTTTTCCCTTAATATTCTTAAACTCTTTTTCGATCTCCCCTTCAATTGTCCCATCTTGGTTTCGAAGCATTAAATCAGTTATGGTCAACTTATCACCCCAGTAATTTAACTGAGCAGTTAATTGATCTCCAATAAAAATATCTTTCCAAAAAAGCGTTCCATCGGAAAGGGATAAGGAAATCAAAAGTGGATCCCCATCCACTTTTTGGACTTCAAATACACCAGAAACATTCCCTGTGAATGGAAGATTGTCTCCACCGATAAAATAATCTAATTTACTATTTTCAATAGTACCCCTCGCATTAAATTGCTTATTAAAATAGGAACCATCCAGGGTTAATTTTCCATCGAATAAATAACCAACTCCTTGAAATAGTATTCTCTCAAGATCATACTGAAACTGCATTTGAATTTTTTCGATTCGATAATTCTGGTATTGAAGCCATTCGCTATTCAGTTGCCCTTCTGCCTTGAAAGATCCTGAAGAAAAAGTGGCATTCCCATTGATTATGCCTTTTGCAGTTAACTCGGCAAATTGGATCTCCATTGGATGGGAAACAAATTCTACATTTATTTGTTGATCGGAATATTTCCCTTTAATTTCTCCAAGAATCGGATTTTCTTCAATGATTGATCCAGGAAGAAGCTGAAGAGAAAAACTTGAGCTCTCAGGCAAAAAAACCACACTTGAAATAAGATCAATGTTGGGCTCTCCTGCTTTTAAATGGAGGCTCCCAACAATTTCAGAAATGTTTTTACGTTGAAGTTCAAGATCGAAATCGTAAGCATTTTCAACCATTCCACTCCTTACCTGTCCGTTTATTTGGATTTTAGGCTGATCTTTAAGCCACAATCGGCTATTTCCAAAAAATTTGATACTATTTTTTTCATCAGAAATATTCTGAATGCTAAAATCTTGGAGTTCAATTCCATCTTCTTTCGGAACTAATAAAGCAGAAAAAGAGAAATCCATTTCGCTTTCAACAGTCCCTTTTAAAGTATCATCATTTAAAGAAAAAATCAGTTGACCCTGGAGAGGGTAATTCTTACTGAGAATTTTATATTCAGCTTGAATTTCTTTTTCTGATATAAAATTACCACTCATAGATAATTCAGGATGATTTATGCGAAAGGATATTATTTTATCTTTCTTTTGAAGAAACAAGGGGAAAGCATCTAAAGTGTGGGTGTCGTTGGGGACACTTAGGCTTTTAATATCAATTTCGAAATCAGGAACAATATGAAACTGAAAATCCTTAATATTCTGTATAAAATCTTTTGAATGAGATGAGACTACGGCTTCAGGAATAGCTGCAACAATGCTCTCTTTTTTACCAAAAAAGAGACCCCAATCAAAAGAAAGGTTAACTTGGGGAGCGTGAAAGAAAAAATCATTATTTTGTAAAGATACCTCAACAATTTTAATGTTCAGAGGAAATGAAAAAGACACCTGTTGGTAACTCAGTTGAATCGGTCCGGTATTGAATTGATTTAACAAGCGATCAATGGTAATGCTTGCTAAACGTTGAAAACCAATAAAGAAAATTCCAACTAAAAAAACTAACAATATCGTTAGAGCAATTATAAACCTTTTCAAGATTTTACTCCAAAACCACTACACTTCCCGTAAAAGAACCTTCTAAAACAAAGGGGAGTGAAACGACTTCAGAAAAAAAGTTTTTCTGATTATCGCTGGAAAAGGTTTCACTTTTGCTTCTCATTTCAATTATAAGACCATTCGATTTCAATTGCTTTACTTTTTCATCGATATAATTATCAAGATCAGCTTGTGGAGAGGGTGATTGAGTATTTTCATCACCCCAACTCATACCTCGAACTACTACCTCAGCTTCACCCGGAACAAAATCTCTCGGAACAAACAAACCAAAATCGAGACTTTTAACGCCTTGACGATAGAGGTTTAAATCAATTCTTCCTTTTAAATCATTTCCTCTTTTTACATCAACCGGTAAAAAGAGGTTCCTAAAGGTAGCTTCTCGTATATCCGGAATAAATATAATTTTGATACTTATTTTATCGGCTTTTATCGATTGAAAAGGATTTTTAAAAACATCTTCAAGAATTTTTCCCAGATTATTCGAGGTATAACTGGAAATATCTATCTTACTCACCCAAAAAAATTCATTCTGAAAGTTAAATTCCTTTCCCTCAATCGATAATGTCACTTTAACGCTCCCCGGTCTTTGGCTGTCAATCGCCTGGTCGATAGAATTTAAAATAATTTCTGGAAAAAATTCTACCACAACATTTTCGTCTTGAATAATCTCAAAGTAATTTTGAGATATAACGCTTTTTTCACTACCGATTTCAATATCAGCTTTTATTACTTTGGGCAACACTCCCAATCGACCAGCTATTCCCGCACTTCGGTCCTCATCAACAATCCCTATCGGTTGAATGGGCGTGCCCACTTTAAAGGGAAAATCTTTGCCTTCTAAGCTAAAATTAACATACATTGAAGATAAAAAATAATTCACCCTTCCTTGATGTAAGAAGGGATGACCAAAGGCTAAAATTTTATTTTCATCTCGCCAGGTTAACGTCCCCAAACTGACTACATCCACATCACCATGTATCAATTGAACACCAATAGCGCTCCCTGGTTGAATTTCTACTGATGGTAAGTTCGAACGTTGGCTATATAAAGTAGCAGGTAAAGAAATAATTTTCCGAGAAAAAAAACTCGCCTTTTCTTGAAGTCTTTTTCCGGCCCTTTCACTCAATCCAATTGTAAAAATGACCGAGCTAGGGGCAACCTGTAAAACCGTTGAAGACTCCGGCATATTTTCCCAGAGCTTAAGCATGGCTTCAATTGGAGTCACTACTCCGATTAAGTTATCTTTGGTTTCCCAACTATAGGCTAAGGCTCCAGCTAATTTCCCACTAAAAAAAATAGGACTTCCGCTCATGCCAGCTGAAATCCCACCCATTTTCTTTATTTTTTCATCAGTAACTTTAACCACAATATAGCTTTGATTGATATCTTTCCCAATAACAACATCCAATACTTCAACAGCAAAATTCTCAATCCTGGTCCCATAAAAAACGCTTTTACCTATCCCTTCCATATTACGCCGAACCGACTGGATCGGGAAAAAGGGGACCTTCTCAGCATAACTAGAATAGGAAAAAAATACTATAAAAATGGTAAAGAAAAATATGAGGAATATCCATCCTAATTGTTTCGCTTTCAAGAACTAACTGTTCCTCCTTTTTGTATACAAGAAACCTTCCCGGAGGGACTTTAAATTATCCAACACTTTCCCTGCTCCTAAGGCCACACAGGAAACCGGCTCTTCGGCCACATAAGTTGGAGTTGCCAGTGCCTTTCCAATCATCTCGTCCATTCCTTGAAGAAGTGCTCCTCCGCCAGTTAAACATATTCCTTTTTCTCCAATATCAGCAGCTAATTCTGGAGGAGTGTGCTCTAAAATAATACGGGCGGCATCTACAATTGATGAGAGTGGTTCTGAAAGACATTTATAAACCTCGGAAGCAGTAATGGTGATCGTTTTAGGAAGGCCCGACACCAAATCTCGTCCTTTCACGTCAGCAGCTTTTTCTTCCCGCGGTGGTACTGCCCATCCAATTTCAATCTTAAGAATCTCAGCAGTACGTTCGCCAATCATAAGGTTAAATTTTTTCCGAAGGTGTCGAATAATTGCTTCGTCTAATTTGTCTCCTCCCACCCTAACCGATTGACTGATAACTACACCACCCAAAGAAAGAACTGCAATATCAGTCGTTCCTCCACCGACATCAATAACCATATTTCCCGAGGCTTCTGCGATTTCTAAACCAGCTCCTAAAGCAGCTGCCATTGGTTCTTCAATGAGAAACGCCTTTCTTGCACCAGCGTGATAAGCAGCATCTAAAACCGCTCTTTTCTCAACTTCTGTTCCACCTGAAGGCACACATATGACAATATCGGGCTTAAAAATGCTCCTACCACAGGTTGATTGTATAAAATAGGTCAACATTTTACGGGTTACTTCATAATTATCGATAACACCATCTTTAAGAGGTCGATGGGCAACGATATATTCAGGGGTTTTTCCAATCATTTCCCTAGCTTCTCTACCGATAGCTAAGATTTTATTCGTTCCTTTAGCCAGCGCCACTACTGAGGGCTCATTCATCACAATTCCTTTTCCATGAACATAAATAAGAGTGGTTGCCGTCCCTAAATCAACTCCTAATCGCTTATTCCACATAGAGAAAATCCTCCTGTTTATTCGTAAACCCTCTTTATCGAGGCACCAAGTTTAAGAAGCTTCTTTTCCAAATTCGCATATCCTCGATCAACATGAGAAATACCATAAACATCAGTCGTTCCCTCTGCTGCTAAGCCTGCTAAAACCAGTGCAGCACCTGCTCGCAAATCAGAGGCGGTAACCTGAGTTCCAGTAAGTTTTTCCACACCAACTACCACTGCGCTTCTCCCCTCAACTTTTATATTCACTCCCATTCTTTCCAGTTCTCCCACATGGGCAAACCGATTCTCAAAAACTGTTTCGGTAATTACACTAACCCCATCAGCTAAACAGAGAAGGGTCATAAATTGCGCTTGCATATCAGTGGGGAAACCGGGATACGGCATAGTTTTAATATCCGTTGCCTGAGGTCTTTCTTTCATAGAAATAAATAGGCTATCTTCCGATACCTTGGAAATTTTGGCGCCGATTTCTTCCAATTTGGTAATAATAGAACGCATGGCAATATGATTAACTCCCTTAACTTCCACATTTCCACCAGTAATAGCAGCTGCAACACAAAATGTTCCTGCTTCAATTCGGTCATTAATGATTGAATAATCACAACCATATAATTTAGGAGTTCCATGTATAATAATGGTATCGGTTCCAACTCCGTCGATTTTTGCACCCATCGCCATTAGAAAGTTTGCCAGATCAGTAACTTCCGGCTCTCTGGCTGCATTGGCTATCACCGTATCGCCTGGAATAACCGAAGCCAGCATCATTATATTCTCAGTAGCGCCTACACTTGGAAAATCTAAGTATATTTCACCGGGGTGTAATTGATCCGTCCAAGCTTCGACATACCCCGAATGCATCGATACTTGAACCCCCAAATGAAGAAATCCTTTTATATGAAGGTCTATAGGTCTTGAACCAATTGCACATCCACCTGGAAGCGGAACTTGAGCTCTTTTTAATCTGGTGATAAGTGGACCGGTGACTAAAAAAGAAGCTCTCATTTTTCGTATTAATTCGTAGGGAGCATCTGATTTAATGAGAGAGTCAGGGAAAATTTGATAGGTTCCTTCTGCCAACTTCTCGATTCTGACTCCTAAACCTTGAAGAACCAAAATCATGGTATTTACATCTAATAAATCAGGAATATTTCTAATAATGGAAGGTGTCTCACTTAAAAGAGTAGCGGCAAGAATAGGAAGTGCTGCATTTTTAGAACCACCAATTTCTACTATACCTGATAAAGGATTCCCTCCATTAATTACAAACTTTTCCACGCCTACTCTCCCTTTCATCCAGACGCCTTTTAATTCCGGAAACATGCACCTCTTACGTATCCCTTTTTGCCTTTTCTATAACCAGATACTCGTATTATTATATCTTATTCTGAATCATATTTTTCACTAATTTAAACTCTTTTAATTTCTTATTATGAGGTTTTTTTCTCAAGAGTTGTAACCGAATCATCCTTCTTTTTTTGGTTTGGTGCATTAAATTCAAACCCTATTTTCCCACCTTCTTGAAGAATTAGCCGCGCTTTGAAAAATTTTCCTTTCTTGGATTTAAAACCTGAAATAATATCTGTCCTTCCTTGAGTGATGAGCTTCTGAGCCTGGCTACGGGTAATGGTTTTTCCCAAAATTTTTTTCCATAAGGTAAAAGGACACCCTTCCTTCCATTGAACACAGGCAAAAGCGCTTCGGTTTTCCTGAACTGGCGAACCACATATTGGACAAGAACCAACATTGCTGTTCATTTTTGCCCGTTCGCCATTATCTGGTTTTTCTTTAACCTTGGCTACGATCTCCTCGGTCATTTTTTTGATTTCGTCCATAAACTCCTGTCGAGAAAATTGTCCCTTTTCGATTAAAACGAGTTTCTTCTCCCATTGGCCGGTTAATTGAGGGGATGCTAACTCATTAACTGGAATACTTTCAATTAAATTAATAAGTTCAATCCCTTTAGGTGAAGGAATTAAGGTTTTCTCTTCCCTTTCTAAATATCCAACCTCGATTAATCGCTCAATAATTGCAGCTCGGGTTGCGGGGGTACCCAACCCCGATTCTTTCATAATTTCTTGCAACTCTTCGTCTTCAACAAACTTTCCTGCACCCTCCATAGCAGAAAGGAGAGATGCTTCAGTATAACGTGGTGGTGCTTTGGTTTCTTTTTCTTCAACCCAAACTTTTTCGGTGGTCACCATTGTTCCAACTTCAACTTCCGGGAGAAATTCCGTCTCTTCTGATCCGGCTTCTTTTCCGTATACTTTTCTCCATCCTGGTTCAACTAACACTTTCGATTTACTAATAAAATTCTCATTATTGACCTCAGTTTTAATTCGTCGCTGCGCCCAGATTGCCTCAGGGTAAAAAACCGAAAGAAATCGCTTGCAAATCAGATCCATAATTTTTTGGTCATCTCGTCCCAGAGTGTCCCAATCAATTTTTTCTCCGGTCGGAATGATGGCATGATGGTCGGATACTCGGCTATTATCAAACACCCTTCTATCCTTTAATGCTTTTTTTGAGTCAAAAGGATCTTGAGTCAATTCTTCAAAGCCACATTTTCGAAGCATATTCCATCCTGTTGTCACCTGTTCGACCAAATCATTAGAAAGATATCGGGAATCGGTTCGTGGATAAGTAATCAGTTTGCGGGCTTCATAGAGTTTTTGAGCTGAATTAAGGGTTCTTTTAGCAGAAAAACCAAAAATTTTATTCGCATCCCGCTGCAATTCAGTAAGGTCATAAAGAAGGGGATGTTGTTCTTTGGTTTTTTTATTAGAAAACTCAATCACTTTGCCTTTTTTCCCTTGAACGTTTTGTTCAATTTGTAAGGCTTGTTGTTGATCGTAAACTCGATCTTCACCATCAATCCATTTTCCCACATAAGTCCCTTGGGGTGAAGAAAATACAGCAAATATTTCCCAATAAGGTGTTGGTTTGAACTCTCGTATCTCTTTTTCTCGTTGGACTAAGATCGCTAAAGTTGGAGTCTGAACCCTACCAACCGACAACAAAATTTTAAAGCGAGCAGTAAATACCCGGGTTCCGTTTATTCCCACCAACCAATCGCTTTCCGATCGACATTTGGCCGCTTCTGCTAATAGTTCCATTCTCTCTCCAGGAATAAGATTAGCAAACGATTGACGGATTGCAGCTGTAGTCATTGATGAAAGCCAAAGTCTTTTAAATGGCTTTTGGCTTTCGGTAAATTCATAAATATATCTAAATATAAGTTCTCCTTCTCGCCCGGCATCACATCCGTTTATAACTTCTTCAACGTCATCTGATTTAAGGAGATCTTTGATTATTTTTATTCTTTTCTCATTTTTCGCAATCGGCTTTAAAAAAAACTTATCAGGAAGAATAGGAAGAAGACTTAATCTCCAAACCTTAAATCTTTTCTCGTAATCTTCTGGTTCAGCTAATGTAATAAGATGACCTATAGCCCAGGTAATATAATATTTCTCGCTTTCTAAGTACTCTTTTCGATTGGTAAATTTTCCTAAAACTTTGGCAATATCTTTTGCGACACTCGGTTTTTCAGTAATGATCAGAGTTTTACCCATACCTTACCTCGATTCCTATATAAAAAAATGTTTTTAACAATGATTTCCAATCCGCAATGTGGAAAAAACTTGACAGGTTTTTTAAAAACCTTATCCCCTCATTCTTACCTTATTCCACAATCGAATACTGGAAATCCCGGTTGTT
>ENA-UPSM01006696-UPSM01006696.1-activated-sludge-metagenome-genome-assembly--contig:-NODE-6696-length-10571-cov-4.419266_pt1 | contig 10571 bp, 7 predicted proteins | sample MGYA00238181_ERZ773283 | MGnify/ENA primary metagenome ERZ773283 (study PRJEB29023, sample SAMN05720199) | activated sludge metagenome | isolation source: Anaerobic digester | place: Japan... | reverse complement strand
TCCGGTAATGCCACTTGCCGGCCTGGCGGAATTTGACGTAGTAGACGCTGTTCTTGCGCTTGTAAATTGACGCCATGGCCCCCCCCCGAAAACAAAACCGCGACCAAAAGTGTTGACACCTGTGTTGACACCTGCCGGGTCGCGCATGGCAGCGAGCCCCAAAAGCCCGCTTTTATTGGCAAAAACTGGTGGGCGGTACAAGACTCGAACTTGTGACCCCCTGCGTGTAAAGCAGGTGCTCTAACCAACTGAGCTAACCGCCCGCAGCGAAGGGGGAGTATAGCATTCGGGCAAAGTGCGGGGCAAACGATGTAGCAGCCCCGAATCGGTAACGTGAGAAAGCCTTCGCAAGGCCGGTGCCCGTGGAAACGGCAGTGTATGGAGATCTGCGGTTGCACACACCTCCGGCGCGCCAACGCCGCGAACGAGTCTTAGACAGGATTCACAGGATTGACAGGATGATCCGTTTGCAGGCGAACGCGGGGGCCGTGTCTGCATCGGGCACGCCCGCGGCGCGATACAACCCGGCAATCGCAGGGGCCGTGCCTGCATCACGCCCAGACCCCGAGCGCCTTCGGCGCTTCGGAGGAGATACCATCGGTCTCGGGCTCGCGATCGGGATCGGTCTCGGTCTCGCGATCGGTCTCGGGATCGGGATCGCGATCGGGATCGGGACTTGGGCTCGGGGTCACGTCTCCGGCAAGCTGGCGCGCCTTCGGCACTCCGGATTGCAGAATGGTTTTCTGTCTTGCCACATGGGTGAATCGACAACAGCTCCAGCGCCCCGACATCCAAGCGTCTGAGCAATCTGCCCTCGCGTCAGCCAGGTATTGGGGGCAGCGCAGCCTGCCGAGTCATGGCGTTCTCTCGCCGGAGTCTGGAATCGGGAACCGCTTCTCTTGCCTGGGCCGGATTGCGGTCAACGGCCGTGCCGCGGGGGAAACCTTCGCCTGAGTCTGCATGCGGCCGCGAGTGTGAAGCCCACTGCGCCAAGGGGAACCAGAACTGCCAACGTCACATTCCGTTTCCGGTCGTACCAGTGCTGTTCGGGCCTGGGCTGATACAGGACCACGTCCGTAAATTTCCTGGGAAACCACCGCAATTCGTCGGCTTGGCGAGCGATGAGCAGATTTGGATTGCGGCGCACCAAGGCTTTGTAGAATTGATCCGCCGCTTTCGGGTCTACGTTCTTCAGATAGACACCGCCCAGGTACAGGGCGTGGGCCGTCAGGACATCGTTGTCTGGTAACAGCTCAGCCGCTTGTCGCATCATGTCTGCCGCGACCCACACGAAGTGGTTCATGCGCGGGTAAGGCTCCAGGCTCTCCTCAAGGCGTCGCGGGAGATCCGCGGGAAAGTCGGGCGGACTGAACCTGTCCCTGGCGGTCGCATCAGGAATAAGTTCCGGGCAGAAGAGGTCGGGTCCGTATTCGCGGATGAGACGGCCCAACTCGAAAAGATGCCCGGCGCGCTCCCGTGGTGGCAAGGTGCTGTCGTTTGCGCCATCGGCGCGGGCTCTGGCCCGTGCGGCGACTTCGGGAATGGACTCGCTGGATTGCTGCCAGAATCGGCGTGCATTCTGGTCAGGATAATACGGAAGCGCCTTGTCCCACATGCCCATCCGCGCCCAGCGCCGTGCGAGCGTGTGGCGCAGGGCTGCTATGCTGCAATCTGGGGGGCAGTGGTCGTATGGATCGGGGTCATCCTCGGTCAACTTTGGATTCCCGGCCTCCGTCTCGACAAATTCCTGCAATTCCTCGGGCGTCATCACTCGCTCGGCGAGGAAGAGCGCATCGTGCCAATTTCCTCTGTCCCCGTCGACCCGGAGAAACTCCAACAAAGCCTCATGGTAGTCGGCTTGCTTGAAAAGGGCATAGCCCAGCTCTTCGCGCACCACGCCGCGAGCCTCGACCCAGGACAAGCTGCCGTCGTCCAGAAGAGGCGCGCGCACTTTCCATGCGTCACCAAGGGGGAACGTATCGGCCAACTCCTGCAGGAGGGCCGTACCCTCGTCAACTCTGCCCTTGCGCAAGAGCAGCTTGGCGTCCACCCACCGGGCAAACGGGGTCTTGGGCTCGCAGTGTACAAGCCATTCCTCTGCGCAGGCCATATCCCCGTTCTGGTAGGCAAACCAGGCCATGCGGTCCGCGCCGGGCACCACGCCATCCCATGTCGTGCTCTGCAACGCGTCCAGCCATTTCCGGGCCTTATCTTTCTCGCGCGTGTGTGCAACCAGCCAGGCAGTGACGATGCGCCTCGACAGTTCGTCCTGTACCAGCGCGGGATCGACGGGCTTCTCGTCAAGAGCCCGGCTGCAGACGACTCGAAGCGACAAGGCGGCGCCAGTGCCGATGCCGGCATAGCGGTGTATCGCATCCACGTACGCGCCTGATTTCATTTCCGCCTGGGCTTGCCAGCCCACGCTGGCCTCGGCAAGGCCAAGGGTGTCAGCGAATCCCTCGGCCGCCAGGGCGCGCGTCTTCTCGAAAAAGGGAATTGCCCTGGCCGGGTCTTTCCGCAGCCATGTTTTGCCCAGCATGAATGCGGCCCAGGTGCTGCGGTGGGCGCGTTGTTCAACGGGGAGTTCAAGAACGGAGGCAAAATGCGCCGCCGCGGCGTCCCAATCCTGATTGAAATAGGCGGCCGCGCCGCGGAGGTAGCGTTTAAACTCTTCCGGCACGGAAGCCAGTCTTTCTTCGTATGGCGCCAGGTCAAAGGGTTCTGGCGCTGTCTCGCGTTCGAAGGAATAGTAATACGGCTGCAGCGAGTGCAGCCAGCGGAAGACGAGTTTGCAAAGGGCGCTGCGAACCGTCTCGTAGTCGTCGATCATCTCCCTGGCCTTTGGATCATCACGCACAGCCTCTGCGAACTCACGGAGGTCCGTATCGCAGGTGAGTGCGAATAATTCGACCCTTGAGTTCCGCACGTCGCGGACCAATTCGGCCGGGTCGGAAGCACCGAGGATGCTCTGGCACTCGATGTCAAATATGGTGTTAGGCATTGCAAGGGCGTCCCGTCCGCCATAGGTCAGGTAGCTCAGAGGACCAATACCGCATGCGAGAACCTTCTCCGAACACAAGGCCACCAGGACAGCGAGCAGAAACCGCCGGTGTCTCATTTCAGAACCTCCACCGCCCTGGCGCGAAGGACCGGGACGGTTTCCCCGTCTGCAGGGTCCAATCGGAACCATGCGGCCATACACTCCTCCCCGGGGAGCGGGGCCCTGCCGATAAGCTCTCCCGCATCGCCCGAAACGGGGCTGAAACCGAATCCTGCCAGAGCGTCGTGTGCCACCAGGCTGCCGTTGATCCAATCCACGCGGATGTGAATGGGTTCCCCAGGAGAAATGTCGCCCTCGTTCTTGACCCAGACCTCGTGAAGATGAGGGCTGGGGCTCCGCACTCCAGTCCGCACGTCCAATTTGTACATTTGCCCTTGCATGACTTTTTCAAGCACCGGCCAAGACCAGTTAAGCCGGTCGCCCTGGACGGGCAGGCGAAACCAGGCGAAGCCGAGGAGGTGGGCGGGCGGCTCGGACCGGAGGGCGCACACCAGGGACGCGATTTCAACAGGATCCGCCATGATTTCGCGCGTAGTGCAGCCCACGCGGGCCTCCTGGCTGTCTTCGGCCACCAATCCAAGAAACTCACCTCCCGGGGCGAAGTTTAATCGGTACCCGTACGTCGGAAGTGCCAGCAGGAAGGGAAATCCGAGCGCCACAGCGTGCTGCAGCCATCCGGGAACGCGGGCGGTGTCACAGAGTTTGATGGGGTCGTCGATGTGCCCCGGGGTCTCGATCGAATGGACTTGGAGAACATAGTGGTCAACTTCCGCCAGCGCCCCTGGTACATCCGGCTGGTTGAGCCAGGAAGGAAGCGCCGTCAGGGAGACGGACACATTTGGAAGGTCTTCCCGAAACATCCGCAATAACGACGCATACTCTGCGAGGTCCTCAGCGGCGCAGTCGTAATCCAGTTGAACGCCGGACGCCTGAATACCGAAACGAGCCATCTCATGCAATAACGTGCGGGCAACGTCCGCCAACAGAACGGCTGATGCATTCCGTTGCTCCGCACGTCGGATTTCCGGCAGTTCGTGAATACGAAGCACCACCCACACCGGCTTCGTCGTTGCCGCAAGTGCGTCCCAGCAGACGTCGGGCATCCGGTAGCGCGGCTCGCCTTTGTCGAAGGTGATTTCCGCACCCAAGACCATGAAGGCAGTGGTTGCACGCGATGCCTTCTGTATCCCCGTGACCACCTCAGGAGACCATTTGTGCTGCCAAACGTAGACCGCGTGCGTCGGAGGGTCGCGCCTGGTCAAGGGTTTCGCGCTGTGACGTTCACGCGGGTTGATCAACACCATCCCCGCCCCGATGCCCACAAGACCTAGAAGCACCCCGGCCTGGACCCACATTGAGGATTTCACACGCATAGCGACATTGTAGAGTCCATAAGAATGGAACTCCAGTAACGACAGTCAGGAATCCGAGCGCACATTTGCCCACATCGCGACAGACAGGGCTGCTACTCCCCCCCTCATCATGAGCGTTTTTCAGGGTTACAGCAGGCCCTTGCCGCACCAATATCGAGCGTCAGGAGCCTGGCGCATGCAGCACCGTCCGGGAAACAGAGGGCACTCTCTTCACAGAGGCGAGGAAAGCAGTTCCGCAGCAAGTCTGTTCAGCCTTTGCATCTCCTCCGTCCGCTGTGTCCACTGAGTCTGCCCCGGCGGGCCGGAGGGGGAGGAAGCGCCGCCGGGCACGGGCGAGCAGCCTGCGTGCCTTACGCCTCGCGTGCGCGGGTGTATTCGCCGGTGGTGACGTCGGATGGATAGGCCTCGAGCCCCATTTCGCTCTTGTCGAGTCCCATGTATTCTTCGTCGGGGGAGACGCGCATGCCGAGGACGGCCCTGGTGACGAACCAGAGCGCGGCGGAGAGCGCGACGGTGAACGCGCCTACAACGGCGACGCCAAGGACTTGCACGCCGAGTTGCCTGAATCCTCCGCCGTGGAAGAGGCCGGTCACGCCGTCCTGGACGGCGGGGTTGGCGAAGAGTCCGACGGCGAGGGTGCCCCAGATGCCGTTGACGAGGTGGACGGAGGTCGCGCCGACGGGGTCGTCGATGTGGAGTTTGTCGAAGGTGATGACGGCTTCGACGACGAGGGCGCCGGCGATGAGGCCGATGAATACGCTGTCGGTGATGCTGACGACGGCGCAGGAGGCGGTGATGGCCACGAGGCCGGCGAGGGAGCCGTTGACGATCATGCTGAGGTCGGGGGTGCCGAGGCGGAGCCAGGCGTAGGCGGTGGCGGCGGCGACGCCGGCGGCGGCGGCCATGGCGGTGGTGACGGCGATGCGCGCGATGTCGGTGTTGGCGGCCATGGTGCTGCCGGGGTTGAACCCGAACCATCCGAGCCAGAGGATGAGTCCGCCGAGGGTGGCGAGGGCCATGCTGTGGCCGGGGATGGCGTTGATGCTGCCGTCTTTGCCGTATTTGCCGATGCGGGGGCCCAGGAAAAGAATGCCGAGCAATGCGGCCCATCCGCCGACGCTGTGTACGACGGTGGAGCCGGCAAAATCGTGGAATCCGAGGTTGGCGAGCCAGCCGCCGCCCCAGATCCAGTGGCCGGTCACGGGATACATGACGGCGACGAGCAGCGCGGCAAAGAGGATGTAGGCCTGGAATTTGATGCGTTCGGCGACGGCGCCGGAGACGATGGTGGCGGCGGTGGCGGCGAACACCAGTTGGAAGAAGAATTTGGCTTCGAGGGGCACGCCGGTCCAGGCGAGGGAGGAGAACACGCCCTGGTAGCCGGTGCTGTCCGTGAGGGGACTGTTATCGGGGCCGGCGAGGAAGAAACCGTTGAGACCGATGAATGCGGACCCGTCGCCGAACATGAGGGCGAACCCGGTCGCCCAGAACATGAGCGAGGCGATGGCCACGACGATGAAGTTCTTGGTGAGGATGTTGACCGCGTTTTTTGAGCGGCAGAATCCGGATTCCACGAGCGCGAACCCGGCGTTCATGAAGAAGACCAGGAATCCCGCGGTCATGACCCACATCGTGTCGAGAAGGACCTGGGTCTGGTCGAGTGGCGCGACAGCATCTTCGGCCGCCGCGGCGTGGGCGGCACCCGATGCGATGGCCAGGGCGCCCGCGGCCGCCGCGATGGCCCGGGCGGGCCGTGTGTGTTGACGGTTCTGTTTCATGGTTGTTTTCTCCTTCGTAACCGTGCCCGGGGCCAGGGCCGGGCGGGTGTCGTATCCGTTCAGATTCCGGCGGGGGGCGGCGTCCGGTGTCATTCGATGGCGAGATTGCCCGATTCGCCGGTACGGATGCGGATGGCGTCATCGACGATGGACACGAAGAGCTTGCCGTCGCCGATCCGCCCCGTGGAAGCGGCTTTGACGATGGCGTTCACCACGCCTTCGAGCTTGTCGTCGGGGATGACGATTTCGAGTTTGACCTTGGGGAGAAACTCGACCACGTATTCGGCCCCGCGATAGAGCTCCTTATGCCCTTTCTGCCGTCCGAATCCCTTGACCTCGGTGACGGTGATGCCCTGGATGCCGACGGCGGACAGGGCCTCCTTCACCTCTTCGAGTTTGAAGGGTTTGATAATTGCTTCTACCTTTTTCACCGTGGTTCCTTCCCTGTGGGGTGTCCGGGGCGGCGCCCCGTGGTTATCCGCCGGTCCCGGCCGTTGCCGGGCCGGAGCGGACGCGACGTGCGGTCCCTCGACCGGAGCGGATGAGCAATGTCCGTGCCAGCAGGACCGTGCCGGGGCGCCGGAGGACGGGAAACGCCCTGTTTGCAGGCCTATAGCCGCTTTTGCGCGTGGGGGGCGGAGAGGTCGTGAGGCGGGCAGGGTTTCCCGTGCGTAGGGTTCGGGCCGGTCAAAGCCTACACAAATGTAGGAACGCGGGCGGCTGGTGACCGCGCGGTGGGGCGGGACCGGGCCGTGCATGCTGCAGTCAGCAACAGCCGAAACGGGGCAGGATACTGCCCGTGCTGAAACAGAGCCGTTCATTATGGGCATCTATGAAATTAGTTCTTGACATGTATGACTACGATTCGTATACTGACGATGCATGAAGGGCAGATGCCGTGGGGGATCCGACGGGCCATCGTGCATGCAATGAGCGGCAAGGGATTATTGATGACGGCGAATAGTAGTCAAAATATTTCTCAAAAGACACTTTCTATGCTGTTTGCGTCATCAGCACGGGCGATCGTACTTCGCCTGTTCATGGTTGATCCGTACCGGGCGTACTACCAGCGGCAGATTGAAAAGTCGACGGGGCTGGCGATCCGGGCGGTTCAGCGGGAGCTGGAGCGGTTGTCGGGTCTGGGGTTGCTGTTCAAGCGCGTGGAAGGGAACCGCACATATTACCAGGTGGACGTGGATTTTCCGCTGTTTCCCGAATTGCAGGGACTCGTCTTGAAGGCGGGGGACGATTTCGACCGGTTGCGGGCGTTTGCCGCGATGGAACGCGGCGTTGTCGTGGCGCTGCTGGACGAGTCAAACACGCGGGCGCTGTTTGTGACGTCGGGCGCGGGGCGGCTGAGCCGCGGCGTGCCGGGTCCGTACAGTGTTGAAGTAATGACGTCGGATCGATTTATGGAACTGTTGGCGGCGTCGCCGGAGAAGCTGGCGCCGTTTTTGTCGACGGGCGTCGATCTTCTTGGGCGACGGGATGAACTGATCTGGCGGCGTATCGAATCGGCCGGATACAACGTGAGCAAGGGGAGAGGTGTCGCATAGCATGGTATACAGACACGAAATCCGTCAATTGTGTGAGACGTGGTGGGAAAAGCTGGCCCATTCGCCGCAGGCCGAGCAGGTCCGCTATGCGGAGGAGTTTCTGCGGTTACTGGAATGGGACCGCGCCGAGCGGATCCGTCCTGCGGGCGTGCTGGACACCACGTCGGGGTCGTACCTGCTGCGCGCCGAGGGCCGGCCGTCGGTGATGGTGCATTTTCAGACGCCGGGTTCCCTGGAGCCGCCGAGCGCGCTGGCGGACCGTGGCCTGGATTTCTGCGATGCGACGCGCGTGCTGGTGTCGGTCACGAAGGGGCATCGCGTGAAGTACGCGGTGATCTCCGACCTGTTCCGTTCTTATCTCTATGATACGTATACCGAAGAGCTGCTGTTGAGCGCGGACACGCCGGCGGAATTCGCTCGGGAGATGGAGGAGACGCTGCGGCGCACGGAGGTCGCGGCCGGCTCGCTCGAGGACCTGCGGCGGCCGCCGCGCAGCAACGTGGCCCGCCAGCTCCGGGAATGGTGCCAGCGCTGGCAGCAGGTTCTGGTGGCTCAGGGGCACGTTCGGGAAGAGGCCGCGGAGCTTGCGCTGGACCGGATCATCGTGCTGCGTTTTCTGACGGGGCACAACGTGCTTCGCCGTCATGGCCATGCGATGCGCCGCCGGCTCAACGAGATCGTGGCCCGGGCCTGCCTGGCGAACGGGGACGGGTGCGGCCGCGACCTGGTTCGCCTGTTTCACGATCTGTGGGTGGATCTGCGCGCGGACATTTTCGCGCCGGAACCTTCCCTGGAGAAGGCGCTGGAACGCGCGTCAATCACGGTGCCGTTGTTGCAGGAGCTCCGCCTGCTTGCCCGTGCTAAGTTCACCATTCCGGTGATCCTCGAAAAGTTCAATTTCGGGGACGCGTCGGAGAAGGCGCGGGTGCGCATGGTGCCCGAGGAAGACGAGGACCGTCTGGCGTACCTCTACAAACAGACCAGCGCGACGATCGAGGACGCCCGGATCACCGTGGACATCGAAGACGAAGGATACCGCGCGATCTTCTGGTGGCTGGACCGCCTGGTGGCGTTGTATGACCGCCTGGGCCAGGAGTACGAATGCCAGTCGAGCCACGAGCAGGCGGGCAGCGACATCGACCTGTTTACGTGGTCGGAGATCGACGCCGCGAAACCGGTCATCGTGTCCGACCCGTACCGCCATGCCGTGGAGCACGGGATCGTGCTGATGTACGGCAGCCCGAGGCAGTACCGTACGGCGCGGTTGCTGTTGTACCTTCACCTGATCCACGCGCACTCGCTGCGGCGTCTCAAGTTTGACCGTTTCCCCGACATCGAGGCCGCGTTACAGAAACGGCCCGCGATGACCGACGCCGACCGGCGCCGCCTGTTCAGCCCGGTCCAGAATGATGAATGGGGCGTGGGCTGACGCCTTCACGGGCTCGGCGCGATTCCCAATCCGGGCGGGCCGCCGCGGCGGTGTTTCGTCGCGTTCATTGATGTCTGTGGCGCCTCCCCCTACAATGGCTGCATGAGCAGCCCATACAAGGGGGAGTTGACTGATGAAACACATGATTGCGGCGGCGGCGATGATGGCGATGGTGTTTTCGGCCTGCGCCCAGGAGAACCTCGCGGTGCTCGAGGCCAGGCCGGGCCAGCCGGCCCCCGGCGAGATGCTGTACACCAGCCTGCAGCGCGACGTTGACGCGGCCCTGGACCGGCGCCAGGACCGGTACGGGCAGCTCAAGACCGCGGACGACGTGGCGGCCTGTCAGCAGGAGCTCAAGGCGTTCTTCATCGAACAGCTCGGCGGATTTCCCGAGCGCACGCCCCTGAACGCCCGCACCGTGGCGACGCTTGACCGCGATGGCTACCGCATTGAGAAGGTCATGTTCGAGAGCCGTCCGGGATTTCATGTGACGGGGCTGCTCCACCTTCCCGTGACGCCGGGGCCGCATCCGGCGGTGCTGGTGCCCTGCGGTCACAGCGCCAACGGCAAGGCGTCGGAGGCGTACCAGACGGGCTCGATCCTGATGGCGAGAAACGGCGTTGCGGCGTTTTGTTTTGATCCCTTCGGCCAGGGCGAGCGGTACCAGGTGCTGTCGGAGGACGGCAAACCCAGGCACAGCACCACCACCGAACACACGCTTGCGGGCGCGGGGTGCATCCTCCTCGGGCTCAATGCGGCCACGTACGAAATCTGGGACGGCATGCGGGCCATCGACTACCTGCAGAGCCGCGAGGACATCGATCCCAAGCGCATCGGGTGCGCGGGCAATTCGGGGGGAGGCACGCAGACGGCCTATTTCATGGCGCTTGACGACCGGATCCAGTGCGCCGCGCCGTCGTGCTATATCACGTCCCTGCGGCGTCTGACCGACACAATTGGACCGCAGGATGCCGAGCAAAACATCCACGGCCAGATCGCGCGCGGCATGGACCACGCCGATTACATCATCATGCGCGCGCCGAAACCCACGCTGCTGTGCTGCGCGACGCGGGACTTTTTTGATATCCAGGGCGCCTGGGACAGCTTCCGGCAGGCCAAACGCGTCTACACGCGCCTGGGCCTGCCCGAAGGGGTCGACCTGGTCGAGACCGACGAAGAACACGGGTGGACCGCGGAGCTGCGGTCCGGCACCGCGCGCTGGATGCGCCGGTGGCTGCTGAACACCAACGCGCCGCTTACCGGGCAGGAATGCGTCATCCTCACCGACGAAGAAGCCCAGTGCACGGAGCAGGGACAAGTGCTTCTCCTGGACGGTGCGCGGCGTGCCGGGGGTACCGAAAACCTTGAAACGGG
>ENA-UPSM01006689-UPSM01006689.1-activated-sludge-metagenome-genome-assembly--contig:-NODE-6689-length-10587-cov-5.306020_pt1 | contig 10587 bp, 8 predicted proteins | sample MGYA00238181_ERZ773283 | MGnify/ENA primary metagenome ERZ773283 (study PRJEB29023, sample SAMN05720199) | activated sludge metagenome | isolation source: Anaerobic digester | place: Japan... | reverse complement strand
AGGCGTTCAGTCCTTCCTGCAAAAGCGCAAGCCGTCGTGGCTGGCCTGAGCTTGAAAGAACTCCACCATGCAAGCCCTTGACACCGCACAACTGATTGCGCTGGCCGGCGCCTTGGGCTGGGCCAGCGGCGTGCGGCTTTATGTCGTGGTGCTGATGACCGGTTTGGCCGGCTTTTTGGGCTGGGTGGATTTGCCGGTGGGCTTGCGTTTGCTGGCACATCCGGTGGTGCTGGGGGCCAGCGGTTTCATGGTGTTCGTGGCGCTCATGCTCACCAGCATGCAGAACCTGAACCCCAATGATTGAGATCGCTCGCGCATGACACTTGAAGACCTCGAGTTCCTGCGCGGGGAAGGCGCGGCCATCCTCGCCGAACTGGGGAATTCGGCCGGATCGGACCCGCTGGCGCTGGCCCAGAAGCTGCGCAAGCGCCTGGACGCCGACCGCTCCCGCCTGGTGCAGGAGCAGCTGGAGCTGCGACGTCGCGCCGCCTCCAAGTTCGGCGACGCGGCTTGGCGCATGCTGTTCACGCGACGCCTCCTGGAGCAGGCCAGCGGCCGCGAAACCGCCGCCTGGAAGGCCCAACGGTTCGCCAAGGCCGGCTGGACAAGAATCGCCGACCTGTGCTGCGGTTCGGGCGGCGACGCGATCGAGCTGGCCCGCGCCGGGATGGCGGTGGACCTGGTGGACCTGGACCCCGTGGCGCTGGAACTGGCGCGACACAATCTGTCTGCGCTGGGTCTGGAGGCGCACACCCACTCCCCGTGCGAACTCCCCTCGCTCCCCGACTCCCTGGATGTCCAGGCGTTCCACCTGGACCCCGACCGGCGCACCGGCGGACGCGACCAGGGCGAAGACCGCTGGGACCACGGCGGGCTTTCGCCCGATCTCGCGGGAATCCGGAAATTGGTTTCGCGGTTCGAGGCCGGTGCGATCAAGCTTTCGCCCGGCGCTCCGGAAGGCATCCTGGAGATCGCGGCGGAAACGGAATTCGTGGGGACCCGCGACGAACTGCGCGAGCAGATCGTGTGGACCGGATCGCTCGCCACCGCCGGAACCCTGCGGGTTTCGGAATGGCGCGACGGAATCTGGGAATCCTACGCCGCCCCCAAGTCGCGCGCGGAAGACGCATTCGACGACGACCTGGCCGAAGCCCCCGAAGCGTTCGTGTTCGAGCCCGTGAAGGCCATGGTGCGAAGCCACCTGTTCGCGGCGTTCGGGCAGGACCACCGGTTGCGCCGCATGGACGCGTCCATCGCGTGGCTGACCGGCCCCGAGGTCGTCCGTTCGAATTTCTTGAAAGGCTACCGGGTGCTCACGCACGGCCCTCTCAAGGCCGGCACCGAAGAATCGCTCCTGCGCCAAGCGGGGCGCTCGTGCATGGCCGTGAAGAAGCGCGGCGTGGCGGTGCTCCCGGAAAAGGCCCTGCGCACGCTCAAGAACCTGGAAGGCCCTCCGGCGGTGCTGTCGTACACCCGCGTGCGCGGCGTCAAGTGGGTGATCGTGTCCGAACCCCTGGCCGCCATGGAACCGGAGTGAACCACCCCCGCACCGCCGAATTCGATCGGATCGCCAAAGCCTTTGGCTGGAGCGGCGATCCGGCCAAGGTGGGCGACGACGCGGCCCGCCTGGCGAACGGACAGTTTTTGTGCTGCGACGCCCTGGCCGAAGGCGTGCATTTCCGGTTCGACTGGTCCACGCCTTCCGACGTGGGCTGGAAGGCCGTGGCCCAGAACGTGGCCGACATCCTGGCCATGGGCGCCGTTCCCACCCAGGCGGTGTGGTCGGTGGGCATGGGGCGCGACTGGACCGACGCGACCTTCCGCGATCTGGCGAAGGGCGCCAAGGCCGCATGCAAGGCCTACGGTTGCGAAATCGTGGGCGGCGACACCGTGCGAACCCGGGGCCCCGGGTTCGTGAGCCTGAGCCTGCTGGGGACCCCACGGTCCAAACGAACCTGGACCCGATCGGGAGCGCGCCCCGGCGACGCGATCGTGCTCGTGGGCGAACCGGGGTGGTCGGCCGCCGGGCTGGAGGCCTTGTCGCTGGGCCGCGCGAACGAGCCCGCCCTGCGCAAGGCGGTCTTGGCGCACCGCCGCCCCAAGCCGCCGTTCCCCGAAGCCATCGCCCTGATGGACCTGGATGTGCATGCCGCGATCGACCTCTCCGACGGGCTGTCCAGCGAGCTGGAACACCTGGCGCGGGCATCGGGCGCCGCCCTGGTGGTGGACTTGGAGCATCTGGCGCCGTCCCCCGCCCTGTCCCGGACGGCGCGATCGCTCGGGAAACCCGATTCGATCGATTGGATCCTCCATGGCGGCGAGGACCATTGCCTGCTGTTGACCATGCCGGAGCGGTCCGCCAAACGGCTCCCCGCCACCGCCCGCCGCATCGGGCGGGTGGAGGTCGGATCCGGATCGTGGTCGGAGCTGGACGGCAAGCGCCGGAAAATGGCACCATCGGGTTGGGTCCACGCCTAGACGCCGAACTCCAATTGATGCCGGAATCGCACCGGATGGCTAACTTGAGTCCTCGACCCCTTTGAACTACGGAAACCCATGGCACAGAGACGCCGTCGCAAGAAAATCGGAGAAATCCTCCTCGCCCAGGGCCTGATCAACCAGGACGTGCTCGACCACGCGATGGAAGAGCACAAGCGCACCGGCACCAGCCTGGGGACGGTTCTTGTCATGATGGGGCACATCAACCAGGACACCCTGGAAAGCGTGCTCGGTCTGCAGCTGGAGCTTTCGGGACAGCGCAAGCGCCTGGGCGAGATCCTGGTCGACCAGGGATTCCTGACCGACGCCCAGATCGGGCAGGCCCTGGACGAACAGAAGCGCACCGGCAAGCAGCTGGGCAAGGTGCTGGTGGAGAAAGGATTCATCGAGGAGAACAAGCTCCTGGATGTGATCTCCGCCCAGATCGACGTGCAGCGCGTGATCCTGGAGAACATCAACCTGGATCCGGCCATCGTGAAGCTGGTCCCCCAGGAAATGGCCCGATCCTACAAGGTCGTGCCCATCTTCGAGCGCGACAACATCCTGACGGTCGCCATGGCCGATCCGTCCAACCTGCGCACGCTGGACCACATCAAGTTCAAGACCGGCCGCGACGTGGAGCCCATGCTCGCGACGGAAAAGGAGATCCTCACCGCCCTGGACCGCGCCTACGCGGCCGGCGGCGGCAACCTGCAGGAACTGTTCCAGGGCCTGATCGGCGACGACAAGGAACTCGAACTGGTGAAGAACCAGGTCGAAGACGAACAGCTGGCCGACGAAGAAGGTCGCCAGGTCGTCAAGATCGTGAACATCATCATCAACGAGGCCGTGGCGGCGGGCGCTTCCGACATCCATCTGGAGCCGCAGGAGACCCACCTGCGGCTGCGCTACCGCATCGACGGCGACCTGATCGAGAAGCCGAACATCCCGGCCAAGCTGATGAGCCAGATCATCTCGCGCCTCAAGGTGCTGGCCAGCATGGACATCGCCGAAAAGCGCAAGCCCCTGGACGGACGCTTCACGATCAAGCACAACGGCAAGGAAGTGGACCTGCGCGTCAGTTCGTTCCCGACCATGCTGCGCCAGCGGGGCGTGTCGGAAAAGATCGTGATGCGTATCCTGGATCCCAACGCGAACAACATCCCGTTGGAGAAGATGGGCTTCCAGCCCAAGATGTACGAGATCTTCGAAGAGATGATCAACATGCCCGACGGGATCATCCTGGTGACGGGCCCCACGGGTTCGGGCAAGTCGTCCACGCTGTATTCCTGCGTGCGCAAGGTGCTGTCCCCCGAGGTCAACATCGTCACGATGGAAGACCCCGTGGAAATAAACATCCCCGGCGTGAGCCAGGGACAGATCAACAACCTGGCCGGCTTCACCTTCGCCGCGGGCATCCGCGCCATCCTGCGCCAGGACCCCGACATCATCATGCTGGGCGAAATGCGCGACAAGGAGACCGCCGAAATGGCCGTGCAGGCGGCGCTCACCGGTCACCTGGTCTTTTCCACCCTGCACACCAACGACTCGGCCGGCGCCTTCACGCGCCTTCTGGACATGGGGCTGGAACCGTTCCTCGTGTCAAGTTGCGTCAAGGGCGTGCTCGCCCAGCGACTGGTGCGCAGGATCTGTCCCAAGTGCCGCGAAGAGAAGATCTACCCCGACGACACCCTCATCCGCATCGGCATCCGCCCCGGCACGAGGTTCTTCCACGGCAGGGGTTGCAAGAACTGCCAGGGCAGCGGATACCGCGGCCGCCTGGGCATCTTCGAACTCATGGCGCCCGACGAGAACGTCCGCTCCATGGTGCTCGCCCGCGAATCGTCGGACGTCATCAAGAACTACGCGAAGACGAAGGGCATGATCACCCTCCGCCGCGACGGCCTGGAGAAAGCTCTCCAGGGCCTCACCACCATCGAACAGGTCATCGCCGCTTCCCAAGCCGACACCTGAGGAGAGATTCCCAATGACCTTGGAAGAGCGGATCCGCGCCGAACTCAATCCGGCGCAGGCGGAAGCCGTCCTTGTGAACGACCGTCCCCAGCTGATCCTGGCGGGGGCGGGATCGGGCAAGACCCGCGTCCTGACCTGGAAGATCGCCTGGTTGATCGGTGGCCTGCAGCGCAAGCCCTGGGAGATCCTGGCGCTCACGTTCACGAACAAGGCCGCCCGCGAAATGCGCGAACGCGCGGAAAAGCTCATGGGGCAATCGGCCCCCGAGTGGATGGGCACCTTCCACGGCATCTGCGCGCGGATTTTGCGCCGCGACGGCGGATACCTGGGCTACGGCGACGCCTTCACGATCTACGACGACGACGACCAGCGCAAGGTGATCTCCGAAGCCTGCGAGAAGCTCTCCCTCAAGACGCCCACGCCCGACGTTTTCCGTCGCATCATCAGTTCGGCCAAGAACCGCGACGAAGGCCCCGAACAGCTGGCCGCGGCGTTCGATCCGGTGTCCAAGAACGCCGCCAAGGTGATGGACCACTACCAGAAGGCGCTCAAGGCCGCCGACGCCATGGACTTCGACGACCTGCTCCTGAACACGCTGGATCTGTTCCGGCGATTCCCGGAACGCGAGGAATGGTGGCGCAACCGGTTCCAGTACATCCTGATCGACGAGTACCAGGACACCAACAACGTCCAGTACCAGATCGTGAAGCGCCTGGCCACCCACGGCCGGATCATGGTGGTGGGCGACGACGACCAGTCGATCTATTCCTGGCGCGGCGCCGACATCACCAACATCCTGGACTTCGAGAAGGACTACCCCAGCGCCCACGTGGTCAAGCTGGAGCAGAACTACCGCAGCACCGGCAACATCCTCAAGGTGGCGGGATCCGTCATCAAGAACAACAAGAGCCGCAAGGAAAAATCGATCTGGACCGCCGAAGCCGCCGGCGACAAGGTCTCGCTCTGGACCGAGGAAGACGAACTCGCCGAAGGCCGCAGGATCGGCGGGATCGCGCGCCAGGCGCTTGCCGACAACCGTTCCATGGCGGTGCTGTACCGCACCAACAGCCAGTCGCGCTCGCTGGAAGACGCCATGCGCCGCGAAGGCGTGCCCTACGTGATGATCGGCGGCGTGCGGTTCTACGACCGCGCCGAAGTCAAGGACGCCATGGCCTGGTTGCGGCTGCTGGTGAACCCCAAGGATTTCCGGGCGCTGGAACGCGCCTCGCAGGCGCCGCGTCGCGGCATCGGCGAAAAGACGCTGGAACTGTACCGCTCCAAGGCCGAACGCGACCTGGGCGGCGACCTGGTGGAAGCCTTGTGCGGCACGCCTCCCGAAGGCGTGCGCGGCACCAAGGCCCAGGGCATGGGACAGATCCTGCGCAAATGGCAGTGGGCCATGAAGGAAGAAGTCACGCTCGAAGAGATCGTGGAACGCGCCATCGTGGAATCGGGCATGGAAGCCGCCCTGGAAGCCGAAGACACCGACGAATCCAAGGAACGGCTGTCCAACCTGCAGGAAGTCGTGTCGGCCGCGGCCGATTTCGCCACCCGCAACCCCGAGGCCGGATTGAAGGGCTTCCTGGAAGAAGTCGCCCTGGTGTCGGACGCCGACACCAAGAACCCCGACGAGAAGACCGTGATCCTCCAGACCCTGCACACGTCCAAGGGACTGGAATACGACGTCGTGTGCCTGGCCGGCTGCGAAGAGGGCCTGTTCCCCATGCTGCGCCAGGACGGCGGCACCGACGCCCTGGAAGAAGAACGCCGCCTGTTCTACGTGGGCGCCACCCGCGCCCGCAAGAAGCTGCATGTCTTCAATGCCCGCATCCGCACCCGGTTCGGCGTGCGCGACGCGTGCATCCCGTCGCGCTTCCTGGACGAGATCGACGCGGAAGCCATCGAATTCGAGACCGCGGCCGCGTCGCGTCGCCCGACGTTTTCCGGCGGCGACCTGGACGAATCCCGTGGGCAGCAGATGGGATTCCGCAACACCGTCCGCCGCCCGGCCTTCCCGCCGGGCGCGCTGCGCAGCATGGGCGGCCCGGCTCCAGCCCTTCCTCCCACCACGGTCCGCTCCTCTTCGGGAGGACCGTCGCTCGGGCTTTCCAACACGAACAAGGCTCCCGTTTCGGCGATGCCCGCGCGCAAGACGTTTCCCGACTACGAATCGGAAGACCAGTCCAACGCCGGTGGCGCCTACCGCGTGGGCATGCGCGTGAGCCACCCCAAGTTCGGGACCGGACGCGTCACCAAGATCCACGGATCGGGCAACGCCGCGCGTCTGGACGTGCAGTTCGGGCACGAGACCAAGCGCCTGGTGGCGGGCTTCGCGGGACTTTCGATCCTGGGCTGACGTTCCGGGGCGTCACGGCCCCGGGGCCGACATTTTCCGACCGCGGGCGTTCCTCGGTCGGGAAGCCTATCCCGGTTCCAGGACCATCTTCACGAACCGGTCGGCCAGCGCCCCGTGGAAATCGGTGCGATGGGTCACCAGCGCGATCTCGCGCACCGACGCGCCGTCGATCGGGCGGTACTCCAGTCCGTCGCCTGGCCTGGCGGCGTAGTCGGGCAGCACGCCCACGCCCAGCCCCACGCGCACCAGCTCTTTCTGCACGGACACGTTGCCGACTTCCACCACCCGCTGCGGCCAGAGCCCCTTGGCCAAGAAGCCTTCTTCGATGAGCTGGCGCGAACGGGTCTGGCGCCCCAGCAACACCAGCGGGGAATCGGCCAGGTCCGAAGCCGAGATCGGCCCGACACCCGACGGCGCGGCCCCTTTGGCGAACGCCGCGACGTGCCGGTAGCACAGCACCGTGCGGTGGATGAGCGATGGATGGTGCAGCGGCAGGAGCACGAACCCGACATCGTCCAACCCCGAGGCCACGCGGTTGGCGATTTCCGGCGAACTGGAGATGTCCAGGTGCAGCCGGGCCTGCGGAGCGCTCCTGGCGAACCGCCCCAGGATGGGCGCGAGCCAGTACTGGGCCACCGTGTCGCTGGAGGCGATGCGCAGGTCGCCCGATTCGCCGACCGGATCGCGCGCGGAACCGGTCAGGTTCTCCACGTCGCGCAACAGTTTCTGGGCCTTGTGCAGAACGGCCTCGCCCGCGGCCGAGGGCTTGACGCCGCGCGAGGAGCGATCCAGGAGCACGGCCCCGAGCGCCTTCTCCAAAGACAATATTTGTCGCGTCGTGGCGGGCTGGGAGCGGAACAACCTCTGGGCGGCGCGGCTCACCGATCCTTCCTCGCAGGCGGCCACGAAGGCCTTCAGTGCATCCAGATCGAGCATCGCCCAAAGCTAGGAAAGCGAATCCTCCGGAAATCCCTTTGATTCCCCCGGAGCTTCTTGCTACGCTGGATCCATGCCAAGGTTCCAGCCTCTCGCGTCCGATTCCCTCCATCCACGCCTTTCGGCGACCTGCATCGCCGCGTTCCTGTGCTTCGGTTCCGCGCAGGCGGCCAAGCCCGTGGCGATGGAAGAACCCGGCGCGATCGACACGACCTTCGGCGAAGACCCGCCCATGCCGCCACCCGTCCCGGCGCAGGCGGACACCGCCGCCGCGGACCTCGCGGATTCGGCCATCGCTCCGTCTTCCGACGCGCCGTCGGCCGCCGAGGCGATGGAACCGACCGAGCCGCTGGAAGACGGCGCGTTCGAGGACGTCTTCGCGCCGGGCGAAACCTACGAACGGAACTGGAGCCTGGACTTCCGGACAAGCCTTGGCGGTTCCGACCTGGACAGCACGACAAGAACCGTCTGGATGGAGGTCTCGCGCGGCTTCGGGACGGACGTCGCCTCCTTTTCGCCGCGCCTGGGCTGGAACCGCGCATCCCGAAGTCCGGACGATCTCGTGACGCATCTGGGGGTCTTCGGGGCGTCGGCGTCGTGGATGCCTTCGATGGACCACACGCTCGGCCTCGACGCGGAATGGACCACGCAGGAAGGCCCCGACGACTGGAGGACGTCCGCCGACTGGACCTGGGACCGGGAATTGTCCGAGTTGGCGAGCCTTTCCGCCGGAGTCGCGGGCGGATGGTCGGGGCTTTCGCGAGGGTTTTCCGGAGCTTCCCTCGACGCGACCACCTTTGCCGGATCGTGGATCGGTTCGGTCGGGGCGTCGTGGAACCGCCGCTGGCAGGACTACCTGGACGCGACCGGGACCTGGACGTCGGAATATGTCGACGCATGGGGATGGTCGACCTCGCTTCGATGGACTTCCGGATCCTGGACCACCGGCCCCGCCTGGACCGGCGAATACTGGAAGACCAGCTCGACGGTCGATGTCGAACCCGTTTCCACCGGCGACGCCAAGCTCGCGAAGGCCTCGGCCAAGCGCGCGGAATCGAGCGTCGTGTCGGTTTCCTCGAGCGGCGTGGTGGTCGACCAAACCCTTTCCTGGATGGTCGCCTGGAAACCGATCGAAAGCCTTCGTGCGCACCTGGACGTTTCCCGCAGCTTCGGGCAGAGCGCCGTGTCCACCCGCTCGGCGACCACCAAGAAGATCGCGGCCAAGCGCGGTGCCGACGCCGTCCTGCCCGTCGATTCCTACGGCGGCACATTCGGGGTTTCCTTCGATTGGTGACATCGCGTAGCTCCTGAAACCCACCGCGACAGCGGGTTTCCTGAACGGATCCACACTCCGCGATCGTGCGATTCAGGGACGCGACACTCGCCCATCTTTGCTCCCCTCGATGGGCTGCGACGTCATTTACCTTTACCTGAATACCGAGATTCGCCGCCTTCCGATCCGACCGTGGAACCCGCTTCCACTCCCGATCGCGGATCCCTACAGAACATCCAATCCCGTCCCGGAGGTTCCGTGCCTTCCAAGCTTCTATCCCAGGTTTTCCTTCTTGTCGCGGTCCTGTCGGTCCACGCGCTCGCGCTCGTGGACAACGGGGAAGTGGTCGGCTGGGGTGCCGGGAACACGAACACCGCGCTGCCGCAAGGCCTTGGCGGGATCGCTTCGCTCGCGATCGGCGACGCCCACACCGTGGCTCTCAAGGACGACGGATCCGTGGTGGCCTGGGGCGACAATTCGAAAACCCAGACCACATTGCCCGAGGGCCTGTCCGGAGTGGCCGCCATCCGGAGCCGTGCCGACCACAACCTCGCCCTGAAGACCGACGGAACCGTGGTCGCCTGGGGCGACAACCACCTGGGCCAGATCACCCTCCCCTACGGCTTGTCCCAGGTCAAGAGCGTGGCCACCGCGCTCCGCTACGGCGTCGCCCTCAAGCAGGACGGCACGGCGGTCGTGTGGGGTTCGCCCGATCCGGAATTCGCGAGGGATCTGCGCGCGATGCCCCGGCTGGTCGCGATCGCCTTGGCCGACGAACACGCCGTGGCGCTGCAGAACGACGGCAGCATGACCGAATGGCTGTGGGGCAGCCTGACGGATTACAACGCCACCCAGGTGTTGACAGGAATTGGTGGGGTGGTCGCGGTCGCGGTCGGTCGCACCCACACCCTGGCGCTTTTGGAAGACAGCACGGTGTTCGCCCAGGGAGGCATGGACTCCCAAAGCAACGTTCCCGCCGGACTTTCCGAGGTGGTCGCCATCGCCGCCGGCGACGAGCACTCCCTGGCCCTGAAACGCGACGGCACGGTGGTGGCCTGGGGAAAGAACGAGTCGGGCCAGATCGCGGTTCCCACCGGTCTTCGCGCGCGGGCCATCTTCGCCAACGGACACCAGAGCTGGGCCTTGCGCCGCGACACGACCACGGCCGGGACCTCGCCGCTGGCCAGCCAGCCAAAAGCCCATGGATTCGTCGCCGGGGACGTGCGCATCCGCGACACCCGCGGCCGTCTCCTGTGGACCGGACACCTGGAACGCCTGTCCGACGCCTCGCGCGTGTGCCCCGGTCGGGAACTCCTGCTGGTGGAACACCCGGCGCTGCGGCGCACCTTCCGCGCCACCGGTCTGCGTTGACGGCCCGTTAGCTACCTTGCGGCCCACCATGACCGCTCTGCTCCAGTCCGACCTGCCAGGAATCACCCTTCGCGCCCGCGGCAAGGTCCGCGACATCTGGGATCTGGGCGACCAGCTCCTCCTGGTGGCCACCGACCGCATCTCGGCGTTCGACGCGGTATCCCCCACGCCCATTCCCGGCAAAGGCATCCTGCTCACG
>ENA-UPSM01006685-UPSM01006685.1-activated-sludge-metagenome-genome-assembly--contig:-NODE-6685-length-10592-cov-7.305020_pt1 | contig 10592 bp, 6 predicted proteins | sample MGYA00238181_ERZ773283 | MGnify/ENA primary metagenome ERZ773283 (study PRJEB29023, sample SAMN05720199) | activated sludge metagenome | isolation source: Anaerobic digester | place: Japan... | reverse complement strand
CCACGTCGACCCGGTGAACAAACCCGCGGTGTGAGCGGCGCGCGGGCGCGCTAGCGCAGGGTGATCGTGGCGGCTTTGGTCAGGCCGTGTAGCAACCGTTCAGACACTACGGCGCGGGCCAGGTTCATCGCCTTGTTGCGCAGGGAGAGACCACGGACGGCAGTGGTGTGCCCATCCGCGGGGTCGTACACTCGGGTGCGCCCGGAATCTTCGTAGCACAACACCGTGTGGCCCCGCTGGCCTTCGTTTGTCGCCACATAGTAGGAGAGCAGACAGGCGTCCCCATGGCGGTTCAGGCGGAGGGCCTCCGCGGCGCTCTGGATGAAGCAGCCGTTGGGTAGCTCCCCACCGGCGGGGACGAGGGACCCGAGTTCGCTGGCGGGGTATTCGCGCCAGGCGGTGCACACGGGATCGATCGCCCGCATTAGCTCCAATAGCTGGAGACGCTCGCGCGCGACATTGTTCCAATGGCGCGACAGGCTCTGGGTGCCGTCGACCGGGCGATAGAACCAGAGGGCGTCGGCGAATTCGAAGACCAGCGCGGTCTCCGTCGGTCGGTCGGGATCGTGGCGGGTGAGCTGCACGATGGCGGACCATGGCGCGGCACCGAGCTCGTTCCGCGCGCGGAGCAGGTGGGCCAGTCCGTGCGCAGCGCCGTCGCCCAAGGCCACGGGCAGGCCGACCGCGAGCAGCAGGAAGGCGTGGAGAAGTCGGGCCATGTGCCCACCATCACCCCATTGATGGGAGAAAGTCGCAATTTCTGGATCGGCGGGCGATCCGCCGGGGTGGATGGTCCCGAGTTCGCTGCCGCCAGGGACGACGAAGGCCGGGGCGGAGAGCCACGGCCTTCGGGGGAACGTGATGGATGAGGCCGGAGTTTACGGCAGATCGGTCGCGCCCATCAGGTAGCGGTCGCATTCGCGGGCGGCTTCGCGCCCCTCGTTGATCGCCCAGACGACGAGGCTCTGGCCGCGGCGGCAATCGCCGGCGGCGAAGACTCCCGGGACGCTGGTGGCATACTTGCCGTACTCGGCTTTGATGTTGGTGCGCGGGTCGGTCTCGAGGTTGAGGTCCTTGAGCAGGGCCTGCTCGGGCCCGAGGAAGCCCATGGCGAGAAGCACGAGCTGGGCGGGCAGGACCTTCTCGGTGCCGGGCTGTTCCTTCGGGACGAACTGCCCCTTGTCGTTCTTCTCCCACTTCACCTGGACGGTGTGGAGCTCCTTGAGCGCGCCGGCGGCGTCGCCGACGAACGTCTTCACGGTGGTGAGATAGGTGCGCGGGTCGGCGCCGAACTTGGCGATCGCCTCCTCCTGGCCGTAGTCAACCTTGAGGACCTTCGGCCACTCGGGCCAGGGGTTGTCGGGCTGGCGCTCCAGCGGGGGCTTGGGGAGGATCTCGATCTGGGTGACGCTCTTGCAGCCCTGGCGGATGGAGGAGCCGACGCAGTCGGTGCCGGTGTCGCCGCCGCCGATGATGACGACATCCTTGCCGCGGGCGTGGATGGCGGAGGAGTCGGCGTTGAGGCCCATGACGGCCTTGGTGTTGGCCGTGAGGTATTCGATGGCGAAGTGCACGCCCTTGAGCTGGCGGCCCTCGACGGGGAGGTCGCGCGGCTGGGTGGCGCCGGTGCAGACGACGATGGCGTCGAACTCCTTGCGGAGCATCTCGGGCTCGACGTTGTCGCCCACGTTGGCGTTGCAGATGAAGCGCACGCCCTCCTGCTCCATCACCTTGATACGGCGGAGGACGACCTCCTGCTTGTCGAGCTTCATGTTGGGGATGCCGTACATGAGGAGACCGCCGGGGCGGTCGGCGCGCTCGAAGACGGTGACGGTGTGGCCGGCCTTGTTGAGCTGGGCGGCGGCGGCGAGGCCGGAGGGGCCGGAGCCGATGACGGCGACCTTCTTGCCGGTGCGGGTCTTCGGGGCCTCGGGGAGGACCCAGCCCTCCTCCCAGCCGCGGTCGCTGATCGCGCACTCGATGTTCTTGATCGTGACGGGCGGGTTGATGCTGCCGAGCGTGCAGGAGCCCTCGCAGGGGGCGGGGCAGACGCGGCCGGTGAACTCGGGGAAGTTGTTGGTGCGGCCGAGGCGCAGGAGCGCCTCGCGCCAGAGGCCGCGGAAGACGAGGTCGTTGAACTCGGGGATGAGGTTGTGGATCGGGCAGCCCGCGGCCATGCCGGCGATGAGCTTGCCGGTGTGGCAGAAGGGGATACCGCAATCCATGCAGCGCGCGCCCTGGTTGCGGAGCTTCTTCTCCTCCATGTGGAGATGGAACTCCTTCCAGTCGCGCACGCGCTCGAGCGGCGGACGGTCGACGGGAATTTCGCGCAGGTACTCGATGAAACCGGTTGGCTTGCCCATGGGAGGAGGAGGCGGTCTGGGATGTGAGATTGGTTGTGTGGGATGCGCGCAGCGCCTCAGTTGCCGCCGACGCGGGAGAGGTCGCGGGAGTTTTCCTCGAACGCGGCCATGACGGCCTCGTCGCCGGTGAGGCCCTGGCCCTGCGCGCGGTCGAGGCAGGCGAGCATGCGCTGGTAGTCCTTCGGGATCACGCGGACGAACAGGGACTCGTAGGTGCCCCAGCCGGCGAGGATGGCCCAGGCGCGGTCGCTGCCGGTGAGCTTGGCGTGCTTCTCGATGAGCGCGCGGACCGCCGCGATCTCCGCGGGATCGGAGAGCTTGTCGAGGGAGACCATCTGCTTGTTCACCCGGGAGGCGAAGTCGCGGGCCTCGTCGAGCACGTAGGCGATGCCGCCGGACATGCCGGCGGCGAAGTTGCGGCCGGTGAGGCCGAGGACGACGACGCGGCCGCCGGTCATGTATTCGCAACCGTGGTCGCCGACGCCCTCGACGACGGCGTTGACGCCGGAGTTGCGCACACAGAAGCGTTCGCCGGCCATGCCGCGGATGAAGACCTCGCCGGAGGTGGCGCCGTAGAGGCCGACGTTACCGACGATGATGTTCGACTCGGCGGGGAACGTGGAACCAGCGGGAGGATACACGACGATGCGGCCGCCGGAGAGTCCCTTGCCGACGTAGTCGTTGGCGTCGCCCTCGAGGGTGAAGGTCATGCCCCGGGGCATGAAGGCGCCGAAGCTCTGGCCGGCGGAGCCGGTGAACTTGAGGGAGATCGTGTCCTCGGGCAGGCCGGCGGCGCCGTACTTGCGGGTGATCTCGCTGCCGGTGATGGTGCCGACGACGCGGTGGACGTTGCGGATCGGCAGCTCGGCGACGACCTTCTCGCCCCGGTCGAGGGCGGGCTGGCAGAGCGGGAGGAGGGTGGTGACGTCGAGCGACTTCTCGAGGCCGTGGTCCTGCTGCTCGCGGCAGAAGCGCCCCACCTCCGGGCCGGTCTCCGGCTGGTAGAGGATGTTGGAGAAGTCGAGGCCCTTGGCCTTCCAGTGCTGGACGGCGTGGCGCATCTCCAGGAGATCGGAGCGGCCGACCATCTCCTCGACGGTGCGGAAGCCGAGCCGGGCCATGAGCTCGCGGACCTCGGTGGCGATGAACCGCATGAAGTTCACCACGTGCTCGGGCTTGCCCTTGAAGTAGGCGCGCAGCTTCGGGTCCTGGGTGGCGATGCCGGCCGGGCACGTGTTGAGATGGCAGACACGCATCATGTCGCAGCCCATGGCGACGAGCGGGCCGGTGGCGAAGCCGAACTCCTCGGCGCCGAGCAGCGCGGCGACGACGACATCGCGGCCGGTCTTCAGCTGGCCGTCGGTCTCGACGACGATGCGGGAGCGGAGGTTGTTGAGGATGAGGGTCTGGTGCGCCTCGGCCAGGCCGAGCTCCCAGGGGAGGCCGGCGTGCTTGATGGAGGTGAGCGGCGAGGCGCCGGTGCCGCCGTCGTATCCGGAGATCAGGACGACGTCGGCGTGGGCCTTGGCGACGCCGGCGGCGATGGTGCCGACGCCGACCTCGGCGACGAGCTTGACGCTGATACGGGCCTGGCGGTTGGCGTTCTTGAGATCGTGGATGAGCTCGGCGAGGTCCTCGATCGAGTAGATGTCGTGGTGGGGCGGCGGGGAGATGAGGCCGACGCCGGCGGTGGTGTGGCGGGTCTTGGCGACCCACGGGTAGACCTTGGTGCCGGGGAGCTGGCCGCCTTCGCCGGGCTTGGCGCCCTGGGCCATCTTGATCTGGAGTTCGCGGGCGCTGACGAGGTACTCGCTGGTGACGCCGAAGCGGCCGGAGGCGACCTGCTTGATGGCGGAGTTCTTGGAGTCGCCGTCGGGCAGGGGCTGGAAGCGGGCGGGATCCTCGCCGCCCTCGCCGGTGTTGGACTTGCCGCCGATGCGGTTCATGGCGATGGCCATCGTCTCGTGGGCTTCCTGGGAGATGGAGCCGTAGGACATGGCGCCGGTCTTGAAGCGGCGCATGATCGATTCGACGGACTCGACCTCCTCGAGCGGGATCGCGGTGGTGGGCTTGAACTCGAGCATGCCGCGCAGGGTGGCGGCGGTCCTGGATTGGTCGTCGACGAGTTGCGAGTAGGTCTTGAAGACGGCGTAGCTGCCGAGGCGGGCGGCCTTCTGGAGGTAGTGGACCGTCTCGGGGTTGAAGAGGTGATGCTCGCCGTCGGAGCGCCACCGGTATTGGCCGCCCGAGGGCAGGACCGGGCTTTCGACCGGGCGCTCGGGATAGGCGGCGTGGTGGCGCAGGAGCACCTCGGCGGCGATGGTGGAAAGGCTGATACCGCCGACGCGGGAGGGCGTCCAGGTGAAGTACTGGTCGATGACGTCCTGGCGGATGCCGACGGCCTCGAAGACCTGGGCGCCGCGGTAGCTCTGGAGGGACGAGATGCCCATCTTCGAGGCGACCTTGATGACGCCCTTGGCGGCGGCCTTCACGAAGTTCTTGCAGGCGGTCTTGTGGTCGAGGTTGGGCAACAGACCCTCGTGGATCATGTCGTCGATGGTCTCGAAGGCGACGTACGGATTGATCGCGCTGACGCCGTAGCCGATGAGCAGGGCGAAGTGGTGGACTTCGCGGGCCTCGCCGGTCTCGAGCACGAGGCTGAGGCGGGTGCGCAGGCCTTCGCGGATGAGATAGTGGTGCAGGCCGGCGACCGCCAACAGGGCCGGGATCGGGGCGAAATCGGCGGTGACGCCGCGGTCGCTGAGGATGAGGACGCTGACCTCCTCCTCCTCGATCATGCGGCGGGCCATGAGGCAGAGTTCCTCGAGGGACTTGCGCAGGCCCTGTTCGCCGCGGGTGACGCGGAAGAGGATGGGGAGCGTGCCGACCTTCAGGCCGGGGAGCTCGAGGCGGCGGATCTTGGCGAACTCCTCGTTGGTGAGGACGGGCCACTTGAGCTCGACGCGGCGGCAGGCGGTGGGCGTGGGATCGAGGAGGTTGCCCTCGGAGCCGAGACGGGTCTCGGCGGAGGTGACGATCTCCTCGCGGATGCAGTCGATGGGCGGGTTGGTGACCTGCGCGAAGAGCTGCTTGAAGTAGTCGTAGAGCAGGCGCGGCTTGTTGGAGAGGACGGCGAGCGCGGCGTCGTTGCCCATGGAGCCGGTGGCCTCAATGCCATCGCGCGCCATGGGGGTGATGAGGATACGCTCGTCCTCGTGCGTGTAGCCGAAGGCGATCTGGCGCTGGAGGAGCGTGGCGCGGTCGGGCGCGGGGACCTTGGGGGCGTCGGCGAGGTCCTCGAGGTGGACGAGGTACTGGTCGAGCCACTGGCGGTAGGGTCGCTCGGCGGCGAACTTGGCCTTGATCTCCTCGTCCTCGATGATGCGGCCCTCCTCGGTGTCGACGAGGAACATACGGCCGGGCTGGAGGCGGCCCTTCTTGAGGACGTTGGCGGGGGCGATCTCGAGCACGCCGGCCTCGGAGGCGAGGATGACGAGGTCATCCTTGGTGACGTAGTAGCGGGCGGGGCGCAGACCGTTGCGGTCGAGCACGGCGCCCATCTGCTTGCCGTCGGTGAAGGCGATGCAGGCCGGGCCGTCCCATGGCTCCATCAGGCAGGAGTGGTACTGGTAGAAGGCCTTGCGGGTGTCGTCCATCGTCTCGTGGAGGGACCACGGCTCGGGGATCATCATCATCGCGGCATGGGCGATGGGGCGGCCGGCGAGCACGAGCAGCTCGAGCACGTTGTCGAACATGCCGGAGTCGGACATGTGCGGGTCGACGATGGGGAGGACCTTCTTGATGTCGTCGCCGAACACCTCGGAGGAGAACAGGGCCTCGCGGGCGTGCATCCAGTTGATGTTGCCGCGCAGCGTGTTGATCTCGCCGTTGTGCGCGAGCAGGCGGTAGGGGTGCGCGCGGCTCCAGCTCGGGAAGGTGTTGGTCGAGAAGCGGGAGTGGACGAGGGCGAGCGCGGACTCGAAGAGCGGGTCGGAGAGGTCGGGGAAATATTCCGACATCTGCAACGTGAGCAGCATGCCCTTGTAGACGATGGTGCGCGCGGAGAGGCTGCAGAGGTACCAGTACTCGGCGCCGTCCATCGTGGTGTTGCGGATCTCGTTGTAGGCCCGCTTGCGGATGACGTAGAGCTTGCGCTCGAAGGCGAGGTCGTCGGTGAGCTCGGGGTCGCGGCCGATGAAGACTTGGCGCATGCAGGGCTCGCTGCCCTTGGCGGTCTCACCGAGCGACTTGTTGTTCACCGGCACGGTGCGCCAGCCCAGGAAGGTCTGGCCTTCGGAGCGGATGATCTGCTCGAACTTCTCCTCGAGGCGGCGGCGCTTGGTGACGTTCTTGGGGAGGAAGGCGACGCCGACGCCGTACTGGCCGGCGGCGGGCAGCGGAATCTGCGCCTTGGCGCAGGCGGCGGCGAAGAACTTGTGCGGAATCTGGACGAGGATGCCGGCGCCGTCGCCGGTGTTCACCTCGCTGCCCGCAGCGCCGCGGTGGTCGAGATTGACCAGCACCTCGACGGCCTGCTCGACGATGCGGTGGGTTTTGCGCCCCTTCATGTCGACCACGAAGCCGACGCCACAGGCGTCGTGCTCAAAGAACGGATCGTAGAGGCCCTGCTTGGCGGGAAGACCCTGCGGGCTGAGACGGGGGGAGGTGCTGGAGGAGCTGCTCATTGGCCGGACGACGGGAAAAGGTCAGTGGAGGCGGACGAGAACTGGGCAGTGATGTTCAAAATGGATCACCAAGGCTGGATGAACCATGGCGGCATGGCTGGGAACGGAACAAAAAGGGAAGTTTTCATGCGGCCGCTCAGTCGAGCCGGAACCGTGCCAGCGGGATGAAACGTTTTCATGCGGAACCCTCCTGCCCCTCCCACGCGCAAGGGTGGATCAGGAGGCTGGGGTTGCGCTGTGGCGGATGGCGCCGTGGCGTGGCGCGTCTAGAAGAACCGGATCGGCTCCCCGGAAAGGCGCGCCTGCTCCTCCGGCGAGGCACAGCCAGTCGAGATGGGGGCTTCGGGCCGGGTCGGATTGGGCTGCACGAGGCTGTTGGCCAGCAGGTAGTTCTCGACCTCCTCGCCGCTCACGTCGGCCAGCATCACACCATCGATCTCGACGCAGGGCGAAAGCGGCTGCCCGGATTTGCGCACCATCTCCGTGTACATGTCCGGGTTGTTGAAGATGTCGCAGTCCTCGAAGGGGAGGCTGTACTTGCGCAGGATCGCGCGGACGCCCTTGCTCCAGCCGCACTGCGGCTTCAGGTAGGCTTTGATGTTCATGCGGGCTGTGGGGGAACGGATTGTTGTCTAGGAAAAGGCACCGCAGGTGGGGCCTTCAAGCGCAACCTTGGCGAAACTTGCCCGAGCGCAACTGCCACGCCGCAGCTCGGCGCCGGCTAATTTTCTAGCCGGGCGGTGCGGCTTCACCTACACCGACCACCATGAAGATTCTTGTGACCGGTGCCGCGGGCTTCGTCGGGTCGGCAGTGTGCCAGCGCCTCCTCGCCCAGCCCGGTCGCGCCGAGGTGCTCGGACTCGACAACCTCAACGACTACTACCCGGTGGCCCTCAAGCAGGCGCGCCTCGCCCGCCTCGAAGGCCGCGAGGGTTTTCGCTTCGTGCGCGCCGACTTCGCCGATGCGCCCACGCTGTTCGGCCTGGTCGACGGCTTCCGGCCCGACTACATCGTCCACCTCGGTGCGCAGGCCGGCGTGCGGTACAGTCTCACCCACCCCGAGGCCTATGTGCACAGCAACCTCGTCGGCTTTGGCAACATCCTCGAGGCCGCGCGGCGCCACCCGCCCAAGCACCTCGTCTTCGCCTCGTCCTCGAGCGTCTACGGCGCCGGCGTGCCGACTCCGTTCCGCGAGGACGCCGTGAGCGAGCCGCTCTCCTTCTACGCCGCCACCAAGCGCGCCAACGAGCACATGGCCTTCAGCTACGCGCATGTGCACGGCCTGCGCTGCACCGGCCTGCGCTTCTTCACCGTCTACGGTCCGTGGGGACGGCCCGACATGAGCCCGATCCTGTTCGCCCGCGACATCCTCGCCGGGCGGACGATCAAGCTCTGGAACCACGGCAAATACCGCCGCGACTTCACGTACGTCGACGACATCGTCGACGGCATCCTGCGGATTGCACTCTCCCCTTGCCCGCTGCCGCCGGAACGACCCGCCGGCGCCGCCGCGTCGCCGCCCCCCGCGCCGTACGACGTCTTCAACATCGGCAATCACCACCCGGTGGAGATGCTTGCGTTCGTGCAGATGCTCGAGTCGCTGCTGGGCAAGAAGGCCCAGGTGGAGTTGCTCCCGCCCCAGCCCACCGAGATGCCCGAGACCTGCGCCGACCTCACCCGCATCCGGGCTGCCGTCGGCTACGAGCCGCGGACGCCGATCGAGGACGGCCTGCGCCGTCTGGTGGACTGGATCCGTGAATACTACGGGCCGGACGGCGCCGGCCCGGTGTGAGAATCGGAGGCGGTGCGGAGGCGCGCCTGCGATGGTTGCGGCTCAGGGCCCCGCGGTGGCCCGAGCCGCGGGAGGGCGGCAAGCCGCCGTGCCCAGCGGGAGGACTCCCGGTTGCGGCCCAGGCGGCGGGAAGCCTCGACCAGCGCGGCGAGGATCTCGGGGTCGTCGTCCTTGAGGCGGACCGCCCGCGACAGATGTCGGTGGGCCCCTTGTACGTCGCCTTCGGCCAGTTCACCGCGGGCGAGTTGCAGCAGGTGGTAGGGATTGCGCTCCCGATAGCGGGCGACCTTCCTCTCCAGCTTCTCGGCGCGGGTGGTGTCGCCGGCCTCCCGGCTGAGGCGGGCGAGCCCGTCGATCGCCGCGAGGTGCGCGGGGTCTGTGGCGAGTGCCCGTTCGTAGCAGCGGCGGGCGCCGGCTGGATCGTGGGCGATTTGGTGCGCGCCGGCGAGGTTGGTCCATCCGGCCGCGTATGTGGGGTCGGTCTGCGTGGCCAGCTGCATGAACCGGAGCGCCCCGGCGAGGTCGTCGGAGATCAGGCGATACACGCCGGCGTTGCTGTAGAGGGTGGCGCACGCGCGCCGGTCGCCGATGAGCCGCCCCCCTCCGCGCGGGGCGGCCCGGTTGAGGCGCGGACCGAAGTCGATCTCGTAGAGGACGCCGGCCGTCTCGATGCGGACGTTGACGTGGTTCTCCTCCAGCACGATCCGGCCGACCCGGCTCCAGCTCGGCCGGACCGGGACATTGTTGAACCGCGCCGGCATCCGGAACTCGCGGGCGACGGCGACGATCAGGGCCGAGATCGTGAGACAGTTGCCTCGCCGCCGGCGGAACGCCTCGCGCACGTCATACAGCCCGAATTCCTCATAACGGAAATTCAGGCCGTCCGCCCCGACGATGGCGGCGAGGATTGCGGTGAGGCGCTCCTCACCGGGGGTGTCCCGCCCCACGCGTGCGGCGAAGAATGCCCGCATCTCGTTGTCGAGACGGAGCAGTTCACCTGCGTCCGCGGGCAGGTGGTAGCTGTCGGCGGCCGGTGTTGTTGCCACGGCTGGGGGCGCTGCGGGTGCGGGCTCCGCCTGGGTGCCGGGGGGCAGCGCGAGCAGCAGCAAGGTGGCGACAAGCGGAATCACGCGCGGCTTTGGGGCGGGGCCCGGGACCGGCGGTTGGGCGGTGGGTATCGTTTTCATCACGTTCCCTCCGGCGAGATCGTTGTGGCTCCCGTGGGCGGGCGACGGCGGAGGCCGTCGCGGGATGCGCCGTTGGCGCCACCCCAAGTATAATCCCGCAGGGGAGAATTGGCCCGCCCCTGCACCCGGTTGTGGCGGCCAGAGCCGGCGCGCGGTCAGGCGCTGCGCGGGCTGGCTTGCGGTCGCGGGATGGCGATGCGTATCCGCGTGCCTCGGCCGATCTCCGAAGCGATCCAGAAGCGGCCGCCGAAACGTTTGGTCACCATGAACGCCTTCGTGAGACCGAAGCCTCCGCCCATCGTGCGCACGTTGCCGACGTTGGAGGCGCGCCGCCCGAACTCGACCACCGTCGCCAGCTCCGCCTCGGGGATGCCGCGGCCGGTGTCGGCGACAACAAAGCGCAGCTCGCGGTCGTCCTCGTAGAGCGCGGCGGTGATGCTGCCGCCCGGGGTGGTGTACTTGCGGGCGTTGGCGACGAGATCGCGCATCGTGTCCTGGAAGACGGGAGGCATGAGCAGCGCGCCGCCGCCGGCGGTCTCGAACTTGAAGTCGATGTAGTAGTCGT
>ENA-UPSM01006683-UPSM01006683.1-activated-sludge-metagenome-genome-assembly--contig:-NODE-6683-length-10594-cov-8.572161_pt1 | contig 10594 bp, 5 predicted proteins | sample MGYA00238181_ERZ773283 | MGnify/ENA primary metagenome ERZ773283 (study PRJEB29023, sample SAMN05720199) | activated sludge metagenome | isolation source: Anaerobic digester | place: Japan... | reverse complement strand
GCAGCGACTCGGGCGGCGAGCCCACGACGTACCAGAACGCCATCTACGGTTTCGAGCTCACCTACTCCGACCCGCTCAGGCAGTCCAAGGCCAGCACCACGGGCGACGAGAAGTACGCCGTCGCCTTCGCCGACAAGAAGGGTGCGGCGCTCGACGACGCCTACGTCAACGGCGTGCGCGTGGCGGTCAGTGAGATGAAGAACTCCGCCAAGCCGGCGCAGGTGCGCAAGATGAAGGCCGAGATGACGAAGGTCATGGAGAAGATGGTCGCCGACAACGACGGCGAGCAGATCGGCGAGGTCGTCCCCGCGGAGGCAGGCGGCATACCGGGCTACCGCGTGGAGTTCACCGCCGAGACGTCCGGTGTGGTCATCCACTACCGGGTGACCTTCCTGTTCCACGGCAAGCTCCTGTTCGACTTCACCGAGCAGGCCGTGGTCGACGACTGGGACTCCCTCGCGCCGGCCCTCGCCGCCGTGACGCAGTCGTTCACGCTGGACTGAGAGGCGGCGGGCGCCGCGTCCGGCTCAGCAGCTCAGGACCCAGCCGACGAGCATCAGCACGACGAAGACCAGCGCGACCCACGAGACGCACGACGCGTAGGCGTCGAGCCACGACTTCCGCGCGAGCCGCACCTCCACGTCCACGTCCACGGAAGCGTGCGGCGTCCCCTCCGCCTCAGCTGCGCCGAGCCGATGCCCGCAGACGCCGCAGTAGGCGTCGCCGGCCGGCCGCTCGCTGCCGCACACCTCACATCTCGCCATTCCGCCCTCCGCGTTGGGCTGCCGCGAGCATATGCGGCGGCGGGGACGGATGTCGCGGGCCCGTGGCGCACCCCGGCTCGACCCGGTAGGCCGCGACGTCCCGCCCCGTCACCGGCGCGGCGCCCTGTCCTCCCGCCTCAGACGAGGAAGACGAGCGTCACGACGGCGAACAGCGGCAGCAGGATCAGGGCCGCGTAGGCCGTGTAGCCGAAGAAGCTCGGCATGCGGATCCCCTGCTCCTCGGCCATGGACTTGACCATGAAGTTGGGCGCGTTGCCGATGTAGGTCATGGCGCCCATGAAGACTGCGCCCAGGCTGATCGCCGCCAGGAAGTCGGCCGGGATCTGGCCCGTCGGCGGCGTCGGCTGCGCCGCCATGAGGCTGCCGATGTTGCCGTCGATCCCCAGGTAGCCCAGCGCCGCCGAGGTGAACGAGAGGTACGTCGGCGCGTTGTCCAGCACCGACGAGAGGCCGCCGGTGGCCCAGAAGAAGTGCCACGGCTCCTTGAGGCCCAGCGCCGAGCCGTTCGCCTCGAGGAGGGCCAGGGCCGGCACCATCGCCGCGAAGATGCCGGCGAAGATGATCGCCACCTCGCGGATCGGCGCCCAGGTGAACTGGTTGAGCGAGCGCCCCTCCTGCGACCCCACGCGCAGAGAGAGGAGCAGCAGGGCGATCATGATGATCTCGCGCAGGAACGGGATGTGCAGCGCCGCGCCGACGTCGTTGATGTGCGTGGAAAGCGCGACCGTGAGCACCACGCCGGCGAGGAAGGCCACGTTCAGGAGACCCTTGACCCCGAGCGGCTCGTAGTCCACCAGGTCCATGTCCTTGTCGAAAGCACGCTCTTTCGTGCGGTACACCCAGGAGTCGAGCGCGAAGAAGACGATGATCACGACGCTGTTGACCAGCAGCCACTCCGGCCACAGACGGAAGGTCCAGGTGAAGTCCACACCGTTGAGGAACCCGAGGAAGAGGGGCGGGTCGCCGAGCGGCGTGAGCAGGCCGCCGATGTTGCAGATGACGAAGATGGTGAACACGAAGATGTGCACCGTGTGTCGGCGCTCGGAGTTGGCGCGCAGGAGGGGGCGGACGAGCAGCATGGCTGCACCTGTGGTGCCGATGAAGCTCGCGATCACCGCCCCAACCATCATGAACACGGTGTTCGTGAACGGCGTGCCCAGCAGGTTGCCGGTCAGGTGGATGCCCCCGGAGACGGTGAACAGGGCGGCCAGCAGGACGATGAAGGAGAAGTAGTCCTCGGCCGTGACCAGCACCTGCTCGCGGCCCACATCCCCGAACCCGACCAGGAGGTAGAGCACGGTCGGGAGCCCGAAGACCGCGGCCACCACCGCCTTGTTGCGATGTCTCTCGAACCAGTGGGGCGTCGCCAGCGGCAGCACGGCGATGCACAGCAGCAGCCCCGCGAAGGGCAGGATCCACCACCAGTCGAGTTGTCTGCCGAGCTCCTGCATCCACGCCTCCTGCCGTCGGACGCGCCGGCTCCGGCGGTCCGGAAGAATGGGTCTGCGCCCCCGCGGGGGCCAGTCTACAGGAAGAGCGCGGCCGGCCGCCGCCCGCGCGCCGGTCAGTCCTGGCCGGGAGCGCCGGACGGGTCGTCGGCGCCGAGCTCGTCCGGACGGAGGGCGCGGCCGCCGGCGGCGGCCGCGGCGATCTCATCGCGCGCCTCGGCGCGCAGCGCGTCGTCCACCGGCACCCGCACGACGAGCGCCGCGCCGTCGTCCTGCTCGGCGCGCGCGGCGACGAAGCACACCTCGCGCACCCGTCCCCGGCCCAGCGCAGCCTCAGCCGCGAGCGCGTACGCGGCGCCCTGGGGACGGTACCGGCCCAGCAGCACCTCCGGCCCGGCGGCGCGGTCGGTCTTGTAGTCGACCACCATCCATGCGTCGCCGTCCCGGTACAGCAGGTCGACGGCGCCGCTGACCACGACCCCGTCCAGCAGCGCCCCCAGCGCGACCTCGCGCTGCACGGCCTCGGGGTCGAGCGCCGCCGCCCGCGCCGCCGCCCGCACCGGCTGCGAGCGCCAGCACGCGGCGGCCAGCGCGGCGGCGTCGGCGGCGACGTCCGGCCGGTCCACCTCCTGCGCGGCCGCGGCGGCGACGCGCTCGAGCGATGCCTCGTCGTCCAGGTCGCACAACTCGAGGGTCCGGTGCACCGCCGAGCCCAGCGCCAGCGCCCGGGCGCGCCCGGCCGGGGCGCCGGGACCGCCGCTGCGCACCTGCTCGTCGACGTGCTCCAGGCCGCTCGGACTGGTGGCGGGCGCCGCCCGCCCCGCCCGCTCCAGGAGCTCCTCGCGCTGCGCCCCCCACACGCTCCGCGCGCCGGCGAGGTCGGCGTCCGGGGGCGCTGCCTCTTCCTCGGCCCTCTGCCGCGGCGCCCCCGGCGGCAGGACCAGCACGCCGCCGTCCTCGTACGCCTCCTCAAGCGGCGCGGGCGCGGGCAGCACGTCGGCCATGGGTCCCAGCAGGACCGCCGCCCGCGAGCCGTCCTTGTTCCACAGCCGCCCGAAGCAGGTCACGACCAGACGGTCCCGGGCGCGCGTCGCGGCCACATACAGCAGGCGGCGCCGCTCGCTCGCCTCCATCTCCTTCTCGCGCTCGCGCAGGGCGACGTAACGCTCCGGCTCCAGGTCGCGCGCCGCCGCCCCGGGCAGCTCCGCCTTGAGCTTGATCGCGAGCCGCCGCCGCTCGCGGTCGACGATGGGCTCGCCGCCCCCGCCGCGCGTGCCCAGCGCACCGCCGGCCACCACGACGATGGGGTACTCGAGCCCCTTGGCCTTGTGGATCGTGAGGAGGCGCACCACGTCGCCGCCGTCGTCCACCTGCGACTCCTGCTCGCCGGCGGCGTCGCCGGCCTCGGCGGCCCACGCCAGGAAGGCGCCGAGACCCCTGCCCCCGGCGCCCGAGAACGCGCGCGCCCGGTCGACCAGCTTCTCGAGGTTGGCGATCGCCTGCGGCCCGCCCGCACCGGAGGCCGCCAGGACCTCCACGGCCAGCGTCCTCCGCAGCAGCTCGGCCGCCAGCTCGAACGGCTCGCGGGCGGCGCGCCGGCTGTGGAGGTCGCACAGCACGGCCAGCGCCTCGGTCACGGCGGCGTGCCCCTCCGGCTGCTCCGCGAACAGGTCGAACCGGCCGCCCCCCGCCCAGAACAGGAAGAGCTCGTCGTCGCTGAACCCGAACAGCGTGGAGTGGAGCGCCGCATACACCGCCGGCCCGTCGCTGGGGTCGTCCACCGCCCGCAGGCAGAGCAGGGCGTCGTCCACCTCGCGGCGCGCGAAGTAGGCCGTGCCGCCGTCCACCCGGTACGGCACGCCGGCCTCGCGGAGCGCCTGTTCGTAGGTCTCGAGCCCGGTCGTGGCGCGGAAGAGGACGGCCACGTCTCTCCAGCGCGGCGCCCGCCACATCTCGTCATCGTCAGGCGCCGCGCGGTCCTGCACCGTCCAGCGGTCCCCTCCCTCCTCGTGCATCTCGACCAGCAGGGCGGCCAGCGCCTGCGCCTCGGCCCTCCGCGCCGCCTCGACCCCGCCGGCCGCCGTGTCGGGCTCGTCGCCGAGCAGCACCGCCACGCGCGGCCCCTCGGCCGGCGGACGGTACGGGTCGACCCACTGGTAGCCCGGCTGGCGGCCCTCCTCGGCGTCCTCGTCGAAGACCGATGCAAACACGTTGTTCACCCAGTTGACGACCGCCGGCGTGGTGCGGAAGTTCTGGCGGATGACCTCGAGCGCGCCGGTACCGTCGGGCTGGCCGGCGATGAGCCGCTTGACCTGGTCGTACATGCCGATGTCGGCGCGGCGGAACCGGTAGATGGACTGCTTGGGGTCGCCCACGACGAACAGCTTGCCCGGCTGCAGCACGACCTCGCGCCAGTCCCGCGCCCGCGGGCGGCGTTCGCACAGATAGAAGACGATCTCGGCCTGCAGCGGGTCGGTGTCCTGGAACTCGTCGACCAGCACGTAGGCGAAACGCGCCTGCAGCGCCGCGCGGGCGGCCAGGTCGCGCGCCAGAAGGTCGCGCAGGCAGCCGAGGAGATCGGTGAAGTCGAGCCGCCCCTGGGCGAGCTGCATCGTCGCCGCCCAGCGCGAGAAAGCGTCAGCGACCGCCACGGCGAGCGCCGTGAGGTACTCCGCGTAGGCCTCGCGGGCGGCGCTGACGTGGGCGACGGCCGCCGCGTAGCGGGCCTGCAGCTCGGCCTTGCCCCCGTGGTCGGCGCTCCAGTTGTCCTTGCGGCCGCCCGGCGCGGTCGCGTTGGTCCTGGCCGGCAGCGCGAACAGCCCGGCCGCGAACGTGTCCACCTCGTCGGGCGGGCCTTCGAGGAGGGCGCGGCCGGACTCGACCAGGGCCATGGCCGCGAGATAGCCGTTGTCCTCGACGTCGGCGCAGGCGGCGTCGCAGTGGGCGGCGAGATGGTCCAGGTCCCTCCCCAGGCCGGAGAGGAGGCCTCGCAGGTCGGGCTCGTCCGCGTCCGGCGAGACCGGATCCAGGTCGTACCGCTCGCCGAACACCCCTCTCGGCCCCACGGCGAGCTCACGCAGCCACTCGAGGCGCACGCCGGCGCGCAGCAGACGCGTGAGCCCCCGGCGCGCGGCGTCGGCCTCGGCGTCGCCGGCCGCCAGCTCCGAGAGCCAGGCGTCCCAGAGGCGGCCGCGCTCCAGCTCCGAGCCGAGCTGGTCGAGCTGCTCGAAGGCCGGGTCGATCCCCGCCTCCACGGGGAACTCCCGCAGCAGCCGCCCGGCGAAGCCGTGGATGGTGCTGATCGGCGCGTCGTCGAGGGCCTCGAGCGCGCGGCGCAGCACGGCCGCGCGCTCCGCCTCGGACTCCTCGGCGGCGAGGGACTCGAACCGCTCGCGCACCCGCTGCCGCAGCTCGCCCGCCGCCTTCTCGGTAAAGGTGATCGCCGCCACGGTGCGCACGTCGCCGGTACCCCGCTGCGGGTCGAGCACGCACTTGACGTAGCGGTCCACGAGCACCCGGGTCTTGCCGGTCCCCGCACCCGCCTCGAGCAGGAACGTCGTGCCGAGGTCCGTGGTGACCCGGGCGCGCACGCCGGCGTCGCTGGGCGTGCGCTCACCCATCGCGGCCCTCCGCCGGGCCCGGGGACTGCAGGCTGTTCACCGGCTCGAGCAGCTCGTGCTCGCACTTGCGGACGCGGGCCCAGGTGGAGACGCCGCAGGCGTAGCCCACGTCGCAGTACTCGCAGCGCTGCCGCGTGGCGCGCGGGAAGAGGCCGGCGTCGACGACCGCGACCGCGGCGGCCACCAGGTCGTGCAGCCGCCGCGTCGAGGCCTCCTCGTCCTCGGGGAGTTGCAGGTCGGCGAACCCGCCGCGGCGGGTGACCAGGCGGTAGAGACAGGCGATCGTCGCGTAGTCGGCCTCCCCCACCTGCCGCAGCGCCAGCCGGTACACGGGAAGCTGCACGCTGAGACGGTCCTTGATGCGCTGTCGCTCCGTAGCGCCGGCGCCGGTCTTGTAGTCGATGACCCGGGCACCCTCCGGAGTCTCGTCGACCCTGTCCAGCCGCCCCGCGAAGCGGACCGTCCGGCCGCCCTCCAGCGGCAGGACGACGGGACGGCCCGCCGCCTCCCCGAAACGCCACTCCACCCCTGCCGGGCGGTCGCCCGCGGCGCTGAACACGGGGTCCCGGCGCACCGTCTCGAGGAGGTCCTCCCGCAGGAGCTCGCGGCGGACCTCCCACGAGAGGGCGGCGCCGGTGACCCCGCGCGCCTCGGCCTCGGCGCAGCCCTCGCGCCACGCCGTGACCACGGCGTCGCGCGCCGCGTCATGCCCCAGGCCCTCGGCCATCACCCGATTGTAGACACGCTCCAGGATCGCGTGCGCCAGCGTGCCGAACTCCAGCGGGCTCATCTCCAGCGTGTCGTCCGGCTCGTCCGGCGGCTGCAGGCCGTAGACGTCCCGCAGCAGGAACGAGAACGGGCAGGAGATGAAGCGCTCCAGGCGCGTGGGATGCATCTCGGCGTCGAAAGGATGCGCCGCCGCCAAGGCGGTGCGCGCCTCGGGCCCGAGCAGGCCGTCCCACGCGCCCGGGACCGGACTGCGCGCCGCCCGCCAGGCGCCGAAGCGGCGCTCGGCGGTGGAGGCGGCGAGGAGCCCCGCCGCGTAGCTGCGCGCGGCCCGGTGACGTCCGGCGGAGCAGAGCGACAGCAACAGCGCCACGTCGCGCTCACGCGCGTCGACCCAGACGACGTCGTCGGCGAGCGGCGGCGCCCCGGCGAGCGAGCGCCAGACAGGCCGCAGCGGCTCCCCGCCGAGGAACTCCTCGAGGCCGACCGGCCGGCCGGCCGCCCACGACGCCAGCCGGAGCAGGAGACGCGACGGCAGCCGCGGCCGGCCGTCGGCGGCGCCGGAACGGGGCGCGAGCAGCACGAGGCGCTCGCGCGCTGCGCCGCAGGCGAGGCCGAACACGAGCAGCGACTCGCCCTCGCGCTGCTCGGCGAGGGGCAGGCGCACGCCGAGGGCCTCGGCCACGCGGCGCCGCTCGGCGTCGCCCAGCAACGGGTCTGGCCGTCCGCGCACCGGGAACCCACCCTCGGCGAGCCCGGCGAACACGACCGTGTGGAAGCTCAGGCCGCGCACCTCGAGCGGCGTGAGCACCGCCACCCCCTCGCGACCCACGCGGCCCAGAGGGACACGCGACCCGGCCAGCAGGTCGCGCAGCACGGCGACGGCCTCGGCCAGGTCGACCTCCTCGTCGAGCGCCGCGAGCGCGCGCAGCCGCGCCGCCGCATCGCGGGCCTCGTCCGCGGTCGCCGGGTCGAACACGGCGGCCACCACGGAGCTGAAGAAGTCGGCCCAGCCGCCCCACGTCGCCTGGGACGGCATGTCGCCGCAGGCCGAGAGGAGCGCCCGCGCCGCCCCCAGCAACCCCCGCGTCGCCGCCAGCCTGAGCCGCACCGCACCCGCCCTGGCGACGACCTCGTCCTCCTCGTCGACCGCCTCGTCCCCGTCTCCGGCGGCGGCCCGTGCCGTCAGCGCGTCGAGCCGGTACTCGAGCCCGCGACGCCGCGCGGAAAGGCGCTCCTCCCACTGCCCGGCCCCGGCCACCACCCCGGCCTGCCGGGCCTCGTCCAGCCAGAGCGCCGCCTCGCCCGGCTCGACGCCGACGCGGAGCGGGGCCGCGGCGAGCAGGTCGACGACCGCCCGCCGCGCGAACGCCTCGCCGGCGGGCGGCGCGAGGCAGTCGCAGAGCCGTTCCAGCACGCGCACGCCGGCCGACCGGTCCGGCACGCGGCAGGCCACCGGCAGCCCGGCCTCGCGCAGGGCCGCGGCGAAGGGCTCGACGTCGTCGCCGTGAGGCACGACGACGGCGCAGTCCCACGCCGCGACCTCCCCGGTCACGGCCGCCAGGACGCCGCGCACCGCCTCGCGCCGCTCCGCGCGCTCGTCCGTGACCGAGAGCACCTGCACGGAGCCGTCGCCGACCAGGCGCTTCTCCCCTGCCGCCTCCGACCACACCGCCCGCAGGAGATCTTTGTCCCGGCCCGGAGGCGGCGCCTCGAGCTGCCGCCCCGCCCCGCGGAGCCGGCGGGCCACGTCCCAGCCGGGAAGGCCGTCGGGCGAGAGCCCCTCAGGTACCGGCACGAAGGCGTCGGCCCCGCGCGCCAGCAGCGCGCCGACGAGCTCATCCTGCGCCTGGTTCAGGTCGTACAGGCCGAACAACAGCACCCGGGCGGCGCACGACGCATCGGCCACCGCCTGCGCCGCGCCGCGCTGCAGCGCGGCGCCGTCGGCCACCCCGCGCGCCGCGAGCTCGTCGCAGTAGGCGCGGTAGAGAAGGGCGAGATCGGCCGCCCGCGCCGCGGCGGCGTCCGGCGGCGCCGCGGCCGGCCCTGCGGTCCGGCGGCCCGCGACCGCCGCTCCCCACCCCGAGTCGGGCTCGACGCACGCCTCGCGCAGGTCGCTGAACGTGGCCGCCAGCGCCTGCGCGAAGTGCGGGCGGTCCACGACCGGCGCGAAGTAGCGCAGCTCGCCGGCGTGGGCCGCCGTGACGCGCCGGGCGATGCGCTCGCGCAGCGCTGCGCCGGCCACCACCGGCGGCTCGCCGCGCGCGGCGGCGACGAGGTCGGCGGCGAAGCGGCCCAGCGTGGCCACCTCGAGGTTGGCCACCGCGCCGAGCTCCCGCACCAGGAGGTCGAGCACGCGGGTGCGCAGGGCGGCGGAGCCCACCACGACGACCAGCGGCGCCAACGGACGGCCGTCCTTGAGCTCGCGGACGCGCTCGCAGAGCGCCTCCTCGAGCTGGGAGAAGCGTCCGCTGACGAGCCACCCCTGCTGTGCCCCGGCCGCCGTCGTCATGGTCGGACGGAGCGTACCACGCGCCCTGGACGGATCGGCCGCGCCGGCCGGGTCCTCGCCCGCGCCCGCGCGGAGCCTCAGGTTCAGGTCAGGTCGCGGATGAGGTCTGCGTGCTGCGGATACGCCGCCAGCAGCGCGTCCCGCTCGCCGAGCTCGAAGTCGGCGAAGTCGAACCCGGGCGCGACGACGCAGCTCACCAGCGCCCAGGCCCTGTCGGCCGGCAGGTGGGGTCCGCCCGCGAGGCGGGCGCCCTGCCAGCTGCCGGCCGGCGCCAGCGCCTGCGGGAGCGGCACGCCCGCGTCCCCGGCCGCCGCATCCCCGCCCGCCGCGCCCCCGGACGGCGCGCCGCCCGCCTCGCCGGGGTCGGCGAGCACGCGCCGCAGCAGCCCGCCGTCCGGCGCGATCGTGACCAGCTCGAGCGGCACGCCAGCCTGGTAGACCCACAGCTCGTCGCTCGCCAGCCGGTGCAGCCTGCTGGGCGAGTCCTCGGTGACGAGGAACATGATCGCCGTGGCCGCCGGCCGCTCGCCGCGCGCCGTCGGCGTCGTCGGCGCGGCGCGGAACGTCTCCACGAAGTAGCCGCCCTCGGGGTGCGGCTCGAGGCCCAGGGCGGCGGCGAGCTCTGCGGCGGTGGGTCGCATGCCGCCAGATTACCCCAACTGCGGACGCGTGTGCGACGCCGCCCCGGTCGCGTGCGGCCCCGCCCCCGTCCCACGCAGGCCGCGGCGGCCCGCGGACGCCCCCAATGGAGAAGCCCCTCGTCCTGCCGGACCGAGGGGCCTCCCTTCAGCAAGCCGTAAGCCGGATCCTGTCGTGGGTGGCCATCCATCTAGGCCGTCCGTCACCGGACGGCTCGTGCGGCCGAGACCCGGGGGCTCGGGCGAGCGACCCTCGAACGCCCCCCTATTTGGCCTTGCACCGGGCGGGGCTTGCCGAGCCGGCCTGTCACCAGGACCGCTGGTGGGCTCTTACCCCACCGTTTCACCCTTGCCCGCACCTCCGAAGAGGCCGCTGGCGGTCTGCTCTCTGTTGCGCTTTCCCTCGGGTTTCCCCGGCTGGCCGTTAGCCAGCGCCCTGCTCTGCGGTGTCCGGACTTTCCTCGAACGGCGCCTCGCGGGCGTCGGAGCGCGGCGCGACGCGGGTCGTCCGCGGCCACCTGGCTTGCCCTTTGAGTCTACCACCGGGACGCGTCGCCCAGTCCCGCTCCTCCGGATGCCGGTCGGTCCGGACCCCCTCCCCTCCGTGGCCCCGATCTACCGGCAGCCCGCCTCCCCGCCCAGCCGGACGGCCTGCCCGGGCGCCGACTCGGGCTCGCGCCGGCCCCGTGTGAGCGACGCGGCCGCGCCGACCAGCACCAACGCCGCTCCGACGATCATGGCGTTGCGATAGCCGTGCGCGTAGAGATCGGCCACGGAGAGGGCCTTGGCGGCGAGGGAGCCGCCGCCGGAGCCGGACGCCGCGTGATGCGTGAGCAGGAGACGGCTGCCCGTCGGGCCCAGCGAA
>ENA-UPSM01006669-UPSM01006669.1-activated-sludge-metagenome-genome-assembly--contig:-NODE-6669-length-10615-cov-4.518939_pt1 | contig 10615 bp, 6 predicted proteins | sample MGYA00238181_ERZ773283 | MGnify/ENA primary metagenome ERZ773283 (study PRJEB29023, sample SAMN05720199) | activated sludge metagenome | isolation source: Anaerobic digester | place: Japan... | reverse complement strand
CCCGTCATCGGCGTTTCCACCCTTGGCTTTGGCGAGTACACCAACCGCCAGCTCGCCCAGGAATTCGCCGCCGAGAGCGTGCGTACCATTCAGCTTTTTCTCAGCCAGAGCGACAGCCAGTACTGGGTCTACAGCGGCCGGTCCGACGTGTCGGCCATCACCCCCGACCGCGCCAGAGAGATTGCGAACGAATACCGCTCCGTGGGCATCGACATCCACAGCATCGGGGTCTACACCAACCTCATCCACCCCGATCCCGCCGAGCGTGCCGCCAACCTCGACTATTTCGAGGCCATGATGCACATCGGCGCCGAGATGAACGTCCACACCTTCATCACCGAGGCCGGCCATCACGGCACCGCGGACCATGTTCCCTACCATTTCCAGACCGACACGTGGAAACACATGGTGGAAACCGGCCGGGAACTCGCAAAACGCGCGGAAGCCTGCAACGCCACCGTGCTCGTCGAGCCGTCCTTCCTGTCCTTCTTCGCCAGCGCCAAACGCACCCGTGTCTTCCTCGAGGAAGTGGGGTCTCCGCGTATGCGCGCCCTCCTCGATCCCGCCAACATCCTCGAACTCAATGATCTCGAGGAGATGTTCGCCCAGCTCGCCCCCTGGATCGACTGCATCCATGCCAAGGACCGCAAACTACACGTCGACTACGGGGTGCCGGCGGGCCAGGGCGACATCGACTACAAGAGATTCGTGGCGCTCGCCGCGAAACACGCGCCCAACGCCCCCCTGATCCTGGAGTATGTCGGGCCCAAGGACTACCGCCAGGCCCGGGAAATCCTCCTGAACGCCATACAGAGCTTCCGCGAAACGTGACCGCCCGGGCCATCGGCCCGCCCATCCTGGCCGGTTGACTCGGCGCCCGGGCCTCGTTCATGATGATGGGGCGGCAGTAAAAGGGGTCGGAGGGGGGGCGATATGCCGTTTCTCATTCTGCGAACGGGCCTGTCCAAGGGCGCAAGCTGGCCCATCACCGGGGCGCCCCTCCTCATCGGCCGCGAGCAGGGCTGTCAGATCGCGCTTCCCGATGCCCTCATCTCGCGCAAGCATTGCGAGATCGTGCTCTCCGCCGGGCAGATCCTGTTGCGCGACCTGGGAAGCAGTAACGCCACGTTCGTGAACGGCAAGCCGGTCGACACCTGCACGCTGCAGCCCGGCGATCAGGTCATGCTCGGGCGCACCGTGCTGCTGGTCTCCGAGGAAGACCACAGCGAGGACGCCGCGCAACCGGAGGCCCTGTCCCGCACCACGGTCTCACTCACTGAGGGACAGGCCATCTACCTTCAACGCGACCCGCTTGAAGGCAGCGACAACGAGACCCCGCACAGAACCGCCGACCTCGCCCAACTGTTCAATCTGAGCCGTTCGTTCAGCCGGGTCGACTCCCTGAACGAACTGATCGCGCAATTGACCAATGCCGTCCTCGACCGTTTCAATCCGCTGGACCTCTGGATAGCTCTTCTTGACGATACCAGCGGCGAACTCCAGGTCGCGAAACAGAAGACCTTCGAGACCCCGGCCAAAATGCCCGAAGCCGCCATGCGGCAGGCGCTGGCCGACATGCGCGGGTTCCTCGTCCCGGAACGAACCCGGATGGACAACGCCAAGGTCCTTCAATTGAGCCTGATCGCCCCCATCCACTTCGCTGGACAGGGCATCGCGGCCATCGCCCTGCGCTCCCACAGCCGCCATCGTTTGTACGATGAAACGGACCTCCATTTCCTCGTGTCGCTGGCCAACACCGCCGCGCCGTTCTTTGAAGCGATCCGTCACCGCACGCGACTCCAGCGCGAAGTCAGACGGCTCCGGCAGGCCCGGCAACAGGCGCTGACACTCGTGGGCGAGAGCCCCTGCATGCAACGCGTGCGGCAGACCATCCAGGAGGTCGCCGACACCCCTCACCCCGTGCTGATCGTGGGCGAAACCGGTACCGGAAAGGAAATCGTCGCCAACCTCATCCACGAATTCTCCGGCCGGGCCACTGGGCCCTTCGTGCCGGTGAACTGCGCCGCGATCGCCCGGGAACTCTTCGAGAGCGAGCTCTTCGGTCACGAACGCGGAGCGTTCACCGGCGCCAGCGAACGAAAGACCGGCATGATGGAGCAGAGCAACGGCGGCACCCTCTTCCTCGACGAAATCGGCGACCTGAGCCCCGAACACCAGGCCGCGATCCTCCGCGCACTTGAAACGAAGACGTTCCGGCGCGTGGGCGGCACGGACCAGATCGCCTCCGATTTCCGGATCGTCGCCGCCACTAACCGCAACATTCATCAGGAAGTCGCCAGCGGCACGTTTCGCCGCGACCTGTATCACCGGCTCCGCGGCGTCGAAATCCTCATCGAACCCCTGCGTGAGCGTCCCGCCGACATCGCCGAACTCGCCGAACACTTTCTCGAAGCCGCCCGCCCCAACTGCAAACACCCGCTCGCTGGATTCGAACCCGATACCCTCGAATTTCTGCGCGCACAACCCTGGCCGGGCAACGCCCGTGAACTCCGGTACTGCATCGAATCCGCCGTGACGTTCTGCAAAAACGACCGCATCGCCATCGCCGATATGCAGACCGCCATGACCGGCCCGTTGCGCCCGGGCGCGCCCCGCCCCCTCTCCGAAATTGAACGTCACGCCATCGAAGAGGCCCTCGCATTCTGCGGCGGCAACGTCGTTCAGGCGGCCCGCCTGCTCGGCGTTGGAAAGGACACCCTCTACCGCCGTCTCGCCCAGTACCGGAACCAGGACTGAGCCCCGCCGCCCGCCGTTCGCACCGTGCGAATTCCCGCATCGCAAAATGAGAAGCGCGGAGCCATTTCACCGGCCGTGCCACGCCCTGAGCCCGAGCCGCTTCGGCTGTAACCGACCGCTACTACAGCACTTGCCACACGGACGAAACAAGAGGCGCAAATTGGCGCGCCACTTGCTCCTGATTGGGAAGGCGGAGAGGTGCAGGAAACCGGCGATCGGCAGCCCGGATACGGCGGCCACATCGCCACGGCAGCACGGGAGGCACGGCAACTTCCATGGCGACTACAGAACGACTGCCCGGCCCACACGGACCGGAGGCGTCACACCCGTTCACACGCATTCTGAACATCTGCGGGGGCGACAAGACTCAGGCGGCATGGCTCCTCGGGACCAGCCTTCAGACCCTCGAGAAACTACTCGAACAGGAGACTTTCATGTGCCAGCCGCGCCCTCCCGAAACCTACCATTGGGACATTTAGTCCGGGGCAACCCAGCCTCGTCTTTCCTCCTCGAGATGTCCCTCTGCATTCCTGCCCAGGCTCTTACAAAACCCTCGCGTTCGTCGCCATGTCGTCCGGTGGGGGACCGGCATCCTCGCTGGTCATCGTCCCCATCGTCCACGGATAGCCTGGGAGCGCCGAGCGCCAGCCCGGCATCCCCTGCAATTGAGCCGAACGCCCTGTGACACGCTGCCTGGATTTGAGCTGAAACAGGGCAACGGGTATCATGGCCATGCTTCCGGAAGTCACACGGGAGCCGTGCAGGCCCGTAGTACGCGTTTTCATCCCGTAACGCTCTGCACTTATCCGCTGTGGAATGCCGCGCAGTCAAGGAATGACCAGACAATGACCTGCCGCACTGCCTCATGCTGCCTGATCCTGAGTGCGTGCATCATGCTCTCGCAAGCCGCCGGTGCAGAAGACCAACCACAATGGGGAGAACGCCATTCCCGCAACATGATTTCCCGCGAAACTGGCCTGCCCCGGCACTTCGACCTGGCCACGGCCAAAAACGTCAAATGGATCGTCCCGCTGGGCAGCGACGTCTTCGCGTCGCCGGTTGTGGCTTCGGGACGCGTTCTGATCGGCGCCAACAACGCCGAACCGCGCGATCCACGGCACCAGGGCGACCGCGCAGTGCTGCTGTGCCTCAACGAAACCGACGGCCGCCTCGTCTGGCAACTGGTGGTGCCGCGCCTCGAAGACGACCTCTTCCTGGACTGGCCGAACATCGGCTGGTGCTCGCCCCCCACCGTCGAGGGGGACCGTGTGTACACCGTGACGAACCGCTGCGAGGTGGTCTGTCTCGACCTGAACGGCCTGGCGAACGGCAACGATGGCCCGTACCTGGACGAGGGCCGGCATATGGCGCCGCGGGGCGAGCCCGCCATGGAAGTCGCCGGTCTCGACGCGGACATCATCTGGCTGACGGACATGAAGGAAGCCGTGGGCATGTATCCTCATGACGCCGCCCATTGCTCGATCCTGCTCGACGGCCAGGCGCTTTATCTCAACACGTGCAACGGGGTGGACAATACGCACCGCGTAATTCGCAAACCCGACGCTCCGAGCCTCATTGTTATCGACAAAGCCACCGGACGCGTCGTGGCGCAGGATGGCGAACACATCGGCCCTCTCGTGTTTCATTCCACCTGGTCGTCGCCCTCCCTGGGAGAGGTCAACGGCAAACGGCTGGTGTTTTTCGGAGGCGGAGACGGGGTCTGCTACGCATTCGCCGCCCTGAATCCTTCGCAATTGCCCGAGACCCCCCAGGTCCTGGAACGCGTGTGGCGCTTCGACTGCGACCCAGCCGCCCCGAAGGAAAACGTGCACACTTTCCAGGGCAATCTGCAGGAAAGTCCCAGCAACATCAAGGGCATGCCGGTCTTCCACAACGATCGCATTTACGTGACCGCGGGCGGCGACATCTGGCAGGGCAAGAAAACGGCCTGCCTCAAGTGCATTGACGCCACACTGACGGGCGACGTCACAACCACCGCCGAACGCTGGACCTATCCCCTCGAACTGCACGCGTGCGCGACGCCCGCCATCGCGGACGGACTGCTCTTCGTGACGGATTGCCGCGGCCTCGTGCATTGCGTCGATGCGGATACCGGCGCGCCGTACTGGACCCACAAGCTCCGGCGCGACATCTGGGGCTCCACGCTGGTGGCTGACGGCAAGGTCTACGTGGGCTCACAAGGGCGCGACTTCTGCATTTTCGCGGCTTCAAAGGAGAAACAGGTCCTCTTCGCCACGGAATTCGATGCGCCCATCAACAGCACGCCTGTGGCCGCAAACGGGGTCCTCTACGTGGCCACGCTGCGGCAACTCTATGCCATTGCGGAAACGCCCGAGGTCAAGTAAACGGCGTTTCGCGCCGTCAACATGGGAGGACGCATGCGCATTCGACGACAAATCCCCGGTATCCTGACAACGTTGTTTCTGTGCCTGATGGCCGCCGCCGCGCGAGGCGAAGACAACTGGCCGCAATGGCGCGGCCCGGCCCAGAACAACGTGAGCGATGCGACCGGCCTGCCGCTGACCTGGAGCGATAGCGAGAACATCGTATGGAAGACCCCGTTGCCGTCGTGGAGCGGCGGAAGCCCCATCATCTGGGGCGAGCGCGTGTTCGTGACGTCGCCGTCAAAATCCGAGGCGCCCGCCGGGGACGCCGGCGGGAAGGCCGGGCGCGATCCCGGCGGTCCCGACCTGCTCCTGCTCTGCATTGCCAAGACGGACGGGAAGATCCTCTGGGAGCGCGTGCTTGACACCGGCAACCAGTTCCGGCAGAAACAGAATGACTCCTCGCCATCCCCCGTGACCGATGGCCAGCACGTGTGGGCCGTCACCGGCACCGGCGCCGTCGTGGCGTTCGATATGGAAGGCAACCCGCTCTGGAAGAAAAACCTCCAGCAGGAGTACGGCGTGTTTGGCCAGATGTTCGGCTATGCCTCCTCGCCCCTGTTGCACGAAGGCAAACTCATTGTCCAGGTTCTCCACGGGTATACGACCGACGAGCCATCGTATCTCGTGGCCTTCGATGCCCTGACCGGAAACGTGGCGTGGCGCGTTGAACGGTGGACCGACGCCGAGAACGAATCCCCCGACGCCTACACAACGCCCACCCTGCTCCACCACGACGGCATTACCCAGGTCGTGGTGCTGGGCGGCGATTACGTCACGGGGCATGACCCGCAAACCGGCCAGGAAGTGTGGCGCGCAGGGGTGACCAATCCCAGAAAGATCACCAACTGCCGCATCATCGCCTCCCCCGTGACCGCCGACGGCATGATCTACGCGCCCACGCGCCTGAAACCCGTGACCGCGTTGCGGGCCGGCGGCCAGGGCGACATCACCGCCACGCATCTTGCCTGGCAGTGGAACGAGTTCGGTGGACCCGACGTGCCCTCCCCCGCCTGCGACGGCCGGTATTTCTACATGGTTGAGGACCGGGGCGCGGTGACCTGCCTGGAGGCCAAAACGGGCGCGGTCGTCTGGGGTCCCGAGCGCAGTGCGCGGGGAACCGTGAGCGCTTCGCCCCTGCTTGCCGACGGGAAACTCTACTTCACGAATGAAGACGGCGTCACGACCGTGCTCGCGGCGGGACCGAAGTTTGAGGTGCTGGCGACAAATGAAGTGCCGGGCGTATACGTACTTTCCTCGATGGCGGTCTCCGGCAACCGGCTCTTCCTGCGCACGGCCACGCACTTGTACTGCATCGGCCAGTAGGTTCGCTCACTCCGTGCGGAGAGCGTCAAAGTTCTCGCGCCCGATGGCTGTCCGGACGGCGGACACGATGCAGACGATGCCGGTAAGCGCAATCGCCGCGAGGATGAGCGCCTGAAGCCCGAGAGGCGCCCGTGCTCCGGCGGATGTCACCGTGGGAATCATCGCGATGGCGGCCGCAACGCCCCCAATCGCCACGCCGGCCCCGAACAGAAACAGGTATTCGGTCAGAAACAGCCTGACCAGCGCCCGCTGCTCAAAACCCACGGCGCGCAGCATGGCGATCTCGCGGCGGCGTTCGAACAGATTGCGCAACACCACAATCCCCAGGGCCGCGCTGCCCAGAACCATGCCTAGACCGCCAAGCACCAGAAACATCGCCAGATAGGTGGACTCCACCGCGTAGAACCGGCGAAGACGTTCGACGGCGGATTCGGCATCCATGCCTTCCCGCTCAAATGCCCTGGTCAGAGTGGCCGCGGCCGCGCTGGCCTGCCCCGGCGGCGTATCGACAAGAAAGACGCGAAAACCCGGTTCGGACGGGAACAGCCGGGTGAACCAGGCGTCTGAAATCAGGATGCTTCCCTGAAATACCGAAAGCCGCATGGGGAGACGTCCCACCAGTTTCAGCGTCACCTCCTTGCCGTCATCGTCCCGGTAGATGAGCATATCGCCGTCTTCGACCCCGGTCTTTTTCTGAAGTCCCCACATGGCCGTGTCGGTATCGCCCACCAGGGCGGGCACCGCGCCTCCGCGCAGCCTCCACGTGAGCAATTGCCACACATCCTCCTGCGGATCCTCCGGCAGAAACGCGCGAAGCCTGGACAACTCGTCCGCGTTCACGCCCAGGATCCGGGGGGATTGCGCACGGTTCAGGTTCAGGCAACTGGCATCATCGCCATCATGCACACGCAGCGCCACAACGGTTGCGTCATCCCCGGCGAGGGTGTCGGCTGGATTCCCGGCAAGCGGAAACGTCGTCTCGGCGAACAGTTCGAATCCACCCGTACCGGAGGAACGCTTGCCGGCATCGGCCGTGACGTCGGTCTGCATCGAAGATACCGCCAGCACGAGAAACGCCCCCGTAGCGAGCAGCGCCGCAACACTGAGGCTCCGGCCCCGGCGGCGGGCGGCATTTTCAAGCACCAGCGATGTGAATGTGAGACTATCGCCCGGGCCCGTCGAACCCATGCGCCCGAGAACCCAGCGGAGCACGCCCACGCCCGATATGAGGAGCAGCGCCCCGGCTGCGAAGAAGACCAGGGCCACATCCGCCGTCCCCGCAATCAGCGCGTGCCCGATCAGTCCCAGTGCCGCCACGAATACAAGCGCCGGAGGCCACAACGCGGGCGCACGGCGGCGTCGAGACGCCCCGGGCAATTCCTCCTGCGAGAAGTCCATGGTGAGCAGGTCCCGCGGAGCATGCGTCGTCTGCCGCCACATGGCGAGGCCCATGGCGCCCAGCGCGCACAACAGGCTGACGGCGGCGCCGGTCAGGACCGTCCCCGGAGCCGCATGATAGAGGATATGGGTTTGGGCCACCGCGCCCTGCCAGTAGTGCGTCAACCCATAGATAAGCGCCCGCGTATACAGTGTGCCGGCCGCCGCGCCGAGTACCGCGCCCGGGATGGCGCTTGCCGCCGATTCCAGCAGGAACAGGGTGCGTACCCGCGGCGCGCCAAACCCCAGGGCAAGCAGCACCCCCATCTCGCCAGCCCGATGCTGCACCCCGAATACAAACAGCAGCGCGGTGAGGATGAGCGCGGCCACGATCAGAAAGAAGCTCATCCCCAGAAAAAGGCCGCCCAGGTCGATCGCCTGGTCAACGGCCTCGAAGGCCTGCTGGCGCACGGGCAACAGCGTCAAGCCCGCCTCGTCGGGCGCCACGCCGCTGCGAAGGGCGTCGATGATGGCGTTCTCCGGCGTCACATCGCCCTGGAACCGGACCGTCATCAAATCGCCATAGCGGTTACCCCACATCGCCTGCCCCGCGGCAAGCGTACAGAAGAGCTTGGGCGTGGGCCCGAATTCGTCCCAATAGGCCTCGTTTGCCTCATCGCTGAGCCGCTCGTCGTCGAGCGGCATGCCGATGTCCCAGTCCTCGCACCGTTCGACGTCGGTCAATCCCGGAAACCGGGGCATCAGCTCGCGCTCGGCCTCCAGGCCCGCCATTTCAACGATGCTGTGCACCGTGAAGACGCGGGATTTTTCGACGAACTCGTTTGACGGGGTGAATTCAAAGTACCGCACCTCGACCTCGTCGCCCGGTTCCGCGTCCAGCGTGTCCGCAAGCCAGCGGTTGATCGCCACCTGGTCGTCGCGCATGTCCTGCGGCGCCGCACCGGCCGTGGCGAACGAATACGGGGTCGACCGCGCGCCCCGGGAGATGGAGTTCACGAGGTACGAAAGCGTGCCGCGGGCGCCCGGCAGAGCAAGAGCGGCTTTGGCAACCGCCCTGCGCAGATAAACCCGGTCCGTCTCCAGTTGAATGGTTCCGCCGGGATGCGTTCGCAACGCGAGGCCCACATGGTCCGGACGCCAGAGCGTCTTCATCGCGTTTTCCAGTGCGGCCTGCTCCACCCCTTCCCCCACGAGCGCCAGGTTGACTCGTCCCTCAAGGCCGAGTTGGGCCTGGAGCCAGCGAAGATCAACAAACGCATTGTACGGCGCGGTCTGCGCCGGGCTGAGACTGAAACGGCCCAGACCGGTATCGGGCAGGATCGCGCTGACCGTGCAGAGCGCCCGCACCGAAGCATCCCCGGCGCGCGAGGAAAGCGGAGCATCGCGCGGCAGGAGACCCGGCTTTGTGATGCGCAGCGCCACACGGTCCCCGGCCCGGACGCCCAGGGCCTCTGCCAGGCGTTCGTTCAGGGCGGTCTCGTATTCCCCCGGCGACGCGGCGGCATTCGGAGCAAACGCGCCGAATTCCGGCGGGACGGCGACTACGTTTACCTGGTTGATCTGTCGAGTGCTGCTCCCATCCCCCGCCAGGGCCATGCCGCGCACCGTGAGCACGGGAACCGCGCGAGCCGGCAACTGGCCGCGCAGGTCCGCGACAAAAGCTTCCGAAAAGAACCCGCCGCGCGACTCGACGGCGAAATGAACCGACCCGAGACGCGCGAGCGCATACGTCCGAAGGGAATACTCGGCGCTGTCTCCCACCAGAAGCGCGCCGGTGAGGATTGCGGCGGCCAGCGCCGTGCCTCCGGCGGCGCCCGCATGCATCCGCCAGTGGAACCGGAGGCTGTTCCACACCAGCCGCAGCATGCTCATGGCGCCGCCGCTCCCGATTCGAGCCGCCCGGCGCGCAGTACCAGGATCCGGTCCATCTGCGCCGCGACCTGCCTGGCATGCGTGACCACCAGGAGCGTCATGTCTTCTTCGCGGCTGAGTTCGAGCAGAAGCGCGACGAGGTTCGACGCGCCTTCTTCATTCAGGGCGCCCGTCGGCTCGTCGGCCAGCAGCAGGCGCGGCCGGTTGATCAGGGCCCGCACCACGGCGACGCGCTGGCGCTCGCCGCCGGAGAGTTGTCCGGGCCGGTAGCCGGCGCGTTCGCCAAGCCCCACGCGTTCCAGCAATTCGAGCGCACGGACCCTACGGTCGCGCGCGCCGCCATTCACGAGCGCCGGGACCAGCACGTTCTCGACCGCCGTGCACTGGGGCAGGAGATGATGAGACTGGAACACAAACCCCACGGAAGCATTTCGGAACCGCGCCAGTTCCGCGGGGTTCAGTTTGCCCAGATCGCGCCCCTCAAACCAGATCGAACCGCTGCTGGGCCTATCCAGCGCCCCAATCAGGTTTAGCAGCGTGCTCTTACCGCAGCCCGACGGCCCCACCACGGCGACCGACTCCCCCTGCCTCAGGCGCAGGCTGACCCCCGTCAACACCTCCAGCGCGACCGGGGACGCGGCATAGGATTTTGTAACGTCGCGCACGTCAAGCAGGACCGCTGGCTCACTCATCTACAGACGCCTCCCGACCGCCGCCTACCGGAACGCGGCCACGGTTCCGTCGTCGCATCCCACAATCACCAGACCGCCGGCAACGGCCGGCGCAGTGATTTCGTCACTGACATCATGGGACCACAGCTTCTGTCCGTCGTCAAGCCGCAGCACAAGAAGCGTGCC
>ENA-UPSM01006666-UPSM01006666.1-activated-sludge-metagenome-genome-assembly--contig:-NODE-6666-length-10616-cov-15.607708_pt1 | contig 10616 bp, 10 predicted proteins | sample MGYA00238181_ERZ773283 | MGnify/ENA primary metagenome ERZ773283 (study PRJEB29023, sample SAMN05720199) | activated sludge metagenome | isolation source: Anaerobic digester | place: Japan... | reverse complement strand
AAAGAGTAACACTTTGTTTTTTCGAAAACACGCAGTTGTACAACGAAGCATTACTAATATCTCAAAATAACCCCAAAGCAGTTGCCTTTTGCAGACTTTTTTCGTATACTAACGGCTGGTTTTGTTAGAGAGGACAAAGGAATGAGTAAAAAACTTATGCCCGCAGTTATGTTCTTGGCCGCTTTCGCGTTGACTGCCCAAGCACTGGCTGCTGTTCCAGAGTATGAAGGAGCCACTTGGTTGCCTGCCCACACTAACGGCTACGCAGAAGGCCGCAGGAATGTGCCCATTGACCTCATCATCATCCAAGTGACAGAAGGCACCTACGCAAACTCCATCGCGTGGTTCCAAGCCGCAGCATCCGGCGTTTCCACCCATTACCTGATTCGCGCATCAGACGGCGATGTCACCCAAATGGTAGAAGAGGCTAACACCGCCTATCATGCTGGCAATATGACATACAACCGCAGATCGATTGGGATAGAGCATGAAGGCTATATAGCCAACCCGGACTCATTTACCACCACAATGTACCAGGCTAGTGCAGACTTGGTAATTCATCTCTGTGAAAAGTACAACATTCCCAAGGACCGTGAGCACATCATTGGTCAAAATGAGGTTCCAGACCCTAATGATCCAAGCCAGTTTGGGGGGATTGGTCATCGACAGGCTCCTGGCCAATATTGGGATTGGGACTACTTTATGTCCTTGATCAGACAAGACCCACCAGCCACCACCGGTGAATTGATAGGCTTCGTCAGGGAAGGAGACATCTATGATGAAACGGCCGGTATTGTTGGAGCAACTGTGAAATTGACCGGCGGACCAGAGCAGACTACAAATGAAAATGGGCGCTACCATTTCACCGAACTTACCCCTGGCGAGTACACCATTACCGCTTCTGCCGAGGGCTACAGCCCGGTATCCATTGAAAGAACGGTGAAGGTTGGCGAGCAAACCTGGGGCTCCATTGCCCTGGAAAAGATTGGATGCGTTGCTGATTGCACTGGCCGCGAATGTGGCAGTGATGGATGTACTGGTTCCTGTGGCACTTGCGAACAAGAAGGGGCGCTTTGCGTTGATGGCACCTGTGTATGCCAGGAAAACAACCATCTCAGATGCTGTGACGACAACGTATGCTGGGTTGACTCTTGCGGAAATCTTGGACAAGTGTCTGAGACCTGCCAGCATGGCTGCGCTGACGGCATTTGTATCAATTGCCAGCCACAGTGTGATGGCAAGGAATGTGGGGATGATGGCTGCGAGGGATTCTGTGGCGTTTGCGACGCGGACAAGAGCTGTGTTGAGGGCCAGTGCGTCTGCGTGCCAGAACACCATCAGGACTGCTGCGGGGAAAGACTTTGCTGGTATGACTCATGTGGTGGACAAGGCGAAGTTATCACCGAGTGCGATAATGGTTGTCACGAAGGTCTGTGCATTGAACCGGGTGAACAGGATGCCACAGAAGAGGACGTCACAGAGGACAACGGTACTGGTGACGACAATGGACCTGGTGACGACAATGGCCCCGGCACAGACAATGGACCGGCCACAGACAATGGGCCGGGCACAGATACCGGCCCAGGTGACACCGAGCCTGGAGACCAAGAAGACGTCATCAACGGGGATACTACTGGTCAAGACAACGGCACGGGCGGCATCGACAGTACAACGCCAGGTGGCGACACTGGAATAATCTTCCCTGGTGATGGGACTGAAGAGACAGACAAAAAGGGTTCTGGTGGTTGTCAGTCTGGTTCTGGCGCATTTTCTGCTTGGGCATTACTGGCCCTGCTGGGCGCGTTGCTTGTTGTACGAAGACGCCAAGCCAACTAGGTTGAAATTTCTTAAAAGTGCTCGGGAGTTAATATGAAAATGCCAGGGAAAATACTGACTTTGATTCTTGGAGCACTCCTGTTTTCAGCAAATGCATTTGCTTTCGGGGATTCGTACCCGATCTTACAGGCACCTGCTGCAAATTCTACCGAGTACCCAGAAGCCTTGTGGGTGGCTGCGAACTCGTCGAACTATTCGACGGGGCGCTCTGGCGAGACTATCCAATACGTCATCATCCACGTGATGCAAGGCTCTTATGCAGGCTCGATTTCCTGGTTTCAAAACCCCGCTGCAAAGTCTTCGGCACACTACATGCTTCGCAGCTCTGATGGTGAAATCACCCAGATGGTGTCCGAGGATAACACAGCGTGGCACGCGGGAAATTCCATTTACAACAGGCGTAGCATTGGCCTTGAGCACGAGGGATGGGTAACGGATGCGAGTTGGTTTACCGATGCGATGTACGAATCCAGCGCCCGCTTGGTTGCGCATCTGTGTGACAAGTATGGAATCCCCAAGGATCGAGACCACATCATTGGACACCATGAGGTGCCAGACCCTTACAATCCTGGCCAATATGGCGGGGCTGGCCACCACACCGATCCTGGCTCTCTTTGGGACTGGAACCGCTATATAGCCTTGATCAGGGGTGTTGAACCAGAGCTAATCGGGGAATTAATCGGCTACGTTCGAGAGGGCGACATTATGAACGCCGACGGCGGTATAGCCAACGCCACTGTCGAATTGTCCACTGGTTTGACGACCAAGACTGATGCCACGGGCTTGTACAGATTCCAGGAACTTGAGCCAGGGACCTACACGATTAGCGTTTCCGCGGAAGGTTATGTCAGCCAGACGGACACCAAGGAAGTGGTCGCCGGGGCGCAGAATTGGAAATCGTTTGGCTTGCAAAAGGCTGGCTGCGAATCCGACTGTGGCGACAAGGAGTGCGGTTTTGATGACTGCGGCAACTCCTGTGGAACATGTGACGACGGCCAAGCCTGTCACAACGGCCAATGCGCCTGTATGCCAAATGATCACTTGGCGTGCTGTGACAACGCGGTTTGCTGGTTTGATTCATGCAAAAACCAAGGCGTGGTGCGCCAACGCTGCCCATATGGCTGTGCGGATGCTGAGTGCCTGGACAAGCCGACACAGCCGGAGCCGGATGTGTTCGAGGCAGAGGTGGCTGATGACCAGGACGACTTGGGTGAGCCTGAGCCTGATTTAGGGCAAGAGCCTGATAGTGAGCCAGAGCCTGAACAGACCGAGGATAATGGTTACAGTTATGACGTGCCGCCACTGCCTCAGCCTTATGACGAGGAATGTGAGCCTTGCAACGGTGGATGCAGCGCTGGCTCCAGCAACGCCTTTGGCGCCTTGAGCATTCTGTTCATGATTGCGGCCATTGCCATCGGACGTCGTCGATTTCAATAAACCCAAACCGGACCGGAGTTTTAATGCAGCCACACGAATATGAAGTAATGGCATCCGTGGAAGACCGCCACTTTTGGTTTATCCAGACTAGGCTGATTGTGGGTGACACCATCAAGGCGGCTGGTCTTGGACCAGAAAGCAGGATCCTGGATGTTGGCTGTGGGACTGGCGGGACGATGAAGGCTCTTGCGGGATTGGCGCAGTGGACTGGGACTGATTTGAACGAATATGCGGTTGAATTGGCCAGACAACGTAGCAACGCCCAGGTTTTTGTGGCTGAGGCGGCGAAGTTGCCGTTTGAGGATCATACCTTTGATGCGGTGACAGCGCTTGATGTGTTGGAGCACATCGAGGATGACTTGGCGGCTTTGGCTGAGATCAGGCGAGTGCTAAAGCCTGGAGGCACACTGATTACCACCGTGCCGTGTCATCCGGTGCTTTATTCAAGGCACGACCGTGCGTTAGGCCATGTCAGGCGTTATCAAAGGGCTGACTTTTTGGACAAGGTCCAGTTGGGAGGATTTGTTGTACAGCGAGCCACCTGGATGAATTCGCTACTGTTTCCTTTGGCGGCGGCTGCCAGATTGGCTGACAGGCTGATGGCGCGTGGCGGGACGGACAGTGACGCGGCAACAAATCTGGGGCCGCTTAATGGTGTGTTTAATGTGATTTTTGGGCTGGAGCGGCAGATGCTTAAAAAGACAAACATGCCTATTGGCTTGTCTTTGCTGGTGGTTTCCAAATCTCCAGGGTGAGCCCAAGTAGTTGGCGTTATTTTCCAATACAAAATCTCGAAAAGACCCTGTCCATTATCTCTTCAGATACTGAAGAACCAGATATTTCGCCTAGATGATCGATGGCGGCCCTCAAGTCGATGGCCGCCAGATCCAAGGGCATGTTGCTTGACAAGGCCGCTTTGGCAGCACGTACCCGGTGTAAGGCTGCAAACAACGCGGTCAGTTGTCGTTGACCAACAACCAGGAGGTCGGTTCTAAAGCCTGTACGGGTCACTTGGTCGATCAAGGCAGAAAGCCGCTTGCGAAGCTCGCCAAGCCCAGTCCCATCAACACAAGAGCACACCACCCCGTCCCTGTCCATGTTCCCGTCCCTGTCCCTGCCCCCGCCCCACAAATCCGCCTTGGAATAAACCACCAGATCCGGATTAATCCCCCCAAAAGCCTCCACCCCTGCCAAACCTGCCCCATCCACCACCAAAACCCGGATGTCCGCTTGCTGGGCCGCAGCTATGGCCCTGGCCACCCCTTCCCCCTCGACCCCATCTGCGCTTCGCAGCCCCGCCGTGTCCAACAGTTCAATGGCCACTCCAGACAGCACAAGCCGTTCACTAATGACATCCCTTGTAGTCCCAGCTTCCGGACGAACAATGGCGCGATCCTGCTCCAAAAGCGCGTTAAAAAGGCTTGATTTACCAGCATTTGGAGCTCCAACCAGGGCCACTTTGACGCCCTCAATAGCCGGCCTTGATGCTTGGGCCGCCGCGATCCCCTGCTCCATCGTTGAAATGGCCTGGTCCAGCAATGCCAAGGCCTCTTCTACATCCACAACAACGTTGTCGTCTTCAATAAAATCCAGGGTGACTTCCCAATTGGCCAAGATATCCAACAAAAAGCCTCGCAGATTCGCGATCTTTTCGGACTGCGCACCACCAAGGGCGTCCAATGCGACATCAATTGTCTGTTCATTGCTGGCGTCTGTAAGCAAGGCAACCGCCTCAGCCTGCACCAAGTCCAATCGACCACTTGCAACAGCTCGACGGGTGAACTCACCAGGCAGCGCATGCCTAGCCCCCGCCAAGGTACAGGCCTTGATAACCCCATCAAGCACCAAGGCCCCACCATGACAGATGAACTCAACCGACTCTTCCCCTGTAAACGAGGCCGCATGATTGAAAAACACAACGGTTGCATCATCAAGCTTGCGACCACTACCAGGATCCACAATATGAACGCGGGTCAAAAGGCGGGCCATGGGCACTTCACGCAGCCCAGGACACAACCTCACGGCCAGACTGTGGCAGCCAGCTCCAGACAGGCGCACTATCCCAAGTGCACCGCGCCCCGGGGCTGTAGCCAGCGCGACAATCACATCGGACGAAACCACTATGAAAGCTCCAAATCAAACCGGGCCAAGCATAGCCCACTTTCTTTAAAATTCCCCGCTCAATCGCTTGTCAAAGGCTCGCTCGTGATGAAAGTGGCGCTTTTGGAAAATTCCCCACTCTTTGACCCAAGGCCTCAGCTGTGCAATGATGACCCGAACTGACTCACTTGGTTGAAAGATGAGCACCAAAAAGCGAAAAAACGTTGATTCTTCCCCGGTTGGACTCAGTTTGACCTGGCTTGAGGAGGGCCAAGACCCGATGGTTTCCCTGCTGGAAGAACTGGTCAAAAAAATCGCCGTAGGGCCTGAACATGGAGGCCCTGGGGAACTGGAAAAGGCAGAATTTTTGGCCAGTTTCATGGAAGATTCCGGCCTTGGAACTGCCCAGTGGCTATCTGACGACAGCCAAGACCCCAAGCGGCCAAACTTTTTGTTCACCATCCCGGGCAAAGACCGCTTGAAAACGCTTTGGTTTGTGACCCACCTAGACGTAGTTCCCCCTGGTAACATCGGCCTGTGGAAGGCAAACCCATGGGAGCTGCGAAAAGAAGGCGACAAACTGATTGGTCGCGGAGTCGAGGACAACAACCAAGGCATAGTTTCAGCCGTTTTTGCGGCCAAGGCGCTCAAGGAACTGGGCCTGGAACCTGTGTGCGACATAGGGCTTTTGTTCGTGTCTGGCGAAGAAACCGGAAGCCCGGCCGGTATTCAATGGGTGTTACAAAACCATCGCGACCTTTTCAGACCAAACGACAGCTTCTTGATTCCAGATGCTGGAAACTACGATGGCTCGATGATCGAAGTCGCTGAAAAGTCGATACTTTGGTTGCGGCTTCGCACGGTGGGAAGACAGGCCCATGCCAGCAACCCCAGACTTGGAATCAACGCCATGGTGGCGGGCTCTCATTTGATCACAAGGCTGCTATCCCTGTACGAGACCTTTGATCAACGAGACCGACTGTTTACCCCACCAATGTCTACTTTTGAGGCCACCAAACGCGAAAGAAACGTTGAAGCCATCAGCACCCTACCAGGCGAAGACGTCTTTTACCTGGACTGCAGGATTCTGCCCCAAATCTCGGTTGACTCGGTGATTGACACGGTCAGAGAGATGGCCAGTGATGTGGCTCGCAAGCATCGGGTGGTAATTTCAGTGGAAGTTGACACCCGCCAAGATGCTGCGCCACCAACACCAACTGACGCGCCACTGGTTGAAGAGGTTAAAAAGGCTGTAAGACGTGTTTACAACGTCGACGCCAGACCTCAAGGCATAGGCGGCAGCACGCTTGCCAGCTATCTACGGGAACTTAACTATCCGGTAGTCGTGTGGTCCAGGATGGATGAAACCGCCCACCAACCAAACGAATACATCTGGCTGTCCAACATGGTCGGCAACGCAAAAGTCTTCGCGATACTGATGCTAGGCGGGGCGCCGCCCAAGTCGACGGCCCTTGGTGGAAGATAGCGGCTCGTTGCAGAAATTATGGCCAAAACGGCACTACGACTTTTTAAACCTTAATCTCCACGGCATTTTCAGAGATTCCCAAAAGATTCCCTGCCCAAGCTTTGATTCACCCCTGGTTCGATCTGGGAAAGTAATCGGGATTTCGACAATCCTAAAGCCGGCCTTTGCCGATCGATAGTTCATTTCCATCTGGAACGCATAGCCAGCGGCCCCGACGGTGTCTAGGTCAATACCCTCAAGCACCTGACGGCGCCAGCATTTAAACCCACCGGTCAAGTCGGTCACCTTGATGCCCAGGATTGTCCTGGCATAAAGATTTCCCCCCTTACTCAAAAAGCGGCGCTTAAACGGCCAATCTTCGGTAGTACCACCAGGCACATACCGCGAACCAATAACAACGTCCGCTTCCTTGATAGCCTCCAAGAACTCCAGCAGATACTTAGGCTGGTGGCTAAAATCGCAATCCATCTGGCAGATCAGGTCATACCCCTCTTCAAGGCACTTTTTAAACCCAGCCACATAGGCCCGCCCAAGCCCCTGTTTACCCTCCCGAGACAGCAGCTTAATCCGAGGGTCTTTAGCCGCCATCTCGGCAACAATAGCCCCAGTCCCATCAGGTGAATTGTCATCAACAACCAAAATATCGGTATCAGGAACAACCTCATGAATCTGCGGAATCAAAAGAGACACATTTTCCGACTCATTATAAGTAGGAATAACCACAATCATACGCTCAGCCATGAACCCCTCCAATGTCGGCCTAGATTAGGGTAGCATGGTTCGCCCACGCAACCAAGCCAAACGTGTTTTTAGGCCCTCCCCATCGTCGTAATGTTCGAGTTCGTCCTGATCGAGCGCATACGCTCACTTTAATGCCGCCAGTTGCTCAGGATCGCTGAAGAACAGAGCCTCGATCTCGTACATAGGGAATGAACCGCCGTTTAGGATTTTGTCATGCCCCCCTGGATCACATTCTTTGTCCAAAGGAGTGTTTCAAGCCTCGCCCGTCCCTGACATTAAACATGCCTACCCCAACCCCAAGCACACTGCCCTGCCTAGACAATCAACTACAGCTGCAACGATAAAGGCTTTCCGCATCATTTTTTAAGTCTGTTCACTCATAGATTCATTAAATGACTAAGCGAATGATATTCCAGCATTCCCAGGCTTTTCTTTTCTGAAAAATGCCCCTTTCTTTTATGAATCTATAATGAAGGCTTTTATTTGTTTGCCAATTACTTAAAAGGTAAGTGATTGATATTCCAGCATTCCCAGGCTTTTCTTTTCTGAAAAATGCCCCTTTCTTTTATGAATTTTTCAAGCACTCAGATAAGTTCCCAGCTCGGTTCCTTACGAGAACCATTGTTACAAATCACCCCTGCTCTACGCATTTTTGTAAGCAGACTGCCGACTTTAGTTTTTTTCTGTCTTTCGCTTAGCACATCACTCAATTTATCCATCAGCAACTTATCAATTTCTTTACGGGATGCACTCTGGAATTCTGTCAGATAGTCCTTAATCAACTTGCAGTAATAGTCATCATCTTGAGCTCGTGTCCTGATATATTCAACCTCTCTGGCGGTTACTCTTGCCACGTCAGCAGCATCATGCGCTTGCGGCCGCCCATGTGGACCACCACTAAGCTACGCTGGACCAGGCCCCGCACGACATCACCAACGAACCTACGGTCCGAAACACGCAGACCAACTGAAGTTTTCTGGACAAACTTGCCCAACCGTCGCACCAATCCTCATTGGCGAGCCTCCCTTCGTGTCTTTGCGCTGCCAGCAGCTATCTGTCGAAATCATGCTTACAGCATTTCACGGGAACTCGCCAAATTTATATCAATTTTTCCTGAATCAAAGTAAACGTATGCGCTCGATCATGACCAACTCGAACATTATTGCAGCAGGGAAGGTCTAATCCTGTTTGCCTTGCTTCGACTCAATTTGGGATTATTTTACCCGTTCCAGTCTCAGTTCGGGTTTGATGTTTTTCTCGTAACTCATGTCTACTTCAAAAAGTCTAATATTTCTACCTCTGCATTATATTTATCTACTTTACTTTTCTGCTTTTTGCTTAAATTTTGATACATTGATTTAGCAATATTTTTATTTATGTAAGGAAGAATATTATTTATCGCTCTTTGATCTTTTAGACTCTTATCTCCTCGCTCGTCATTGATTATCATTTTTTGAATAATATACGCTTCTGGCTTAGGGACGTTCACAACATAATCTTTTACAGAAACAGGTATAAAATTATCTCTTAATATGTCTATATTTCTAAGAGTTTCTGCTATAACACCCAAATTTGTCTCCATAGTTCTCTCTAAACCAGCTCCTACTTTTGCTAACAGAAATTCCACTTCTAACCTTGCTAATGTCAGAATTCTCGTTTTACCAGTTATACGATCCTGTTCAACAATATAGCCCGCTTCATCGAAAACATTAGTTAAATTAATTGGGCTACTGGGTTTTCTTTTATTCCTAATCACAAAATCAATATCTCTGGTTCTTAATTCAGATCTAAAACCGCTTAACAAACCTGATTGTTCATAAAGGTATTCAGCCCACGACCCTATAACTATTAGGTGATTCAAAGCATTTTCTTTATCCAACAAATCAATGATTTCCCAGAATTCTTTATATTTGTTTTCGATCATTTTAGAGCCCTCTCTATCCTTCTGTTTTCATTTTTTGCCTTACGTATAGCTTCTTCCAACTCTTTTCTTCTTCTAATTTTCTTGTTTAAGATTTGCACATCTTTCATTTTTATATATTTAGACCTTATTTTATCTCCCTCTCGCCACTGATAATAAAAATAAGTCTTATTATTTATGCTTTTTTTACTGATATATCCGATCGGAAGTTGGGAAACTTCCTTTTCTGCAGACTCTATGAAGTGATTATTTCGTTCAAATTCTTCAAGCAATACCTGCTTCAATATACTCGTTTCCGCCATCTTAACCTACAACACACAAATTCTTCGCACATGTAGGTTACATCCGTAACATTTAACCTACATTATTAATATATAAAATTTTGTAGGTTAAACAAAGTTTTTGGCTAGGTCTATTCCCACTCTTCCTTGGTGAAAGTTAAAAGTTTGATAAAGCTTGATATTTCAGTATTTTTTTGCAGTTCATATCCGTTCTGTTCGCCTTATTTTTTAGACCTTCCCCACTCCCCTCGCAGACGATGCCGCGATCCTTGTTGTAATGGTTAAAGCTGACGTTTTCGTGTATGAAATCGTTGTTTAGGACGCTTTTGTGCTGTCTTTGGGCGCAGGCCCCCTTTCCCCCACTGTGGGATGCCGACGAGTTGCTTGCAGGCCCGGGCCGAGTCTTTTACGCTCCAGCGTCTAAGGTACGCCCAGATCCATTGGGCTGCCTCGGCAAAGCTTTTAGGGACTCGCCACGTCAGCAGCATCATGCGCTTGCGGCCGCCCATGTGGACCACCACCAGGCCACGCTGCCCCTCGATGTCGCGCAGGTGGACCGGGATGTACGTGAAGTGTACCTTGCGCACGACGTTCTTCGAGCCCTTAGTACGGGTATGCACTAAGACCCAGTGCCGCAGACGCAGACCTTTAGCCAAAACGTCCATCCGCTTCGGACCTTCCCCGAATTCGACGTTGCGATTAGCTGCCCGCACGTTCCTGGCGTTGTTGTTCCAGGAACCGCCGCGATTAACCCGGTTAGAGCCTGTATGCCCCCAAACCTAGTCAGTATAAAAAACTGATAACCCGACATTTA
>ENA-UPSM01006654-UPSM01006654.1-activated-sludge-metagenome-genome-assembly--contig:-NODE-6654-length-10633-cov-5.318397_pt1 | contig 10633 bp, 9 predicted proteins | sample MGYA00238181_ERZ773283 | MGnify/ENA primary metagenome ERZ773283 (study PRJEB29023, sample SAMN05720199) | activated sludge metagenome | isolation source: Anaerobic digester | place: Japan... | reverse complement strand
TGCTTATCGCGGGCGTGATAGCCGGGATGTTCTTTTCGGCGGGCATATCGCTGTTGATGTATCTCTTTCAAAAGGATAGCATGGTTATTTTGGGCACTTTGATGGGAAATCTGGGGCATGTGTTCACTATCCGGGAGTGGAACTTCTTCCTGGGATTGCTGGCCATCTCCCTGCTGCTGATGATCTGGCTCTATTTCAAGTCCACGGCGCTGGACATCCTCAGCGGCGGCGACATCTACGCGGGCAGCGTGGGCATCGACGTTCCCTCGCTGAGAAAGAAGGTCTTTATCGTAAGCTCACTGCTGATCGGGATCACGGTTTCCTTTGCCGGAATCATCGGCTTTGTGGGGCTCATCATCCCCCATATCGTGAGGTTTTTCATCCCTTCCGGACAAAAGAGGATCTACCTCTACTCACTGCTTAGCGGCGGCGTTTTCCTGCTGCTTTGCGACCTGATCGCCAAAAACATCGCCGTGATCGAACTGCCCGTGGGCGTGATCACCGCGGCTGTCGGCTGCCCCTTCTTCATGTGGCTGATGTTGAGAAAGTAGGATTCCCTTGAGGTTTATTTCTGTTACGTATGCCTTTTGTTACCAATGTGCAATCGATTATTGAAGTCATGCAAAGCATTGTTTGGGATTGACAGAATTTGCCACTACTGTATCGTAGGATTATAATAGCATTTTACACTGGCTCATAAGTTTGTAATACTTTAGGATTTATTGATTGAGTTTAAGGCCAAGAGGACGAAAATGGAAGCACAAGTATCTTTTAAACAAGCAAACACTAAAAAACTCAAAATAGACTATACCCGCTTGTGTAGTTGCCCAAAAACACATATCAACTGTATGACGGCTAAGGAGTGGTTAGTATCTCAGTTGGGAGTTTGGCAATTCTTCTATGAGAAACGGGACATAAGAGATAAAGAGCTTCATCCTGCCACTTTCCCAATCAGTCTGTCTAATAAAGTAATATCTCTGTTTTCTCACGTTGGTGAGTTAGTTGTCGATCCATTTGTGGGAAGCGGCACAACACTCGTAGCTGCTCAGGATTTGAACAGGAATGCAGTTGGGTTCGATCTAAAGAAAGAATACATAGAGTTATGCAATCAACGTCTCAATGCAAATAATATCTTTAACACAAGTCAGCAATTAGCCGTGCTGGATGACGCCAGAAACATCGCTGATTATCTTGAACCAGATAGTGTGAGTCTTATCTGGACATCCCCTCCCTATGCGAACCTGTTAAACAGAAAGCGTAAAAATAAGTCAAGACGCGACCGCAATAACGAGCAATTAAACAAAATTGAGCAATACTCACAGGACGAACGTGACCTTGGTACTTATGAAATCGAAAAATGGACGACTGTGATGGGGGATATATTCAGTTCTTTGCTTCCAGTTATGCGCGAAAAGGCACATTGTGTTATCAATGTTCCTGACTTCTGGTGGGAAAACAAGAGGATAACACAGCATACTTACCTGATTGAAGAGTTGAGAAACAGAGGATATGAACTCCGTAATATCATTATTTGGGACAGAACCAATATAGTCAATAAAATTGGGATATTTGGATGGCCCAGCAATTACATTACGATGGGTACAACATTTGAATATCTGTTAGATTTCTGGAAACCTCCAAGGGAATGATTATGATCACCACATATACGAAAGAAGATGTGATAGAGTCGCTTAGGAAGATTAAAGCCAAAGGCTGGGTACAGAATAGAAGGCATGGGAATGCAGGTGGTGTTGGCAATACGCTGGAAGACTTATTAGGCGTTAAAGAGAATAACCTGGCAATAGCAAACGCTGGCGAATGGGAGTTAAAAACCCAGCGCAAACAAACTAACTCTTTATTAACTCTCTATCACTGTGAACCCTCTCCAAGAAATGCAAGGCTTGTTCCTCAGATGCTTCTTCCCTTGTATGGATGGAGGCATAAAGAGGCAGGAAATAAATATCCTGATAGTGAACTGAGCTTCAGGCAGACTATTGATGCAATTTCTCCGAGCGACAGGGGGTTCATGGTCAAAATAGATTACGCTAACAAGAGATTTCAGACATCTTTTGATAGTCGTGCTGTTTCAGAGAGACATGAAATATGGCTGGAATCAGTTAAGTCCAGAGCAGGATTGGGCGAACTCGATCCGCAACCCTATTGGGGTTTTAGTGATATAGAACATAAAGCGGGCACCAAACTCTTAAACTGCTTTTATATATTAGCTGAAACAAAGAGGGAAAACGGTCAGGAATACTACTTATACGACGATATTAAAATGCTCAACACGTTTTCTTTTGATAAGTTACTGGAAGCAATCAAACAAGGTGATGTTCTCGTTGATTTTGATGCCAGAACAGGCCATAATCATGGAACGAAGTTTCGTGTAAAACAAAGTGCTATCGCAAATTTGTACGATAGTGTAACGACCATCTCATAACTTGGATATCCAAAACAAGATACCTTTGTTAAAACCATCATTCCTGTACTCGGCCCTCATTTGCAACCGGCAGCTAAGTCTTTGTCTTCCTGGGGTCATCCTTAACCCGGTGAGGGATGACCTAAGGATGATGGCATCAAAGCCAGTAGCAGCAAGGGAGGGAGCTATGAAGTAAAATCGGGACAGTTAGCTTATTATATTCTGCAAAGCAAGTATGGCAGGGAGGTCTTTACACCAGATTCAGAGCGGGAAAAACCAGGTTTTCCATCCTTAACCTATATGGGTTCCTGTCCATTTCTTCAGTATGAAAAACCTCTGTGATTCCGCCCACCTATACTCCATCCCCCGGTCATGCCTGCATCTTATTCATAAGATATGACCTTACAAACGCGTTGTTTGAAATAATCAAATTATCTGCTATTAACAATCTACTCCCATATTTTGAAATATAGCCGATTTTCCTTGACATCAAACACAAGCGCGGCTATCATGCCGCCCAGTTCTATCAATGACGTAAGGAGTGATCATTATGCGTTGGTTAATTGCTCTGGTTGTGCTTTCTCTGGCGCTTGCCCCCCTGGCAGGCCAGACGGAAGAAAAGCAGGAGCCCGCGAAGCAAATGAAAGTCAGGTTTGAGGCCCGCAAACCCTTTTCCGTAATGGGCTTGGAAGCCGAAAACGCCATGGAAGGCAATGCCATGGCAGAAATCTGGAACAAATTCTACTCCCTCATGGGCGAGATTAAGGAACCGGTTGGCAACTGCTGCTATGGAATCCACTTTACCGGAGAGGATTATGATCCCAAGACCCAAAAAGGCTACAAGTATTTTGTGGGCATGGAGGTCAAGGAGTCGGAGAAATTGCCGGAAATGTTTATGCTGCACAATGTCCCGGGCGGCGATTATGCCGTTTTTGACTATGTTGGCAACATCAAAGGAATCGGCTCCGCCTATGGCTATATCTTTGGCGAATGGCTGGCATCCTCAGGTCTAATCCTTGCCAAGGGCGATATGTTCGAGGCTTATGACGAGCGTTTCGCAGCGGATTCCGATGAATCAGTGGTTGAAATCTGGATACCCGTTCAAAAACTCGAACTCAAAGCCGCTTCGGAAGATGCGCCGCTCAAGGAAAACAACCTCAAGAAAAAGAACTCCGAATAAATCCGTCCGCATCCCTCTGGGGATGAGCGGGATTGGCACGTCTGACGCCAACGTGCATTGTCAAAGGATAACCCCTCCGAGTTATCCGGAAAAGGAATAGCGGCGTTTGTGGGTCGCGTGCCAGGCCTGGCTGTTGATGGCGGAGTCTGTAAATAAAAGTAAAATTACGATTATAAGCGCGGGAGAAAGATATGACCGACACTAAGCTGATTCCATATATTGTTGAATCCATACAGACTTACTGGGATATGCCGGCCTTCACTGACTACCCCGGAAAAGCCATGAGCTATGGCGATGCCGGCAGGCGGATCATGTGGATGCACAAGCTGTATAAGGCCTGTGGCATGAAAAAGGGCTCCAAGGTCGCCGTGGTAGGCAAAAATTGCAGTTCCTGGGCACTAACCTGGCTTTCCACCGTTACCTTTGGCGGCACCATCGTGCCAATCATGGCCAGTTTCTCCCCTGAGGATACGCAATACATCGTAAACCATTCCGACTCGGAACTGCTGTTTATCAACCGGGACAAATTTGAAGCGATCGATGAAGACAAGTTGCGCAAGGTAAAGTATATTTTTGCTTTGGAAGATTTTCACCTGCTCGCCAATCGGGTGGACAACAAGAAGGAGCTGCTGCCAGCTTTGGAAGATACGCCCGAGTTGCTCAAGCTGGGCCCCTCCGGTTTTTCTCCGCCGGATATATGTGACAACGAGGATATTGCTTCGATCGTTTACACCTCCGGCACCGCCGGCTTTTCCAAAGGCGTGATGCTGCCCCATCGCTCCCTGCTGGCCAATGTGAACTTTGCAGTGGGTAAACTGTGCTTCAAGATCGGTGCCAATGTCTTTGCCTTCCTCCCCATCGCCCATGCCTATGCCAGCGCTTTTGACATGCTCTATCCGGTTACGCGCGGCAATCACATCAATTTCCTGGATAAAATCCCGGCTCCCAAGCTGCTGCTCAACGCCCTGCAAGATCTCAAACCAAATGTGGTGCTGACCGTTCCCCTGCTGATCGAAAAGATCTACAAGCGCCAGCTGCAACCGCAGTTGGAAAGCGGAAAGATCAAAGCCCTGCTCAAGATTCCGCTTGTTAAAAACATGATCCTGAAAAAAATCCATAATAAGCTGATGGCAGCTTTCGGCGGCAACATTGTGGAACTGATCACGGGCGGCGCGCCGATGAACGCGGAAGTGGAACTCTTTATGAAGAAGATCAAGTTTCCTTTTACCATCGGCTACGGCATGACGGAGTGCGGCCCCCTGATCTCCTATGCCAACTGGTTCAAGCATCGCTTTGAATCCAGCGGCAATATCGTGGACGGTATGCAATGCAAGATTCTGTCCCCGGATCCCCAGAACATCCCCGGAGAGGTGCTGCTCAAAGGCGACCAGGTATTCAGCGGCTATTACAACAACCCCGAAGCCACGGCGGAAACCCTGGTGGATGGCTGGCTGCACACTGGCGACATCGGCACTCTGGACAAAGACGGCTTCATCTACCTGAAGGGCAGATCATAAAACATGATCCTGGGCCCCAGCGGAGAAAACATCTATCCCGAACTGGTGGAACAAAAGCTGAACAACCTGCCCTATGTTGGGGAAACGCTGGTTCTGGAGCGGGACAGGCAATTGCACGCCCTCATCTATCCGGACATGGATGCCCTCGACGAGGATCACCTCAAAGAGGCTGATCTGCCGCGCATCATGGAAGAGAACCGGCAAAACGTGAACAAGGTATTGGCAAGTTTCAGCCGCATCGTCAAGATACATATCGTTAACGAGCCTTTTCAAAAGACACCCACCCAGAAGATAAAGAGATATTTGTACCGCTGACGCCAATATACCTTTGACAGGAATAGCGGCATTTTTTTCCTAGTATCTAACAAGATATTATAGGGAGAAAACCCCATGAATAACCACATTAGGGATCTGCTGTCCTTTTTGGACGCATCGCCCACCTCCGTTCAAGCCTCCCAGCAAATAGTAAAGCGGCTTGAGGAACGGGGATTCGCCGCCCTGGATGAGGGCAAAAAATGGAAGCTGAAACCAGGCGCGAAATACTATCTGCAACGCGAGACCAGCGTGGTGGCCCTGGTGACAGGCAGCCAGCCCCTGGCTAAAACAGGCTTTCAGCTTGCGGCAGCACATATCGACAGCCCTGGCCTGAAGCTGAAACCAAGCAGCCTGAAGATAGATGGAAACGTCGCCCGGGTGGCGGTGGAAGTGTATGGCGGCCCCATCATCAGCAGTTGGATCGACCGGGAACTGGGCATCGCCGGAAGGGCTGCCGTCAACTACGGAAAAGAGGTCAGGGTGGTGCCCGTTGACCTGCAAAAGCCAGTGGCTGTGATCCCCAACGCCGCCATCCATCTGAACCGTGAAGTGAACAATGGCTTTATCTACAACAAACAGGTTCACTTGCAGGCGATCGTGGATGTGGGAAAGCAGGACGGCGATCCTCTCAAAGCGGCGGTGGCGAAATCCTTGAAAGTGAAGCCGGAACAGATCATGGAACTGGAGCTGTTCCTCTATGACTTTGCCAAAGCGGCTTTGGGCGGCTTGCAGGGCAATCTGCTGTTCAGCGGCAGGCTGGACAACCTCGGCATGAGCCACGCGATCCTGAGCGCAATCATGGCCTCCGACAAACCAAAAGCCACCTGCGCGGCAGTTCTCTACGATCATGAGGAAATTGGTTCCGAAACCCGCCAGGGAGCTGGTTCAAGCATGCTGTCCGTGGTTTTGGACCGTGTGGGCATATCCCTTGGACTGGACACCGAGGAAAGGCATCTGGCTCTCAGCAACTCGTTTTTGATATCGGCAGACATGGCGCACGCCTACCATCCTTCCTATCCCGAGAAATACGAGCAGTCCTGCTCTCCGGTGATGAATGGCGGGCCGGCTATCAAATGGCAGGCGGGACACAAATATGCCACCACCGCCGCCAGCGCCCAGCGGTTCGCTGCCCTTTGCGAAGCTGCCAAAGTTCCCTGCCAGAAGTTTATGATGCGTAGCGACCTGCTCTGCGGAAACACGGTGGGTCCGACCGTCTCTGCCCAGTTGGGCATCCCAGTCGTTGACGTGGGAGACCCACTCTGGGCAATGCATTCGGCCCGCGAAACAGCCGGAGTGGAAGACCATCTGGCCATGATCAAGGTGCTAACCAGGTTTTACAGTTAAAAAAGATATAGGAGAAAAGCCAATGGCTACTTTTAAACCCTTTCGCGCCCTGCGCCCGATCCCGGTAAAAGCGGCTGCCATAGCCTCCATGCCTTATGACGTGATGGATTCCGATGAGGCGCGGGCTGAAGTGAAGAAAAACCCCCTCAGCTACCTGCATGTGGAAAAACCGGAGATCGACCTGCCCCTGGGCACCGATCTCTACGCGCCTGAAGTGTATGCCAAAGCCAGGGAAAACCTGCTTAAATATGTCAACGATGGCCTGATGAAACAGGACTCGCGCCCGATGTTCTACATCTACCGCCAAACCATGGATGGACGTGACCAGATCGGCTTGGTGGGGCTCGCTTCCGTGGATGAATATATGAATGGGATCATCAAGAAACACGAGCTCACCCGGGCAGACAAGGAAGCCGACCGCATCAGACACGTGGATACCTGCGACGCGCACCCTTCGCCGGTGTTCTTCACCTACCGCCATCAGGATGAGATCGATGCCACGGTTGCCAAAGTTATGCGGCAAAAAGACCCCGTTTACGACTTTGTGTCCGACGACGGGATCGGCCACGCCCTGTGGCTGATGGATTCCGAGGAAGACATCAACGCCATCCAGGCTGCTTTTGCCAAGCTGCCCTATCTGTATGTGGCAGACGGCCATCACCGGACAGCCTCCGCTGCCAAAGTTGGTTTGGTGCGCCGGGAGCAGAATCCGGGCTATACGGGCGAGGAAGAATTCAACTTCTTTATGACGGTAATCTTCCCTGACAACCAACTGAAGATATTCGACTACAACCGCGTGGTGAAAGACCTCAACGGGCTGACTGAGGACGAATTCCTGGCCAAAGTGCGCGAGAAATTCAGCGTGGAACCGGTATCCCAGGCTGGCCCCTTCAGACCCTCCAAGCTGCACGAGTTTGGCATGTATCTGGGCGGAACCTGGTATAAACTGGAAGCTCTGCCGGGAACCTGGGACAACTCCAACGTGGTGGATTCGCTCGACGTTTCCATTATGCAAAACAACCTGCTGCACCCCATCCTGGGCATAGGCGACCCGCGCAGGGACAACCGCATCGACTTTGTGGGCGGCATCCGCGGCCTCGGCGAACTGGTGCGCAGGGTTGACAGCGGCAGGGAAGTTGTGGCCTTTGCCATGTTCCCTACTTCCATGGATGAACTGCTCGGCATTGCCGACGCCGGCGAGATCATGCCCCCCAAATCCACCTGGTTTGAGCCCAAACTGCGTTCAGGATTGTTCATCCATCCTTTGCAATGAAAACTTACTACCTTGAGAGCCTCGGCTGCGCTAAGAATCTGGTGGACAGCGAAAGCTTCGCCGCCATCCTTGAGCGGGCAGGCTATCAAGCCCTGGAAACGCCGGAAGGAGCAGACCTGGTGTTGGTGAACACCTGCTCCTTCCTGCGCGATTCCCTGCACGAGCTCGACCTGGTGCTCGCCGAACTGGCAGAATTGAAAAACAGCGGTAGCTGTGGCAGACTGCTGGTCACCGGCTGCGTCACCAAACGCGGCATGGAAGATTTTCAGCACTGCTATCCGGAAGTGGACACCTGGATCCCTTTGAAGGATTTTGCCGCACTGGAACACTATCTGGAGCTGCCTGGCACAGGCAAAACAGAGCGCAAGGCGATAACGCACTCCTATTACCGCTATCTGCGGATCAGCGACGGCTGCAGCAACCACTGCTCCTATTGCGCCATCCCTTCCATCCGCGGGGAGATGCAAAGCGTGCCGATCCCGGAACTGGTGGAGGAAGCCGAGCGGCTGGCGGCCGATCCCGATAATCTGGCTCAGGAGCTGATCGTAATCGCCCAGGATACCGCATCTTACGGTTTGGACATCTACGGGCGCAAAGCCTTGCCGGAGCTGCTGGAAAAGCTGCACGCCATCCCCCAGTTCCAGTGGATCAGGGTGATGTATCTGCATCCCGACCACTTTGAAACCGACTGGCTGGAGCTGTGGAAAAGGCTTCCCAAGCTGCTGCCCTATTTTGAGATTCCCATCCAGCACAGCGAAGACGGAATCCTGAGCTCCATGCGCAGAAAACGGGGCGGAAGGGAACTCATACAAATGTTTCACAAGATTCGGGAGAGCTTGCCCCAGGCCGTTTTGCGCACCACTCTGATCTGCGGCTACCCGGGCGAGAAAAGGCGGCACGCGCAGGCCTTGCAGCGCTTCATCAGGGAAGTCCGCTTCCTGCATCTGGGCGCCTTCGTTTATTCCCCGGAAGAGGGCACCCTGGCAGTCAGGATGGAAGGGCAGGTGCCCGCCCGCACCGAGAAAAACCGCCGCAACAGGCTTCTTGCCCTGCAAAGCGAAATATCCGCGGAGCTGCTGCAACAATATGTGGGGCAGACTCTGCCTGTGCTGATTGAAGATTATAATGAGCATGACGAGGAAGAAATGATGCAGGGACGCGCCTGGTTCCAGGCTCCCGAAGTGGATGGCCTCACCTTTGTCGAACCTGCCGATGTGGAACCAGGCAAGATCTACCCGGTGCTGGTCACCGACGTGATCGACATGGATCTCTTTGGCAGGATAGTTATATAAAAACGAGGATAAAATGAAAGTAGCTCTTACCGGCATCAAACCGACTGGAATTCCCCACATAGGCAACTATCTGGGAGCGATCAAGCCCGCCCTGAAGCTTAGCGAAACCTGCGAAGCGCGTTATTTTATCGCGGATTACCACGCGCTGAACGCCTGCAAGGATCCAGCCGCGATACGCAACATGACTTTGGAGATCGCGGCAGCCTGGCTGGCTTCCGGGCTGGACCCCAAAAAGGTTCTTTTTTACAAGCAGTCGCTTGTGCCCCAGACCTTTGAGCTGCTCACCATATTGCTGGCCTTCACCCCCAAAGGCCTGATGAACCGCGCCCACGCCTACAAAGCCATGCTACAGGCCAATGCCGAAGCGGCCAGGGATCCGGACGACGGGGTGAACATGGGCCTCTATACCTATCCGGTCTTGATGGCGGCGGACATCCTGCTCTTCGATACGGACTACGTTCCGGTGGGAAATGACCAGTTTCAGCATGTGGAAATGGCGGTGGATATTGCCCAGAGCTTCAATTTCGTCTATGGGCAGGAGTGTTTCCGCCTGCCTCAGCCCCTGGCTACCGAACACAGCAAAACCCTGATGGGGCTTGACGGCCGCAAGATGTCCAAAAGCTATGGCAATATCATTCCCATATTCGCCCCCGAAAAAGAGCTGCGCAAGCTGGTGATGCGCATCGTCACCAACTCCCAGGGCGTGGAAGAACCCAAAGACCCCGAGACCTGCACCATCTTTTCGATCTACCGCAATTTTGCCTCGCCCGAACAGGTGGAGGAGTTGCGGCAACGCTATCTGGCTGGCGGGATGGGCTGGGGGCATGCCAAGCAAGAACTCTTTGAGGTGATGAACGCCGCCCTGACTCCGTTGCGGGAGCGCTACACGGAACTGATGGCGAATCCCCAGGGCATCATCGAGATTTTAGAAGAGGGCTCAGCCAGGGCGCGCCAGCTTGCCGCTGAAAAGATTCGCATGCTGCGCGGCGTAATCGGCATGGATTAGAGGCCGGTATAAGCTCTCTCTGCCAAACATACAAGTTTTCAGCGAAGTTCAAACAGTCCTTAAAAGACTGGATCCCGGGTCAAGCAAGCTTGCCCGGGATGACGCAGTATATAGTCTGTAGGTGGTTTTTCGGGGCTTGGTGGTTATTTCTAAAAAGACTGGATCACGGGTCAAGCCCGTGATGACACGGTATATAGACTGGGGGTATTTGTTTCGGGGCTGACGTCCACTACGGGGGAACCTTTCCACCATTTCACCTTTCCACCTTTCCACCTCAAAAACACCTT
>ENA-UPSM01006652-UPSM01006652.1-activated-sludge-metagenome-genome-assembly--contig:-NODE-6652-length-10634-cov-3.510351_pt1 | contig 10634 bp, 12 predicted proteins | sample MGYA00238181_ERZ773283 | MGnify/ENA primary metagenome ERZ773283 (study PRJEB29023, sample SAMN05720199) | activated sludge metagenome | isolation source: Anaerobic digester | place: Japan... | reverse complement strand
CCGCCGGGTTCTGGCCTGGGAGAGCGACAGGGAGATGGAACGGGAGTGGCTATTGCGGGCCGGGGTAAATGTTCCCATGCGATTTGAGAAGGCGGATGACATCGACCGGCCGGTGATAGTGAAATACCATGGGGCCAAAGGCGGCAGGGGATTTTTCATCGCCAAGACCAAGGAGGAGCTGGCAGCCAAGATGAGCCGGGAGGAAAAATATACCATTCAGGAATTCATACTGGGAACCCGATACTACATCCATTTCTTTTATTCGCCCCTGCGGCAGGATGGATACCGCCTGAGCAAGGGCTCACTGCAGATGCTGGGCATCGACCGGCGGGTGGAGTCCAATGCCGATGAGATCTTTCGCATCGGAAGCATGAAGGAGCTGGCCGAGGCAGGGATCTATCCCAGTTTTGTGGTGACCGGAAACCTCCCCCTGGTTTTGCGCAAGTCGCTCCTGCCCCGGGCCTTCGAGCTGGGGGAGAGAGTGGTGGAGACCAGCCTGGAGCTCTTTGGGGGTATGATCGGTGCCTTCAGCCTGGAGACCATAGTGACCGACGAACTGGAGTTCAAGATCTTCGAGATCTCGGCCAGGATAGTGGCGGGGACGAACCTCTACATGGGAGGATCCCCCTATTCCGATCTGATCCAGCCAGGCCTCTCCAACGGCCGGCGCATCGCCCAGGAGATCAAGCTGGCCCGAGAGATGGACTTATTGCCCGAGATCATAAGCTGAAAAGAAAGGCTTATCTGGCAGGCCTTAGAGAGCAAGCAGCATGTCTGGCCTGATAAAGACATTCAAGGAGGCAACCGCTCTTCAGTGCAGCTTCTTGGAGAAGCTTCTGGATATGGATATGGTTCAGGTAGCCTCCTTTTCCGGCTCTCTGGTGGAGTTTTTGAGGCCCTCATCGGAAAACAAATTCGTCTACGGCATAGCCGCGGGGAGATCGGCTCTGGCCCTCTACAGCTTCTTGCAGCTGATCCAGAACCACTTCGACAACATATTTCCTTTTACCCTGGAGGACCCGGTGCAGAGGCACTACCGAAAGGGCAGGAACCTGGGCATTGCCATCTCCGGATCGGGAGAGACTCAGGCGGTCAACAAATACATAGACGATATCATCACTCTGGGCGGTGAGATCATGCTCATCACCGCCAATGAGAAAGGCACCGCCTATAAGATGGTAAAGGATTACGATAAAGGCTCGGTTCTGGTGATACAGGCTCGGACCAAGCAGTCCACAGACAAGGATACCCGGTCCCGTCTCTCCCCCATGGGAACCGAGTTCGAACTGCAGGTTCTGGCCTTTTTAAATGCCCTGGCCCCGGATATTCAGTCCAGGCTCAAGGGCATATGCGATCCTGCCTGCCCCTCTTACCAGTCCACAATCAGGGACTTTGAGGATAATGCCCGGCTCATCACGGAAATGGACTGCGATCATCTCGAACACTGGTTCGACCGGCTGTTTCCCAGAAGCGGCAGGTATATCATCGGCGGAGTGGGCCGCTCGGGATTGGTAGCCCGTGCTTTTGAGATGAGGTTCACTCATCTAAACAAGATCAGCTACTGGGAGAGGGATTTCAATACGCCGAGCTTTCAGATAGGAGATGTGTATATACCTATAACCGGAATCGGTAACACTTATGAGGCCATGGAGGGCACCCTTAATGCTCTTTCCAAAGGAGCTGATGTCATGCCCATCACCGCCAATCCCTCATCACGGCAGGTTCAGGTTCTGAAAAAGCACGGGCGGGAGAGGGATATTGCGGTAATTCCGGTAAAAAACGAATACAAAAACATGTTTTGCGGCGACACCAGCTCCACGACCTGGCTGATGTCCGACTACACCAAGTTCCGCTATCCCATATTTGAGATCAATGCCTCCATATTCACCAACAGCGTGGTGGCGGTGGGTGCGGAGTTCCTGGGAATAGTGGAAGCGGGAATGAGAAGGATGCATGTCTGAGAATCTTGCCCGACCGGGCTGTATTGATTGAGGAGAGAGGAGGATTGAGCATATGGCCGGGACCAGGTTTCTCACCAACTGTCCCCGTTGCGGCTATGTCGCCGAGGCCTGGAGCGAGGATGGGGTATTTGCTGCCGTGCGCTGCAAGATGTGCGGCTATGAGGGACGGCTGCCCCATCCCGACCTGAAGGAAGGGCTTGGCAGACGGGGTTAGGCCAGCAGAAGACTTGAAGATGGGAGCATTTCGATCTCAGCATTTCTGCCGGAAGTTCAGTCCACTTTTTTTATGATCGCAACCGGGTGTAAAAACAGGCTAATAGAGAAGTCCTCTAAAAAAAGATATGGTGACGGATCATCCGGTCTCAGAAAGGCATAAGTAAGGAATGTCCATCCTCAGCTGTCCCATCTCTGTCTGTGCGCCGCGCGGGCGGCCAGGCTGGCCAGCCGCAGGGGCTCAGGCTTCCTACCGTCTCGGGTGAACTTATTGAGCAGGATTGTAGCCTCCTTCAGATCTGCTCCATGAGCCCGCACATAAACTTTATATCCCGTCTTGAGCCGGATAGGTGTGCGCTCTCCAAGGTTGCGATAGCGTTGCACCTTGTCCTCCGGGCAGGAAAAATAGTCCCGGATGTATCCCTCCAGGCCCGGCGAATCCTTATATGTCAGGCAGATCTGGGGCCTTCCCGTCTTCTGCCAGATCTCTGAGAGGTCAATCACATTAAACCAGCTTATCACTGCTCCCTCCAGCATTATGACATTGATATCCTTCCTGTCCAGTTCCCGGTAGATCTCCAGCACCGCCCCGGTAGCGTCATCTCCTCCCACACTGGCCCAGGCATAGGCCAGGCCGTCCACCCTCAAATCGGCACGCATGACCACTCCGGCCAGGATGGAGTGAGATTTGGTGCGAACAAAGCTCTCCGCAATGCCCAAAGCCCGCAGCCCGGATTTATTGAGATGAAGGCTCATGAGATCATCTCCAGGAGGGACTTGACATCAGCAGGCATGCCGTCCATGCTGATTGCATATAGCTCAGCGGGTCCGGTGACAATCACAGCCAGGGGCACGATCCGGAGGGATAGAAGCTCGTCACCTGGGCCGATCATCGCTGTGGCCCGTACCACAGTTCGGACCGTCCTCTCTCCAGCCACGATCCTCCTGCCCTCTCCTGTCACCTCTGCCATCTTCATTGGCCCCAGCCTCCAGGAGCTGCAGCTCATTCCAGATCTCCCTTTTCTGCCACGCCGCGCTGCTCCGCCCTCGCCATATCTGCCCTGATCCTGAGATCCGATCCTACCGCCCAAAACTGGCCATGGCCTGTCCTTCCTGGAGAATATGCCCCTGCATGGCATCTCTCAGCTCTGCAGCCTGGGCTCCTGCCGGCAGATCCAGCATCCGATCCAGGCCGAATACCCGGAAAAAGTATCGGTGAGCTCTTCCGGAGGGGGGGCAGGGGCCGGCGTATCCTATCTCGCCGAAGTCGTTGTACCCCTGTCGGGGCTGGAGAGGATCGGAGAGGCTGGTCTGCTTGGCGATAGCAGAAGGTATGATGCCGCTCGGCGGTATATTCCAGATGACCCAGTGGATGAAAATGCCGGAAGGAGCATCAGGATCTTCCAGGATTATCGCCAGGGAGCTGGCATTATAGCCCTGGATCTCTATCTGGGGAGATAAATCCGCTCCCTCGCAGGTGCTCTCCAGGGGAAACTGCTCAAATCCCAAATCGACCGCAATGGCCTCGGGGATGGGATCTGAGGCCTGGGCTGCCAAGGCAAGAAGAAGCATCCAGGCCAAAGCCAGCAGAGCTTTCCGAGACATCTCTTTCTCGACCATGAATCTCACTCTCAAAATTGCCTCTAAGAAGGCTCTGCTGGAATATTAATCTGCTTTAGCAGGGCAGGTGTGTTGTGTAGATTTTAAAAAGCTATGATGGCTCTATGATAGGCGCCCGAAAGACGAAAAAGGGATTGAGGTTAAGTTGGTTTTGGAGTCGTGGACGCTGGGTATTGAAAGGGAATCCTGAATGTCATTAGCTCCTATGTTCCATACATGATCATTCAGTCCTTCTTCCCTCTTAGGTGTTCTTTGCATTCATTTTCCGGCTTTGCATCCGTCTATCCCGATCCAGCCCCTCCAAAATCCCAGCCTTAAGCTCATGTCTTCTCGTGCGTTGTAGAAGCTGTATCGTTTTCCTCTTAATCTCATCCCACCTCTCTTCTCAGCATCAGCGTGGCAGCAGCCAAGGTGATGGCAAAGAACGCTGCCAGCGCCAGCAGGTCGGGATAGAGGATATCGGCGAGACCTGCCCCCTTCAGCATTATCTCCCTCAAAGCATCGCTGGCATATGTCAGCGGCAGGACATAGGATATCGGTCGCAGGAATTCCGGCACAGATTGCACCGGCCAGAAAACCCCGCAGAGGACAATTTGGGGAATTATTACTACCGGTATGAACTGCACCACCTGGAACTCACTTCTGGCAAAGTTTGAGACAAAGGAGCCCAGGGCCAGCGCCCCCGCTCCCAGCATCAGGATTACAGCAAAGGCGATGATGGGGCTGCCCCTCATGGGCACCCCGAAGGCGAATACCACTATCAACAGAGTAGTTGCAGACTGCAAAATCGCGACCATGCTGAAGCCAAGGATGTATCCGGAGATGATCTCCCCCCGGCTCAGAGGCGATACCATGAACTTCTCCAGTGTGCCCAGGGTCTTCTCCCGGAGAAATGAGATGGCGGCCACGATGAAGGCAAAGAAGAATATCACCAGCCCAAGGACGGCGGGACCGATCGTGTCTATCATCTCCAAATCGTATCCGAAGATATAGCGCCTGGTGACCGGAGTGATCGCTCTCCCACCTGCTTTTGTTGCCATCCCCCCAGCAGCTCCTGCCTGTACCGCCGCTGCTATGGCATCGGAGATCTGCGGGCTGCTGGCGTCCAGCAGAACACGCAGGCTCTCTTCCTGCAGTACCACTGCCCCATCCAGCCGCCCCTCAGCGATCAGCCTCTCTGCATCCGACTCCGAGCCCAGATGGAGTATGTCGAAGTCGGACATGGACTCTAAATGCGCCCGCAAGAGTTGGTGTCCTCCCCCGTCCACCATCCCAATGTTGATGCCGCTCATCTCTCCGGAGAGGGCATAGCCGAAGAGGATCATGAGCATAATGGGGGCAAAGAGTATGAGGCCGATGGTTCGCCGGTCACGCTTGAGCTGGCGCACCACCCGGAGAGCCACAACGCCCATCCGTGCCGGGCTGGGGCTCATTGCCCCTCCGCTAAAAGGAGAAAAGCCTCCTCCAGCCTGGGCTCGACCAGCCTCATGTCCAGGGGCTCCACCAGCGCCAGTATCTCCTTGACCTGGCCTCGGTACTCCAGTCCCACCAGCACTGCTCCTTCTTTCACCGCAGCCGGATAGCCCTGCCTGGAAAGAAGAGCTGCCCCATCCTCAGGCCCGGCCAGCCATAGCTTGAGGATGGGCTGCAGCCCCGCCTTATCCAGGATCTCCTCAGGACTGCCCTCCGCCGCCATCCTCCCCGCCCGCATATACCCCACCCGCTGGCACTTTTCCGCCTCATCCATGAGGTGGGTGGTGATGAGAACTGTCTTTCCCTCCTCGGCCATGCGGTTGAAGTACTCCCAGAAGGTCTGCCGCACCCTGGGATCGACCCCTACAGTGGGCTCGTCCAAAAGGAGAAGCTCCGGCTCGTGAATAAGCGTGCAGGCCAGAGACAGCCTCTGATACATGCCACCGGAGAGGTCTCCGGCCAGACGGCTGCGATGTGCGGAAAGCTCGACCATCCGGAGCAGCTCCTCCATCCTCTCCTCCCGCACCTTCTTGGTCAGGCTGTACAGCCCGGCATAAAACTCCATATTCTCCTCTACCGTGAGGTCGGGATAGAGGGCTTTGTGCTGGGTCATGTAGCCGATGCGGGGGTAGAGACGGGCTACCTCGCCCACGGGCCGGCCCAAGACCTGCAAGTCCCCTCCGTCCAGGCGCAGCAGCCCCACCACCGCTCGGATGAAGGTGGTCTTGCCTGAGCCGTTCGGGCCGAGAAGGCAGTAGGTCAGGCCGGAGGGGATCTCCACCGACAGTTCGTCCAGCACCCTCTGCCGGCCAAAGCTTTTGCTGATGCCGCGAGCCGAGACTGCCGGCACTCCCCTGGTCCCGGCGAAATCCTTGCCTCCCTCAATTTCTGCCATGGATTTTGCCCAGGATATTATCCTTGTTTTTAATGGCAATAACCAGTCCGGCCACCAGGATGAAGAGCAGAAGGGCCCAGACAGAGGCCCCTACCGCTCCATCCTGCTCGATTCCAAGATAGGCGTTCTCCCAGTCGGTGAGATCGTCGCGGAAGGGATCGGAAAACTCAAAGTTAACCGTCAGCCGGTATTTTTTGCCGGGCACGGCATCCTTGGATACATCCAGCTTGTAGATCAGCTCCGCCTCTTCTCCTGGCTCCAGGACGGGGATGGGAGACTCATCCACAGCCACATAGATACCGCTCTCAGGGACCAGCCTTGCCACCAGGTCCTTGGCCGCCTCACTGCCCACGTTCTTGATGGCGATCTTCACCACATTATCTTCAGACCCGGCAGATAGTGTCTGGGGCGAGGTATTCAGAATCGCAAACTGGGCCAGGCTATGCCTCTGTACAGTGAGGATGAGGGGAATGGTCTGGCTGAGGGGCTGGTACCAGTAGAATACATCCGGGCTCTCCGGCCTGTCTTCATCTCCCTTTACAGAGACATCTCTCTGATAGGTGTAATTCAGATCAGCATAGATGCGGTACTCTCCCGGAGCAGCATTCTCGTAGGCCTCGAGGGGAAACTCCAGCCTGGCTGAGGTCTGGCCCTCCCGGATGCTGCCTGGATAAGCCACCGATCTGGTTATGTCTATAGCACTCTCGTTTTCTGCCCTCAGGCGGACGGAGACATCCTGAGCTATCGTCCTCAGCTTCTCCAGCTCCTGCTCCTTTTGCGCTGCTATTATCTCTTCTCTTTTATTCGCCCCCGGCTCTTCGTTGACCTGGAAAGAGGTGACCCGCCCCCGGTTGGCCAGGGTCAAAAAAAGAGAGGCTTTCTCTCCCTGATAGAGGCGATTGCTATCCAGGGAGACGGTCAGATCCGGCGTGCCGAAGACCTTGTAGTAATCATCTGAGAATTTCTCCGGCGGGACGGGTGCTCCTGACTCGGCTGACATAGCTGAAAATTGGCAGCCTAATATCAATAACATTGCAGCGAGGCAGAGTACATACGCATGTCTTCTGCCTTTTCCGGGACATCTTGAATTCATGGGACCCTCTGCTGATAATTAGAATTCATCATTATTTATTTGCTTGCCGATCTCAGGCGGGGCAGGAACATGGGCACACGGCTCTTGTATTCCTCATATGCGGCCCCGTATTCAGCCTTCAGCGATCTCTCCTCATGTAGGGCACCGAGATAGAAGTAAAATGTAGCCAGGATATTGAAGGCCAGCAGGCTCTCGGTCATGATTGGAGTAAGCCAGAGGATGATGGAGGCAAAGAGGAATAAGGGATTTCTGGTGCGGCTATAAAAGCCCGTGGTCACCAGGCCGTTTACATCGTCTTTCCTGCCCCTATTCCCTATCTGGGATAGCCCCAAAAACGAGGCGGCTCCAGTCCGGCGCAGGGTGAGAAGCATGGCTGCTGACAGGATAAGCTGCACTCCCACTATAAAACAAATCCAGGGCGATGGGATCTGGCAGAGAATTCTGTCCGGAAGAGACAGCAGCATAAGAGGGAAGGGCAGTGTCATGACTATGGCCAGCAGGTTATAGGCCAGCCTCTGCCAGCGATCAAAGGCAGGGCCTATAATGCTCCTGGCCCGGCCCTTGAAGGCCCGGTCAGCCAGAAGGCTGTGCACCAGGGCAAAGAGCAGGAAGTAGGCAGAAATTGCCAGAGGCCCGGATACAGTCACAGATAATCCCTCCCGGCTCTTGGATCGAAGAATGCTGCGATCTCATCCACTGCCAATCGGCAGATAGAATATGACATCCTCATCCGGAACGCAGGCCACGGCAAATCCCCTCTCTCGAAGTCTATAGCATACAGCGACCATCAGATCCTCCAGGCACCGGTTATAATGCTCCACCGCCAGACCCTTATATCTTTCAAAGCCGCCTGTAATCATATTCTCTTCAAACTCCGCCTCGGGCAGCTCCACCTCCAGTCTGGTCTCCTCCTCCAGGCACAGGCCAGCCTCACCGGCGGCAGCCTCCAGCCGGCGATAGAAATCCTCGTGGTTCAGGGCATAGAGTATCGCCTCGATCCGGCTGCTTTTGTCTTGGGAATCCTTTCTGGCCAGAAATAGCTGAAAGCCGCTGTCATCTATCTCCTCCGCCCCCCGCCCGGATGATATCTGATCTGCCGCCTTGTTCATTGCCTTGAGAATCTCCTCCAGATCCTGGACCACCCTTTTGGAGATCTCCTTGATCTCCCTATGGTCCCTCTCTTCTGGAGAGATGCCTGCATCTTGATCTCTCATAGCCTGATCCCCATAGAGCATCAGATCCAATCTCAAAGGATGATCTGATGCAAGAGATATCTGCTCCGGCAGACTATTAATAACTCTCATTCCGCCTCCGCCCAGGCCACAGGCATTATATGGTCAGCCCGTCCTGGATGGAATGGCCGAAAAGAGAGCAGAGGAGGTGTTTGCCTGTCGAGGGGCGGCTATCTGGATCGGGTGGAGCTGGATTTCTGGGAGGCTCAGACAAGATGCGGCGATTCCGTGGATCTCAAGCTGGCCCGCGATCTTCCCGATGATACACCGGAGTATATATTGAAGATAATGGCGGACTTTGAGGAGGAGGCTTCAGGATTCTGCTTTTCCGGAGCAGAGGGCCTGGTCCTGGATGCTGGATGCGGCAACGGAAATCTCCTGCTGCGAGCCCTGAAGAAAAATAGAGGCGGAGTTGTTGACAGCCGGCCAAAGTTTCGAGTGGTGGGCATGGACTTCTCCGGCAATATGCTAAGCCGGGCAGCGCGCCGGGCGGAGGATGACGGACGGGCCGCTTTTCTGCAGGGCTCGGTCAACAGCCTTCCATTCCGGGATTCTTGCTTCGATCATGTGGTGAGCAGCGGGGTCTTGACCTGCCTGCCTCACATAGAAGCAGCGACAGAAGCCCTGCAGGAGTTCTATCGCATATTAAAGCCAGAGGGGACTCTGGCGGTGGACTTCTTCAACCGATCCTCTCACTATACCCTGATACGAAGGCATATCTTTAAAGAGAGCATCAGGCCCCCGGAATATATGACTGCCGCCGAGTTTTATGGGGCGCTGGAGGAGGCGGGCTTCGCCGTGGTATCCTGTCGGGGCTTTGACTATAAGCCCTGTCAGGGATACCTTTTCTTGAGCCCCTGGCGGGCAATGATCGATCCGGGATATATTCAGGAGCGGCTCTCGACCATTCTGGAGCGGCGGATAGATCCGGGATGCTCTCTCAACCTTTTCGGCTACCGCATATATGTCCGATGCGTAAAAAAATAGAATTCCTCAGGCTATGTCATCATCGCCTGATCTCGCCCCGCTGTAGCATCATCTTGATCTGATACTTTGCGGATGAAGCAGGATAATTGATCCTCCTGGCAATCTCCCTCTGCGACGGCCGGGGATTTTCAGCCCAGAGATCTTTGATCTGCTGGATGGCAGCCCTGTCTTCTGATATCCTGAGCCTATGCCTCTTTGGGGCACTGAATTGCTTTTCGATCTCAGCATCCTCTTCGGGAGGCAATGGACTGCTCTCCTGCACGAATCTCAAGGCCTTCGATGATATGCTTTGCAGTATCAGATTGGATGCCAGCTTCTTCAGGGTCTTGCCCTGCAATACCGCTTCTGCTTCCAGGCCCATATAGGCCTCCTCAGTGATCTCTATCCGGGTATACCTGGCGCTTGGCATAGGCTTCCGCCTTCCTCCTGCCGATTATTAATAAAAGCCAGGCCTTTCAGGCATTTAAATCATACTGTCAGGGATCAAGGCAAGGAAAAAGGCTACTCATGGCCAATAAACGGCCAATAAAAAGTTTTTTTCGGCTTTATTGCCTTTTATGGCATAAAAAATTTTATAGGTTTACATCAGTCCACTGGCAACCAGCAATACAAAAGCCAGTGCTAAAATTCCAATAAAGTAGGGAAACACATTGGTCAATTCCATCACCTTTCTCTATTTTCTAATATTTCCTCATCTGTCTCGCAATCCAGCCCCTTTTGGCCAAATGGTTTTTTAACTTTAAACCTATTTATCATTTTTGGTTAAATAGCTTTTAGGGTTTAATGCTATCCAAGTTATGCCCCCAAGAATAAGGATATTCAGAGACTGCGGAGGAAGACTATCCGGGCATTAAGTAAAGAGTGGCTCATGGCTTGCTTTCTGGATATGGCTCTAGAAATAGATCGATTGACGAGCTTCACTGAGAATAGGCCAGATCCCAATCATTTGGAGGCAAAGTCAATTTTCAGGATTGCAGCAGCTCTGGAGAAGAACAGGGCAATAAAGGCAAAGGGTGGAACTTATAAGACCATTATGAAATGATTTAATTTGCGCTGCAATAATCAATCTGCAAAGCTGCCGAGCTGCTCTAGTGGCATTCCCACCGACCAAGTTGATTTAGTATTAAAAATTAAAGAGAAATTCTTAAATATACGCATTA
>ENA-UPSM01006650-UPSM01006650.1-activated-sludge-metagenome-genome-assembly--contig:-NODE-6650-length-10636-cov-5.893961_pt1 | contig 10636 bp, 8 predicted proteins | sample MGYA00238181_ERZ773283 | MGnify/ENA primary metagenome ERZ773283 (study PRJEB29023, sample SAMN05720199) | activated sludge metagenome | isolation source: Anaerobic digester | place: Japan... | reverse complement strand
GTTCCTTTTTTGGCAATAATGCCGAAGTTAGATGCCAGTACGTTCCTGGTGACTTTTCTGTCGGGGCTGTAATAGGCTGGTTTGCAAGGATCATTGCGTTCATTCCAGTTGAATCCCAGTGAATAGTAGATCATATCCCCGGCGTCGTCATAATAATTGTCCGGATCATCCCAGTAATCATTTGTTTCTTCCTCCGACTTCTCAAGAGATTCTTCGTATTTTTCCAGTTCAGTCCTGTCCGGGCAGGGATAAAGCGAGTAAGAGGGCCGGAAGCCAAGTTCGACCCTGTACAGTATACCCGGTTCGACATCAATATATTCGGCAAGATCAATCGTATGGAAGTTCCACGATCCGGAAAAAGTACCCGGTGGATTGATCAGATCAACCCGGCCTGAATAAATTAGCCTTCCGAACCTCTTTACCGAATAGGATGTGTTTATATCGTTGTCCTGCAGGAAATACGGAAGATTGACCCCGAATATCTTGATGATCCTGAGATCGACGGCATTCAGGTTGGCTGTCCTGAAAGGCAGTACCAGATTGTTTGAAGCAGGGAGGATCACTCCGTTTCCTGTGAGCTCCACCGATGGTGGGACTGGTGTAAAATCCAGTCTTCTGATGAATGACGAAGTCAATGATTCACCCCGGAAGTTTTTAATTGATTCCTCAACGATAATGTCTGCCGGACTCCCGGGTCTTGATTCCGGAAAAAGGCTGACAATATTTGCATTGATCCTGGCTGACATTCTTATATCCGGGTTAAAGCGGATGAGACCCTCCGTTTCCTGAGAAGCATCGAGCGGGTCAGAGAAGACAATATCAATGCTCTGCCCCTCGTCACGGTTGAAGATCAGGTCCGTAACTGCAAATACTCCCGTTCCGGGTATCTTCACTGCCGAGCTGCCTTTTTGTTTTACCCCTGCAAAATGTCCGTTCCAGCTTACCTCTACCTTCCCGGCCTTATCCTTTCTTTCGATGTTGATTACAGAAAATCTGTGCTCAAGAATATCGGAATGATCCCAGATTATTGGCAGTTTTTTACGGCCATATTTTGCCTGGACATAAGACTCGGCCTCAGTGGATGCTACATAGTCTGATGCCACCAGGTTACCGTGCAGTGTGTATTTTGTACCGTCATCCGAACTTTCCAGCACCCCGATGGAAACGACGAAGTCCTTCTTTTTTGTTTTAATCCTGGAAGTGAATACCCCCAAATTTTCCTTAACTTCTGCAAGTTTTGCAAGGTTAAGCTTAACCGTATACAATGTCCCCGGCTTCAGCGGCCTGGCAGGTTTAAAAGCAAGAGTTACATTGTCTGTCCATTCGGCTTTCCCTTTTACGGCAGGTTCAAAAATGAACAATCCGGCAGGAATCTTTCTGTTTATCCCAGCTACAAATTCCGGGGTGAATTTTACCTCAAAAACAGAATTGACCGATATGATGCCGGAAGTGTATCCGGTAATATACTCACTGAATCCTTTATCGACGGGAATATTCAGTTCTTGCAAATCGGAAACTCTTTTCGGGAGAAGTTTAACCGGCAGATTTTCTTTTCCCGTGCATGATGAGATGATGATCAGGATGACAGAAGGGATGATTAGTCTTGATTTTTTCATTTTCGGGAATGATTATTTCAGGATGACGGATTTGCCTGAGTTCAACGGTGACATATTGTTACATTGCTAAAAATACGAAAAAGTCGGAATCCTAAAGTAAAATCCTGTTGCCAAGCTGTTTTGAAATATGCCCCAGTGCCAGGCTGAGATTATTGAATCTTGTCTGCAGGAAAATGATCCTTTCCCGGTCATTGTTTCTTACCGCTTCTTCAAGAAGGATCATGATCTCCTTTCTGTAGGCCTGGATTTTGTCGCTTTTGAATTTCAGCACCACATCAGGGACAATATCATGAAGTTTCATTTCTTCAGTTTCAACATAGGTTTGCTTGTCTCTCCATATCCTGCTTAATTCATGTGCATCTGCAAGGAGGTCGGCGGAGATCCTTGAGATGTCCGGATCTTCATGTTTGATAAAATGTTTGTCATCGGGGAAAAGGCCCTGTTCGGAACTGAACCTGAAATCGTCGAAGATCCTTGCAAATACTGCATCGTTAAATGACAGTTCATCTGATGTTATTTCTTTCACAATATAGTCGGCAACGGTTATTATCTCCTCTTTACCATCCTCACTGCGGATTTTCCTTTCAAATTCCAGGCTTCCGTATTTCAGCAGCAGTCTTATCACTTCCTTTTCCGCAAAAAAGCTTGCCGTAAGCGGTCTTACAGGCTTCGCAGGACTTCCTGCCGGCGGAACAGGAAGGTCTTCCGGCCCCGGATACTTATTCCTTTCACGGAAAGATTTCTCACGCATGAGTTTGTTGACCTCCTGATAAAGGACGGATTCCGGAACCTCAAGCAGATTGCTGCATTCCTTGATGTATATTGTTCTTGTTATGGCTTCGGGAATTACTGCAACCGATCTGACAATGTCATTTATCAGGCCGGCTTTTTTGACAGGATCGTTGCTGGCCTCATCAAGCAGCAGTCTGGTTTTGAACCTTATAAAATCAGTCTCGTTATTTTTTATATATTCCAGGAATTGCTCATTGCTTACTTTTTTTGAGTATGAATCGGGATCTTCGCCTTCGGGTAAAAGAACTATCTTAACATTCATTCCTTCTTCAAGGACAATATCGATTCCCCTGATTGAAGCCTTGATACCGGCCGGATCGCCATCATAGAGGATTGTAATATTCTGGGTGAACCGTTTTACCAGCCTTACCTGTTCCCGGGTAAGGGAAGTTCCTGAGCTTGCTACCACATTTTCAATGGCAGCCTCATGAAGTGACATCACATCCGTATAACCTTCGACAAGAAAGCATTTGTCTTCCTGTGTGATTGCCTTGCGTGCCTGGTAGATCCCATACAGTATCCTGCTTTTATGATAGATCTCTGACTCCGGTGAATTGAGGTATTTGGCACTTTTAGGGTCGGCCTTCAGGGTTCTTCCCCCGAACCCCAGGATCTGTCCCGACAACGAATGGATCGGGAACATTATTCTTCCGCTGAAACGGTCGAATATTTTTTCTTCGTGTTGAATTGTCAGTCCTGCCTTCAGCAGGAAATCGATCCTGTGGCCGTCCTCAAGGGCCTGTTTTGAAAAAGCGTCCCTCTGGTCGAAGCAGTAGCCTGTCTCAAATTTTTTCAGGGTACTGTGACGGAATCCCCTTTCCATGAAATATGAAAGTCCGACTGATTTACCTTCATCGGAACGGAACAGGTTTTCTTCAAACTGCCTTGCAGCATATGCAGTGACAACGAGCAGGCTCTCCCTTTCATTCTGTTTTTCAATTTCCTCAGGGGTACGTTCTTTCTCCGTTACCTCGATGTGGTATTTTTTTGCAAGATATCTCAGTGCCTCAGGATAAGTGAGATGCTCATGCTCCATTATAAAATTGACGGAGTTCCCGACCTTGCCGCACCCAAAGCATTTGAATATCTCTTTTGACGGAGATACCGTGAATGAAGGGGTCTTTTCATTGTGGAAGGGGCACAATCCAAGGTAATTCACTCCCCGTTTTTTCAGGGGGACAAACTCCTGCACAACATCGACAATCTGTGCAGCATCAAGTATCCGTTCGATTGTCTGCCTGTCAATCATGGATCAAAGATATCAGGAAAACCGTGAAAGGTCAAAAGTACCTTCGGAGAATATATTAACAAACCAGCTTGTACGGTATCCTTCAGTCATGCAGATTATTGGCATCAGGGAAGTATGATTATGGGCAGGACGCAGGCCTTACTGACGGGTATAAAGGCAATTAAATCATCTTAGTTCCATCAGGTGCCGGGTAAGTATTTCAACTCCCGTTGAGGCAGGCTCCCTTATGATCCCTACATGCCGCCTGGCAGGAACAAACACCTCATTCGGGTCGATAAGCCAGAGGGATGCCTTCGGGGGTGCATAATCCATTAGTCCCGCAGCAGGGTAGACGTTGAGTGATGAACCGATAACTACGAAAATATCGGCGGAAGAAGTTATCCTTACAGCTTCGTCCATCATTGGCACAGATTCTCCGAACCAGACAATGTGGGGCCTGAGCTGGCTCCCTTTTTCACACAGATCGCCCGGCCGGATATCCTTGTACCCGATGTCGTATACCAACGACGGGTCGCTGGTGCTTCTTGCCTTGGTAAGTTCCCCGTGTAGATGCAGCACTTTTGTACTTCCCGCCCTCTCATGCAGGTCATCGATATTCTGTGTTATAACATTAACATTGAAATACTTTTCAAGAGCGGCAATTCCCGTATGACCTGCGTTGGGTTTACAGGCCGCAAGCTGGGTCCGGCGGTCATTGTAGAACCTGAGCACCAGGTCCCTGTTTTTTTGCCAACCCATCGGAGAAGCGACTTCGGTGACATCATACTCTTCCCAGAGGCCGCCTGTTTCGCGGAATGTCCTGATACCGCTCTCGGCACTCATTCCTGCACCCGTCAGAATAACCAGATTTTTCATTCGGCAATAATTAATTCATTGTGCATTACTGATCCCGGCTGTTGATGTATGAATGCCGGCTCATCACCGGCCGTACCGGAAGACCTGCTGATGTGAACCAAGGATGGATCTCCGGGATTTCGGCCGGAAAACATCCGGCATATGAAGATAGTAAATAACGGTTAAATATAAAAACAATCCCGGCTGCCCCTGATGAGTGCATTTTGGATTCCCGGTCCGCGTCAAATGCACGGCATGGTACGGGATCATTTCCAAACACTATATTTATTACTTTTACGGTTTGATCATTAATACAGGGTGATGGCTGAAAACAGAAAAATCATTGTTGCAGTTACGGGTGCAAGCGGTTCAGTCTATGCACTATCACTTATCAGGAGGCTTGCCGGGCTGAAATCGCCGCCTACAGAGATAGCCACCCTGTTCACGGAGACTGCAAACAGATATGGCACCATGAAACCGGAGAGGCATTTCACGGCATGCCTCCGGTGAGGATTTATGAGAACAATGATTTTTTTGTTCCGTTTGCCTCCGGATCGTCTGATTATGATACCATGATAATTTGTCCGGCCTCGATGGGGACCATCGGGAGGATTGCGGGCGGGATCTCGGATGATCTTGTCTGCCGGTCGGCGGATGTGATGCTGAAGGAAAGGCGCAGGCTGATCATTGTTCCAAGAGAGACCCCTTATAATCTGATGCATATACGTAATATGGAGACCCTTACCCTGGCAGGGGCAGTGATATGTCCTGCCAGTCCGTCATTCTACAGCCGGCCCGAAACAATAAACGACCTGGTAATGACTGTTGTGGAAAGGATCATTTCACTTGCAGGATTTGAAGCAGATACTTACCGCTGGATGAAAAATGATTGATCGCCGGGCAGTTGCTTTTTTCAGAAAACACCATGTTCTGACCGTTGCAACAAGTGTTAACGGCGAACCCTGGTGCGCCAATTGCTTTTATGTTTACCTCGAAGAAAAAAATGCACTTGTATTTACCACCGATCCGGCAACGAGGCATGGGAGGGAATTCAGGGAGAGTCCGCTGGTGGCGGGTTCCGTGGTTCTTGAGACCAGGCTCATCGGCAGGATCAGGGGGATCCAGTTCCAGGCAGTCGTGTCTGAGCCTCAGGGCGATGAGCTGGAGCTTGCCCGAAAAGCGTATCTGAAACGGTTTCCCGTTGCCATGCTCATGGAAACCCATCTGTGGATTGCGGAACTCACTCTTATAAAAATGACCGATAACCGGCTTGGCTTTGGCAAAAAGCTGATCTGGAAAAAGGATGGTGACAGCGAGGTTCTGAATGCCGGATAGGGCCAATGTTTTCCAGGCGATGGAGCTCCGCAGGTGTATCGGCCGGTTATTTCCCGAGTACCTGCCTGACTATTTTGGCAATGTATTTGCCCAATATGTCGAATTCGAGGTTCACCACTGTCCCTTTTTCGATCAGGTGGAAATTTGTAATCTCGTAGGTGAAAGGAATGATGGCAACCTGGAAAGATTTCGGCTGCGAGTTCACGACTGTCAGGCTCACCCCGTTAACTGAAACTGATCCCTTTTCAACAGTAATATAATCATCCTTCAGCGGTTCATATTCAAATGTATAGTACCAGCTTCCTCCGGCCTCCGTCACTGAAGTACAGACCGCGGTCTGGTCGATGTGGCCCTGAACCATGTGGCCGTCGAGCCTGCCGTCGAGCTTCGTGCTTCTCTCAAGATTAACCTTGTCGCCCGGTTTAAGCAGTCCGAGATTTGTCTTTTCCAGGGTTTCCCTTACCGCTGTCACAGTATATGTGTCATCGTGGATTTTTACCACGGTAAGACAGACCCCGTTGTGGGAAATGCTCTGATCGATCTTAAGTTCGCCTGTAAACGAGCATTTCAGGGTGATATGGAGATTGTCCTTTTCCTTTTCAAGCTTTACCACAGGTGCTGCTTCTTCTACAATTCCTGAAAACATGACTTTATTGGTTTTTATCCGCTGCAAAGGTATTTAAAAACGTTTAGAAGAAGTTTCTCTGAACCGGGTTTTACAGTCAACCCTTTCCTGTCGGTCTCTTCCGGAGATATTTACAGGCAGCACCGTGATCCGTTGATCGTACCCGTCATTCGCATCCCCGTCATTCCGCATCTACGCTGACTTGCTCTCTCATCCCCTCATCCTCTCATCCCCTCATCCCCTCATCCCCTCATCCTCTCATCCCCTCATCCTCTTATCCTGTTATCCTCTCATCCTCTTATCCCCCCATCCCCTCATCTCCACATCTCCTAACAAATTAAACTTCCTGCATTGTCCCCTTGATCCTTTTTTCATATCTTTGTGCGATTTTTTAAAATATTCTCAAAAAACAACTTGTTGATCCGATGGGGAAACGTTTTCCAGAATACAAAAACCTTGATCTGGCCCAGGTAAATAAGGATATTCTGAAGGTATGGGATGCAAATGACACTTTCCGCAGAAGTGTCAGGGAGATGAACGGCAGGGGTGAGTATGTTTTTTACGAAGGACCGCCGTCTGCCAACGGCATTCCGGGTATTCATCATGTTTTGTCGCGCACTATCAAGGATGCAGTTTGCAGGTATAAGACTCAGGCGGGTTATGAGGTGAAGCGTAAGGCTGGGTGGGATACTCATGGTCTGCCTGTTGAGCTGGGTGTTGAAAAGGCGCTTGGCATAACCAAGGAGGATATCGGGACGAAGATCTCGATTGATGATTACAACAAAGCCTGCCGCATTGATGTGATGAAATATACTGACATGTGGGAGGAGCTCACCCGCAAGATGGGATACTGGATCAACATGGAGCATCCCTATGTAACATATGACAACCGTTATATTGAAACCTTGTGGTGGTTGCTTAAGCAGCTTTATGCCGGCGGCTATCTGTACCAGGGTTACACGATACAGCCGTATTCACCGGCTGCCGGGACCGGACTAAGTTCGCACGAACTGAACCTGCCCGGCTGTTACAGGGATGTCAGGGATACGACATGCATTGCACAGTTCAGGCTTATCCGCGACGGGCATTCGGAATTCCTTTTCAGGGACACGGATACAGAAGATGTTTACATGATGGCCTGGACGACAACACCGTGGACCCTGCCATCGAACACGGCCCTGGCCGTCGGGCCGGAGATCGTCTATGTGAAGGTACGCAGCTTCAACCCATATACCTATGATCCTGTTACGGTTATTGTGGCAAAGGACCTTCTCGGTTCAATATTCCCGGGAGATGCTGTCAGGGAATTATCGGCCTATAACCCGGGCGACAGGAAGATACCCTATAAAGTGCTGGATGAATTCATGGGAAGCAGGCTTGCAGGTATAAATTATGAACAGCTCATTGACTGGGTAAAGCCCGATCCCGGGGCTTTCAGGGTAATTACCGGCGATTTTGTCACTACCGACGACGGCACGGGAATAGTTCACATTGCTCCCACGTTCGGTGCTGATGACCACAGGGCAGGGAAAGAGAACGGGATCCCGCCGCTTCTCGTCCGCAGGAAGGACGGAACCACCGGACCCCTGGTCGACAAAAGGGGTTATATGATCCCGATAACCGATCTCGATATAGACTTTGTAAGGGAAAGGGTCAATACAAGAACCTATACAGGTTTTGAAGGAAGGCCTGTGAAAAATGAATATGATCCGTTGCTGTCGCCCGATGCCGATACCCTCGATGTCGATATTGCGGTGATGCTTAAGCAGCAGGGCAAGGTGTTCAGGATTGAAAAGCAGGTGCACAGCTATCCTCATTGCTGGAGAACCGATAAGCCTGTACTCTATTATCCCATGGATGCATGGTTCATACGGACAACAGCATTCAGGGAAAAGATGATTGAACTGAACAACACCATAAACTGGAAACCGGTGTCGACCGGAACCGGCCGTTTCGGGAAATGGCTTGAGAATCTTGTTGACTGGAATCTTTCGCGTTCGAGGTACTGGGGTACACCGCTGCCAATATGGGTGAGTGGGGACAGGACTGAGGAGAAATGCATAGGATCGGCAGCTGAACTTAAGGAGGAGATTGAAAAGTCGGTGAAAGCCGGATTTATGACCGCGAACCCGCTGAAGGATTTCATCGAAGGCGACAATTCACCTGAAAATTACGGAAAGTTCGACCTTCACCGCCCGTTTGTTGATGAAATAATTCTTGTGAGCCCGACAGGCAGTAAAATGTTCAGGGAGCCTGACCTTATCGACGTATGGTTCGACTCGGGAGCCATGCCATATGCACAGGCGCATTATCCTTTTGAGAACAAGGAAAATTTCAACGACATGTTCCCAGCTGATTTTATTGCCGAAGGAGTTGACCAGACGCGGGGATGGTTCTTCACCCTTCATGCCATTGCAAGCATGATCTCCGGTTCCGTGGCTTTCAGGAATATCATTTCAAATGGCCTTGTGCTCGACAAGAACGGAAACAAGATGTCGAAAAGACTGGGCAATGCGGTTGATCCTTTCACTGCAATTGAAGAATACGGTTCCGATCCGCTGAGGTGGTACATGCTCACAAATGCCCAGCCGTGGGATAACCTGAAATTTGATATCGAAGGCGTTGACGAGGTCAGGCGGAAATTCTTCGGAACGCTTTACAACACCTACTCGTTCTTTGCATTATACGCCAATATCGATAAATTCAGGTATACCGAAAAAGAAATACCTGTCGGGGAGCGCCCCGAAATTGACAGGTGGATAATCTCGCTTCTCAACTCACTTGTCAGGGAGGTCGGAAAGTGTTTCGATGATTATGATCTGACGCGTGCAGGCCGTGCCATCCAGGATTTTGTGACGGAGAACCTGAGTAACTGGTATGTAAGGCTTAACCGGAAACGTTTCTGGGGAGGAGATTATGACAAGGACAAGCTTGCAGCCTACCAGACCCTTTACAGGTGTCTCGAAACAGTCAGCAGGCTTGCAGCACCAATCGCACCATTTTACACGGACCGTCTTTTCACCGATCTCAACGGAACAACGGGACATCATCAGGAGGACTCGGTTCATCTAACCTCCTTCCCGGTGCCTGATCACGACCTGATTGATGAAGAGCTTGAGGAAAAAATGGAAATAGCCCAGAAAATATCCTCAATGATCCTCGGGCTGAGGAGAAAAGTCAACATTAAGGTACGCCAGCCTCTTGCCCGGATAATGATACCAGTTCCCGACGAGGGATTCCGGAGAAAGTTTGAGGCTGTAAGGGATCTCATCCTTGCGGAGGTAAACGTTAAGAATGTTGAATATATCGACGATACTTCCTCGGTTCTGATTAAGAAGGCAAAACCCGATTTCAGACTGCTTGGACCGCGATACGGCCGGCTCATGAAGCAGATAGGAAATATTGTTTCCGGGCTCTCCCAGGAAGAAATTACTTCATTCGAGAACACCGGAGCCCTGGTATTTGAAATTGATGGTCAGAAGGTGGAACTAACCACAGACGATGTTGAGATAATATCGGAGGATATTCCCGGCTGGCAGGTTGCAAATGACGGCAGGCTGACTGTTGCACTTGACGTCACGGTAACCGATGAGCTGCGGTATGAAGGCATTGCAAGGGAGTTTGTAAACAGGATTCAGAATATCAGGAAGGAAAGCGGATTTGATGTGACTGACAAGATCACGGTACTGATCGAAGACACGGATGTGATTGGAGCGGCAGTGAGAAGGCATTCCTCGTATATCGGATCACAGACGCTGGCAACAAGGGTCGATGTCGTCAGGGATTTCACCAACGGGGATGTCCGGGATGTGGAGATCAATGATATTCAGGTAAGGATTTCGGTCAGCAGAAACTGCTGATGATGCGTTAATGTCTTATTTCTGCCTCATTTTTGCATCGATGCTGAGGGTTGCGTGAGGAACGGCCCTCAATCGTTCCTTTGCAATAAGCTTTCCTGTTTCGCGGCAGATCCCGTAGGTCTTGTTTTCAATCCTGACAAGGGCAGCCTGCAAATGCTGAATGAATTTTTGCTGCCGTTGGGCAAGCCTGCCTGCTTCTTCTTTCGATAAAGTGGTGGCCCCTTCCTCAAGTACCTTGAAGGTGGGCGATGTGTCCATGGTGTCATTATTGTCCTCGTGGGTTATGCTTGCCTTCAGCACATCATAATCCCTCCTTGCTTTCTCG
>ENA-UPSM01006644-UPSM01006644.1-activated-sludge-metagenome-genome-assembly--contig:-NODE-6644-length-10640-cov-4.344922_pt1 | contig 10640 bp, 8 predicted proteins | sample MGYA00238181_ERZ773283 | MGnify/ENA primary metagenome ERZ773283 (study PRJEB29023, sample SAMN05720199) | activated sludge metagenome | isolation source: Anaerobic digester | place: Japan... | reverse complement strand
GATTATGACGAAAGATATAGTGTTTCAGCAGCCATAAGAACAGATGGTTCTTCTAAATTTTTTGTTGGAAATAAATGGGGTGTTTTTAATTCTTTTGGAGCTTCTTGGAAACTTTCTAACGAAAGTTTTATGGCTGATACCAAAAAATATGTGGATAACATTAAAATTAGATTTGGTTATGGAGAAACAGGTAATAATCAAATACCAAATAATTTATATGATGCAAATCTTCACTTAATCAATAGTTCAATGGGAACGTCTTATCTTCCTTCGAATACACCAAACAAAGATTTGAAATGGGAAACCCAAGACCAAACCAATATTGGATTAGATTTTAGTTTGTTTGATTCAAAATTAAATACATCAATTGATGTTTATAGAAAAGTTTCTAAAAATTTCTTGTATCAAGTGCCTTTGCCAAACTTTCTTTCAGGAGGAGGGGATTATGAAGGAGGAGTAAATCCACCCTACTTTAATCTTGGTAGTATGTTAAATAGAGGTATTGAGTTTACAATTGGTTACACCAATAAGTTTACTGAAAACTTTTCTTGGAATTCAAGTTTAAACTTTACCAAATATGTGAATGAAGTTACAGATATGGTTGGTTTGAATATTGTAAAAACAGCTAATACTTTGGCATACAATACAGTGTCTGTTTCAAGAACTCGAGAAGGTCTTCCTATTGGATCATTTATTGGTTATGAAGCTACAGGGATTTATAAAACGGATGAAGATTTAACAGCATATGGACATACAGATTCTTCTGGTAATAAAGTAGTATTAAAAGATGGAACAAATTCATTATTACCGAGTTTTCAAAAAGGAGATATGATTTATAAAGATCAAAATAATGATGGTATTATAGATACAAATGACTTAGTAGCTATTGGAAATCCAAATCCGCAATTTAGTTATGGTTTTACCAATACATTCAAATATAAAAATATTGATTTATCTATTTTTATTCAAGGTACCCAAGGAAATAAATTATTGAATTTAACAAGAATGTCAGGTGTATTGAATAGTAATATTGGTACAAATTATTTAGCAGAAGCGGCTGATTTTTATTCTGCTTCAAATATTGATGCAAGTTTACCACGACCTTCAGCCTACAATAATATTAATAATGCTGTATCATCTCGTTTTGTTGAAGATGGGTCTTATTTAAGAATTCAAAATGTTACTTTGGGTTATTCTTTGCCAAGTGATTTGATTTCACAATTAAAATTGACACGACTAAGACTTTATGTTACTGGACAAAACTTATTTACTTTCACTAAATATTCGGGTTATGATCCCGAAGTAGGGTCTTTTAACCAAGATGCTTTGTTAACAGGGATAGATAACGGACGTTATCCTACGCCAAGACAAGTTTCTTTTGGATTTAATGTTGAATTTTAATGTATAGAAATATGAAAAATATAAAAAATATAAAAACTTTAGTAATGTTGATACTTGTATCAATGTTTTTTTCCTCTTGCTCACAAGACTTTATAGATGTTCCGGCTGAAGGAGCACCAACTGTTGGTAATTATTATACTACCGATGAAAAAGTTGATAATGCTACCAATGGTCTTTATGGTTTAGTTTGGTTTAACATGAATAAATCAGGATTTTATGGTATTACAGATGTTATTTCTGGTAATATGTATGCAGGTCCATACAACGATTTTGGTAAATTTACAGATTTAAGTTATACAAGTTCTCAATCTTTTATTGAGGATTCATGGAGATCTTGTTATGGAGCTATTGCAAATTCTAATGCTTTTATTAATAATTTGCCTAAAAGTGTTGGACCAAATGTTTCTCAGGCTTCGTTAAACAATGCCTTAGGAGAATGTCATTTTATTAGAGCTTTTTCCTATTTTTTCTTAGTGAGATTATGGGGTAATGTGCCAATTATTGAAAACAATGCCGAGTATTCTCAAAACTTTGTAATTCCAAGTAATCCAGTTGTAGACGTTTATACTTTTATTGAAAATGATTTGAAATTTGCAATTGCAAATCTAAAAGTTAAAAATAGAGGTATGGATTTTGCAGCAAATGCTCACGTATCTAGCGGTTCTGCAAAAGCACTTTTGGCTAAGGTGTATTTATATCAAAAAAAATATGCAGAAGCCAAACAATTAGCACAAGAAGTTATTAATAGTGGTGAATTTAAATTATTAGGAGGAGACGAATTGCCGTCTTATAGTTTTGCGGATTTATTTTTACAAAAATATAATAATAACCCTGAGTCTATATTTTCATGGCAATGGACAGGAGCTGGGACATATTTTGATGGGAATTTCTCAAATACATTATTTGCTCCTGAAAACAGATTAGTAGAAACGACTTATTCAGGTCAAATAGCTCCTTCACAAGATTTGATAAAATATGGTTTTGTACCAGGAGATAGAAGAAGAAAAGAAACGTTTATGCTACCAGGTGATTATTATCCAAATTTAACTTATGCAAAAACACTAGATTTGGGAGCGCCTTTAATTTTAGGCTATACTTTTGACATTGCAAATGAAGCACAAAACTCTGGTGCTGGCTTGAAAAAATATGTAATAGGAAAAGAAAACCTACCAATAACAGGTAAATTTAATCCACAATTTAATGGAGAAAGTAGTATGAATAGCTATATGATGCGTTATGCTGAATTATTGTTAATTCATGCCGAAGCCATATTAGGATCTCAATCAGGTAGCACAACAGATCCAGCTGCTCTTAAATCATTTAATGCGGTTCATAAAAGAGCTGGTTTGCCAGCTGTGACAACAATTTCATTTGATGATATTTTCAAAGAAAGACGTGCCGAGTTAGCTTGTGAAGGGGATTATTATTTCGATTTAGGTCGTTTGCCTTTCAGCAAAGCCAAAGCAATATTAGAAGGACAAAATAGAGGAGATAGATATACTCCAAAACAAATTACAATTACTGGATCTAATCTTTTATTGCCTTATCCAGAAAGTGACTTGATTAAAAATCCAAAATTAAAAGAGGTTGTACCTTACAATTTTAAATAATCTTAAAATTTAAATTATTATGAAATATATAAAATCTAAATTCTTATTTGGATCCCTATTAGGAGCCATTTTGATTTCGCTTCTCTATTCTTGTTCTGAATCGGATAGTTCCGAAATTATGGAATTGAAAATTGAAGGAGTCTATAAATATGCCTATGTAAGACCTACAGCAAGTGCACCAGTTGATTACAGTAAACCCTTAGATTCATTGACGACTATTGGTTTTTCAGGCATAAGCTATTTAGTTAGAGGTACAGGTTTATCAACTACTAAAAAAGTTTTAGTAAATGGAGAAGACGTTTATTTTAATGTTACTTTGGTAACAGACAATCAGTTTTTTATAAATCTTCCTGCAGGGATTCCGTATTCGGATGCTACAACTCCAAATAAAATTGAAGTTGTGACTAACTTCGGGACAACTTCTACTTATTTTTACATTGGACAACCGTACCCAACAATTACAACATATCCATTAGCTTTACTTGCTGGATCAACAGTAGTTATTACAGGAAGTGATTTTGCCAGATTACAAGAAGTTAAATTCGGTACCATTGCAAATGGAGTTGATACTACAGTAAAAGGAGAGATAATTTCTAGTGATGATAAAACAATTACAGTTAGAGTACCAGCTGGAGTTCCTTCAACTGGAAATATATTTGTAAAAACTGCTGGCGGGATGTCTTCTGCGCCTGTAGTTTATGGTTCTGACTATCCTGTTTTTGAAGAATCTGAATTGTTTGATGACTGGAGTTGGGCTGCAATACATGAACCTTCATCAGAGCAAGTTAGAGATGGACTATATTCTGAAAAATTAGGTTTTAACGGCTGGGATGCTTTATACGCTCATTTATTAACTCCTGTAAAATTAGGTGACTATAAATACCTTAAAATTTCTTTGTATTCAGCCGTAAATACAAAAGTAAAAATATTTACGGATTGGTCTGCACCAGGAAAAATTGTTGATATAGCTGAAGGAAAATGGAATGACTTATTAATTCCTGTAGCAAACTTAACAACTAATGTCAATAATTCAACACAAGATTTTATTATTCAAGAATTTACCGGTGGCAAAAACACAGTTTATATTGATGATATGGGCTTTATTAAATGATTTTTTTTTTTGAGTTAGTGTTAGTTTAAAATATTCCCTAGTTGAAAAATTAGGGAATATTTTTTTTACTAAACATTTTGCAAATAGCAATTATCGAATTCCCTTTACAAATTCTCCAATTTTTGAAGTGCCTTCTTCAGATAAATGTTTGATAAAAGCACTTCCTATAATCGCACCTTTTGCAAATTGAGTGGCTTGATTAAACGTTTCCTGATTGCTAATTCCAAAACCAATAATTTGTGGATTTTTCAGGTTCATATCGGCAATGCGTTTAAAATAGTCTTCTTGTGTGCTTCCAAAACCCGATTGTGAACCTGTAACACTAGCCGAACTCACCATATAGATAAATCCATCCGAAACGCTGTCAATAAAACGAATGCGTTCATCCGAAGTTTGTGGTGTAATCAAAAAGATATTTTTGAGTCCGTATTGGTCGAAAGTAGCTTTGTATTCGTCAGCATACACATCAACCGGAAGGTCAGGAATGATCAAGCCATCAATACCAATTTCGGCACATTTCTGGCAAAAAGCTTCTACACCATATTGTAACATTGGATTAAAATATCCCATTATCACTAACGGAATGGAGACAGTTTTTCGAATATCTTTGAGTTGGTCAAACAAAAATTGAGTAGTCATTCCGTTTTGCAAAGCTTGAGTAGAACTGGCTTGAATCGTGGGGCCATCGGCCAAAGGATCGCTAAAAGGCAACCCAATTTCTATCATATCAACCCCGTTTTTTTCTAAATCTTGAATGATTTGCACGCTATCGTTTAGGCTTGGATATCCTGCCGAAAAATAGATGGAAAGTATCTTTTTGTTTTCTTGTAATTTTTGATTTATTCTGTTCATTTTTATGTTTGTAGCAGTGCAATGTTGCTATTTGAATTTTAAAAAATATTTTAATAGTGCGAAAAGTCGGCAGAACTGTATGCCCAAGCTTTTTGGTTCGAATGCAAATGTACTTCAACTCTTTTGTAATGCAATCCTTCATACAAATCTGCTTGATTCAATTCTTGTTCTGTAAGTTCATAAACAATTCCATCTATGAAATCCGCTTCATTATTAGTTTCCACAATAACTGGATATTGAACTATTCCAAATTCTTCTTCGATCTGAATTCTCTTTAAAACATATCCAATCAATTTTTCGGGAGTTCCGGTTAGAACACGTCCAAAAAGGTTTTCTTGTACATCATCATGTTGCAAAGTTCCGTAGGTGAATAATTGTATCATAGCATGCTTTTTTTAACGTCAATTATAATTTAAAATAATCTATATAGGTGTTCAAATCTTTGTCGCCACGACCCGAAAGGCTGATTACGACAATATCTTCGGGTTTGAATTTCTTGTCATTTAAGACCGCCAAAGCGTGTGAAGATTCAATAGCAGGAATTATACCTTCGAGTTTGCAAAGTTCTAATCCTGCTTTCATAGCATCGTCATCGGTTACAGAGAAAAATTCGGCACGACCGGTTTGCGCCAAATGTGCGTGCATTGGTCCAACTCCAGGATAATCCAATCCAGCCGAAATAGAATAGGGTTCGGTTATTTGACCGTCGGGAGTTTGCATCAATAAGGTTTTGCAACCGTGAATGACACCTACTTTTCCCAGTTTGCTTGTGGCAGCACTGTGTCCAGAATTGACTCCTTTTCCAGCGGCTTCTACAGCTATAATACTCACTTCGGGCTCGTGCAAAAAGTGGTAATAGGTTCCTGCTGCATTACTTCCGCCACCGATACAAGCTACAACATAATCAGGGTTTTCACGTCTTTCCTTTTCTTTTAACTGCCATTTAATTTCTTCAGAAATAACACTCTGAAAACGAGTTACCATATCAGGATAAGGATGTGGACCAATGGCTGAACCAATGATGTAATGCGTATCGACAGGATTGTTAATCCAATCGCGAATGGCTTCATTAGTAGCATCTTTTAACGTTCTTGAACCAGAAAGTGCTGCACGAACTTCAGCGCCCAACATCTTCATTCGAGCTACATTTGGAGCCTGACGAGCGATGTCAATTTCACCCATATACACGATGCATTCCAATCCCATAAGAGCACAAACGGTAGCTGTGGCCACTCCGTGCTGACCTGCTCCAGTTTCGGCAATGATTCTTTTTTTGCCTAGTTTTTTGGCTACTAAAATCTGACCAATAGTATTGTTGATTTTGTGTGCTCCAGTATGATTCAAATCTTCTCTTTTCAGATAGACTTTGGTGTTGTATTTTTCAGAAAGTCTTTTGGCAAAATACAACGGACTTGGGCGACCTACATAATCTTTTAGCAATTGGTCAAATTCGGCTTTAAATTCGGGTTGAGCCGTGATTTCAAGATATTTTTGACGTAATTCTTCCACATTTGGATATAACATTTCAGGGATATATGCTCCTCCAAATTCTCCGTAATAGCCTTTTTCGTTAACGTTGTATGACATTTTTATTTTTTTAATTGTAGAGACGTAATGCGTTGCGTCTCTGCATAATTGTATATTTTTTAATCCAGGTTCAATTTCAAATTTACTGTTTACATCAATGGCATAAATGGGTAAATTCGTTTTCAAAATTTCATTTATGGCCTCTATATTATCCATTCCGATTCCGCCACTCAAGAAAAACGGCTTCGTCGAAGGGTATTTTTCTAAAACTTTCCAATCAAAAGAGGTTCCGTTTCCTCCAGGCAATTTTCCTTTGGTGTCAAAAAGAAAATAATCACACACTTTTTCGTATGGTTTGAGCAAATCAAAGTCAAAGGTATCTAAAATTGAAAATACTTTTATGATATCTATCAGGTTTGGTATATTTTTTTTTAAATTTTCACAAAATTCAACAGATTCGGTACCGTGAAGCTGAATGGCTTGCAAATCGTGCATTTCAATTTTCTTTAGAATTTCTTCTAAAGAAGCATTGACAAAAACGCCTACTTTCTTAATAGACTTAGGCAGTTCGGGAATTATTCCATCAAAATAACGTGCCGATTTCTCCCAGAATATAAAACCCATATAATCGGGTAGGAGCTCGCCTACTTCGAGCATGTTTTCGGGGTATTTCATTCCGCAGATTTTGAGTTTCATAGTTTTAGTTTTTGCCATAGATTTGCTTCGCCTATTTGCTGTCGCTTGGGTCACAGATTTGATTCGTGTAAATTTGTGAAATTTGTGTCTTATTTTAATTGCTTAATAAATTCTGTTGCTGCTTTTCCAGCATTGTCGGTTTTCATAAAGTTTTCTCCAATCAAGAAGCCTTTGTAACCATATGGTTTTAATTCGTTAATCGCTTCAATGGACGAAATGCCGCTTTCGGAGACTTTCACGAAATCATTCGGAATTTGGTTGGCCAATTCTTTGCTGAAATCTAGGCTAACCTCGAAAGTTTTCAGATTTCTGTTGTTCACGCCAATCATATCTAATGTAGGCATAATTGATTTTTCCAGTTCTTCCTGATTGTGAACTTCCAATAAAACTTCCAATCCTAAACTTTTGGCAAACTCTGATAATGATTTGATTTCCTCGCGAGTCAAAACTGCTGCGATTAATAAAATCAAATCGGATCCGTGGGCTTTGGCTTCCAATATTTGGTATTCATCCACAATGAATTCTTTTCGTAATAACGGAATGTTTACCGAAGCTCTGGCCAACAGTAAATCGTCCAATGAACCGCCGAAATATTTTCCGTCGGTCAAAACCGAAATTCCGCAAGCACCTGCACTTTCATATCCTTTTACCACTTCTTCGACCGTAAAACCATAATTGATTTCAGCTTTGGAAGGCGAACGGCGTTTGTGTTCAGCGATTATTCCAGAGTTGCTGTTTCTTAAATTGTTGCTCAAAGAAATAGTCTTTTTTCCAAAGAAAACCGAAGCTTCCAATTGCGAAACAGGAATGATGGATTTCTTGAGAATAACTTCTTTTTTTTTGTCGATTATGATTCTGTCTAAAATATTCATTTTATTTATTTTGCCACAAAGTCACAAAGAAGCAAAAAAATAATTTGTGCTAATTCGTGAAATTCGTGTTTATTTCTATCTACTTAATTCTTGTAATTTATTCAATGCTGTCAATGCTTTTCCAGAAAGCAAACTTTCTTTTGCCAACTGAAAACTTTCCAAAGGCGAACTTCCATTTACGGTTGCAATAGCCATTCCCGCATTGGCACAAACCACATTATTCTGAGCTTCATTTCCTTTTCCGGAAATGATATTCATAAACATTGCTGCCGATTCTTCTATGGTTTTTCCGCCTTCGATTTCGCTTTGCAATAATTGTCGAACGCCAAAATCTTCTGGTTTCAGCACGCCTTCCATTCTTTTCGTAATGGTCTTCGTTGGGCAGGTCAAAGATACTTCATCATACCCGTCCAGCGAATGTAAAATGGTAAAATTCATATCGGTGTTTTGATACAAATAGGCATATTTTCTGGCGAGTTCTAAATTGAAAACACCTACCAATTGATTTTGAGGAAAAGAAGGATTTATCATTGGTCCGAGCATATTGAAAAAGGTTCTCACACCTAATTCTTTTCTAATGGAGCCCACGTTTTTCATTGCAGGGTGAAACAAAGGTGCGTGCAAAATGCAAATCCCAGCCTGATCAATACATTTTTCCAAAAAATCATTATTATTACTGAATTTTACGCCTAGTTTTTCCATTACATTGCTGGAACCCGAAATAGACGAAACCCCATAATTCCCATGTTTCGCCACTTTGATTCCTGCTCCAGCTGCCACAAAAGAAGCTAAAGTGGATATGTTGAAAGTGTCTTTTCCATCGCCCCCAGTTCCGCACAAATCGATAGTGTTGTAAGTGGATAAATCCACGCGAACACACAATTCCAGCAAGGCTTCGCGAAAACCGGCCAATTCATCAATACTGATGCTTCGCATCATATAAACGGTAAGAAAAGCAGCAATTTGACTCGGATTATAACTTCCGTTGGAGATATTGACCAAAACGTTTTTGGCTTCTTCTTTAGAAAGTGTTTCGTGGTTGATCAATCGGTTTAGTATGGCTTTCATTTATATTTTCTTTTTATTTTCAGACATATATTTTAAATAATCAACAATTTCCTGGGATTGTTGTTTGGTGATTCCGAGTGTAGGCATTTTTACCTTGTTTCTGAAAGAAGCCGGATTCACAATGTAATTTACCAATTCGTTTTCTTTCCAATATTCGGTCACGCTTTTCGGATAATTCAATTCCGGTCCCATTGTTCCTCCGATGCCGTTTATCGAATGGCAAGTTAGGCACTGATTTTTGAATAATGTATAGCCCGTTTCCAATTTTTTGTTTTTCAGAGGATACAATTCCAAAGTTGATTTATTCAGCGGTTCCAAATAGATTTTCACCAGATTATAAGGCCATTTGTAACGCGAATCTTTTTCCGAAATCGAAGGATAAACAATGTAAAATGGTTCAGCATTCATCTCGTTCCCTTCCTTTAGAATAGGTTCCCATTTGCTTCCTTTTGGCGCGTCAACATCTTCAAATGCCAAAAACGGATTGGCGTTTAAAAACAATTCCAAAGGCATTTCAGGTTTGTAACCATCCACACATTCAAACACTATTTTGGTGTTTTTGCTGTCGATTTTGTTTAATTCAATTTCAGTTTTAACCAAAAGCGACGCACTCACGGCTTTGTATTTCTTTGCTTTGTGATAAACAGGATCATTCACAATGGTCACAAGCGTATCTTTTCCTAATTTGTTATTTGCCTGTAAATCCAATAAATCCAAAACCATTTCGGGTTGGGAAATACTCGTGGTTTCTATTTTTTGCTCCTTCTTTTAATAGCAAGAAAGGATGCTAAAAATAAAAAGACAAGAGAGTATAAGATGGATTTTAGCTGTTTTCATTTTATTTACCGTAAGGTAGGGACGTGTTGCAGTGCAACGTTTCTTTTTTATTGTTTTTTGATTAACAATGTACAGACGTTGCATTGCAACGTCTCTACGATTTCAACCAATTCTCCAAAATCTTCTTTCCATTTGGTGTCAACACACTTTCCGGATGAAATTGCACGCCGCGAACATCGTATGTTTTGTGGCGCAAAGACATTACTTGTCCGTTTTCGTCAAATGAAGTGGCTTCCAAAACATCTGGTAAATTGGCATCAACCACCCAGGAATGATAGCGTCCCACTTCGAATTCATTTCCTAAACCTTCAAATAAAAGTTCATCATTAACAGATGTTTTTACCATTGAGGAAACTCCGTGATACACTTTGTCCAAATTAGATAATGTCCCGCCAAAAACTTCTCCAATAGCCTGTTGGCCAAGGCATACACCAAGGATACTTTTGGTTGGGGCGTATTTGGCAATCACCGCTTTCAATAAACCCGCTTCATCAGGAATTCCAGGTCCCGGGGAAAGTAATATTTTGTCGAAATGAGCAATTTCGTCAATATCAAATTCATCGTTTCTGTACACGGTAACTTCACAATCCAAATCTTCAAGGTAATGTACCAAGTTGTAAGTGAAGCTATCGTAATTGTCTATAACTAGTATTTTTTTCATTTTGT
>ENA-UPSM01006638-UPSM01006638.1-activated-sludge-metagenome-genome-assembly--contig:-NODE-6638-length-10647-cov-15.603002_pt1 | contig 10647 bp, 11 predicted proteins | sample MGYA00238181_ERZ773283 | MGnify/ENA primary metagenome ERZ773283 (study PRJEB29023, sample SAMN05720199) | activated sludge metagenome | isolation source: Anaerobic digester | place: Japan... | reverse complement strand
ATGGGCGCTGTAAATCTTGCTCAAGACACATTAATTGCACAAGTATATATTAGGCAAATCGATGTACAATTTATGTCACTTGAATATGAACGAATTAATGAAATACAATCACCAAAAAAAATAACTTTTCCTGACGCAATTTCGATGCAAATTTTAGAAGATGAGTATGGATTTGTTGGCAACTATTTGTATAAATGGATGAATTCTATTGTATATCCAATTTATGAAAAAGACCCTCAGACTTCTTTTAGTAGAACAAATTATATATGGGCTAATAACCAAGAAGCAGCTAAAAAAAATGCAACATTAATACCACAAACAGGACTTGGATTGCCTTCTTTGCGACTTATTCGATTTTATGGTCTTAAATTACAAAATATAGAATCAGTTTCATATTCTCATGGTAGTGGTGATCCACTAATATATACTGTAACATGCGCAGTTGATAGCGTATGGTTTAAACCTTTATTTTAAAAAATAGGAGAATGTAATGATAAATAAAAGTAATGATGATGATTCAATTCTTATTAATCCACAAGAAATTCAAAAAAGGAGAAGAAGTGTTATTGTCGACACAGTTGAAGATGATGTCGAAATAGCTAAAAAACTTGAACGAAGTGGTGATAAATATTCAAATGTTGGTGGCAAAGCTATAATTGAACTTGAAACAATGGGTAGATTTGATATGCCTGAAGTATTACGATTTTCGGATTTTACAACGCAGGATATAAATGATTTATCATTGTCTCGTCAAGAAGATTTGTTAAAAGTTTTAATTACTATATTGAATAGATGCAAAGATAATCCTGAAGTAGATATTCAAGATATGCTTTTAGAAGAAATGCTTGAAGTTTTAATTGGCATTAAAATGGAATTCAATTCTGTAATACATGAACACCCGTGGATATGCAATTGTCAACAAGGAATTGAAACAAACGAACAAATAGTAAATAAAACTGAAATTGATTTAAGAACAATACAATTTTCTTCTATTGAAGATGCAGATAAAGACATGCAAAAATATTTTTCTAGTGTATTTGAACAACTTTCTGAAGAACAATTTAAAATGTATTTAAATGTTCGCTATAAAAATGAGCCTCATGTTGACATTACAAAAATAACAAAAGAAGATGAAATAAAAACTTTAAAAGTAATAGAACCAATAGGCTTTGGAGATGATGAAGGTAATATTTATTCTTTTAGATTCCAAAGAGTAAAAGATTTACTTGACGCACAAAGAATGGTTCAATTTAAATATGCTGGTAAAATAAAAAGTATACGAAATAAAAAACCAACGCAAAATGATAATTTACTTGATTTTAAAACAAATAAAGACAAAGAGCTAGAAGAAATTCAATTTCAGCAAGCAAAAGATTTAGTGCTATATGCAAAAGCTTTTTCTTTAGTAAAATATAATTACAAAGACTTATCAAAAGATGAAGCTGTAAATCTTTATAAAAAACTTCCAAGATCACTATTGTTTCGAGTAAATAATTTTTTTGATGAAATAAAATTTGGAGTAAATGATACAAGAGAAATGACTTGTCCCCTATGTGGTGAGACAAGTAGGAGGTCACTTCGACAAGAGTTTAATCCTTTTGAATTCTTACCACTGGACGTTGATACCGTTGATAGAGAGAAAAAGCTTACAGGATTTAATATTTTTATTGGAGTTTAAATTATTCCAACAAAGAAGCGAAATTATGAATGCACCATTTTGGGAAGTAAAGATGAGAGCAAATCAATTAAAACAATACTATGAAGAAAAAAATAGGAGATTCGCAGAAATGTCTAAACATACAAGAACACCAAAACCAATAAATTCTTTCAGAATACCAAGAGGTTATAAATAATTATGGCATTACCAGTAATTCCAGCTACTATGCAATTTAAAGATACTAATGAGATTTTAAGTGAAAACTTTAAAAGCTTATTAAACCAATGGAAAGGTATCGAAAAATTATTAACAAAAGGAGAAAAGGCTCAAATTGAAAAATTAGAAAAATTAAGATCATTAACAGAAAAATGGAAAAAAAATGAAGAGTTAATTCAAAAAAGTAATTTTGATCCTCAAGCAAAAAAGACATTATTATTAAGAAATAAATTGATTTATTTATTTTATAAATATACAAATAATAAATTTTTCCAAAAAATATTATCAGGAGTAACTACAATAGCAAAAGGAATTGCTGACATGGCCAAAAACTCATTTATGAAATTGTTAGGATTTCTAATGATGATGGCCATTTTTGATCCTAAAGGAAATCTTCTTAGAACAATTTTAAAATTTATTATAAATATGGCTGTATGGCTTATTAAGACATTGGCAACAATGCTTCCTACTTTAATTAAAACGATGGCTGACCTTATATCAAATGTATTTCCAAAAATTTTAAAAGATGTTATTAATACACTTTTTCCAGAACTTGGAAGAATATTTAAAAAACTTTCAAAAGATTTAGAAAAAGATTTTCCAGTATTATCATGGATAGTGGGACTTTTAGGTGACGCTTTTGGACCTGATGGAATTTTATACAAATTTGGTATATCATTATCTAAGATGCTTCCAGTACTAGTCGCTGGTTTTTTAATATTAGGTGCAATTATGAAATTTGCTCCTATTCTTATGACAATATTTACTGTATTAAAATGGATATTTATAATTGTTAAATTTGTAATTATGGGTATTGTTTCACTTGTAAGTTTTATAGGAATTATACCTACTTTAATAATAGCGGCAATTATTGTTGTCGGTCTACTTATATGGAAGTATTGGGACAATATAAAAGCATTTTTTATCATGATTGGTAATTATATAGTAGATTTTGTAGTTTTGATAAAAGATAAAATATTCTCGTTTTTTGGATTGATAGGTAGTTATATAGCTAAATTTGCTCTTTTAATTTTTGATAAAATTATGCAAATTGGTTCTTTTATTATAGATATTGTTCTGTTACCCATAAAAACTCTTTACAAATTTAGCCAAAAGTTTATTAAAGAAGCACTAAAATTATTTGCAAAAATAGGAAAAATGCTTTGGGATTCTACTACAAAAATTTTCTCTGGAATTTTAAAAGCTGTATTCAAACCAATGCAATTTATTTTTGATGCCTTTAAAGCAATAGCTAACGTATTAGCACCAGTTGTTAAACCTCTATTAAATGCTTTAAACGCAATTTGGGATTTGGTAAAAGAAAAAATAATCGGAGCTTTCAATTGGGTAAAAAGAACATTCCAATATTTTATTGATATGTTTAAAGCAATTTCTACATTTGGTGTCATAGATTACTTTTCTGCAAGCTCAGAAGAAAAAGAAGCTATGATTACCTTTGTTCAATATGCTAACGTAAAAGGTTGGGATCTTGATGAAATGGAAGATGAAAAAAAATTAACACTTGAACAGAAAAAAGCATTAGAGGCAGCTGGTGTATATAGAGAAGTAGGTGGTGAATTTGGTGGGGTCAAAGTAACACGTCAAACAAGTGAATGGAGAGCTAAAGCGAGAAAAGTTATTGATCAAAGCCCTCAATATAGTGCGGGCGTTGAGAGTGGGAGTAGATAATTATGGCAAATAAAATATTTATTGAATACTGGTCTATTGAAAATGCTGCTAGTGATGATAAATCAGAAGTAGAATTATCTAGTGAAAAAGAAACTATTGAATGTTCATTAACTCAAGATATAAATATACAAGCACAGTCTGAGTTTACAAGATTTGGTGAAGTTATCCCTAGCTTTATGTCATCCGTACTAGATACAATGAAAGTAATTAGCTCTGCTAATGGTTCTATAGGTACTTCACTTGCTGATCTTATAAATAAGTTAGATGCACCTTTTTGGTCTGGAACACCTCCAGTAAAAGTTACTACACAACTTGCATTTTTTACAAAAACAGATTCTTACAAAGATGTTGTAAAACCTACAGTTGACATAGTAGGATTAACAATACTTACTAGAGACCCAAAAACGAATAAATTTATAATTCCGGGTATTAATCTTAAAAATTTAAGTAAGTTTTCTTCAGATGCAAGAGAAAATTTATCGTCTGATTCAAAATTAATTAGTATGGAAATTCCGGGTATTGTTTATCTCCCTATATGCTTAATTGAGTCTGCCGTACCAACATTTTCTAATGAAATTACAGAATCTTCGTACCCACTTTGGTCAATTATTGATATTACATTTATGGGAGTAACACCTGCAAATATTGATATGTTTGATAGTGCTAAAGAATCACAAAGAAGACAAAATTGTGAAGAAAAATATGGTCGCGAAAAAATTAAGTCTGCATCTACATAATAGGTACATATGAGATACAAATTATTAAAAAAAATAACTTCTGAAAATGGAATTGATATTTATAGTCCTTCTAGTGTAGAATGGCGCAAATTTAATTTTGCTAACGGTTTTAAAAAACATATAGTAACACAAGATGAAATTTATAAACCTTATTTAATTTCTTATCGATATTATAATTCTGTTAACTATGATGACATAATTCTTTTAGTGAATAATATAGATGATATATTCAAATTTGAGCCAGGAATTGAAATAAAAATTCCTTACTTAGAGGATATAGAAAAATTTATTTTGGAAAATAAAAAATGATTAGATATATAGCAAAAGTAGTTGATAACAAAGATTTAGAACAAGAAGGTAAAGTACAAATTTATATCGAGCATTTGATGAATGGATTTAAAGTTGAACATTACCCTTGGGCAAGACAAGATAGAGAATGGACTTCTTTTATTCCTGAAATAGGTGATTTAGTCTGGGTATATTTCACCGATCAAGAATTTTTTAAGAAACCTTATTATCAAGGCAAAGTTACTTTAAAAGAATACCACGATCACATAGCTTTTAAAAATGAGATAAAAAATAAAGTAGGATGTGAGTCAGAATATCCAGACATGAAGTATATATATCTTAACAATAAAGTTACGTTAGGTTTTTCAAGTTCAAGTATTACTCCTGAAATAGTTATTTATCATCCTAATTGCTATATTTTTATAGATAAACAAGGACAATGTAAAATAACATCGTTGAATGGAAATAAAATTGAAATGCTTTTAACTGGTATTTCAATAACAGATTTGAATCAAAATTCTATACTTATGACAGGGTCGGCTGTGACAATAAACAACAGTCTTGTAATTAATAAATAAGAGGAATCATTGTTTGAGTAATAAACTTTTAGCTACTACTTCTTGCACTTTTAAAGCAACTCCTCAAGGAGCTTGGATACCTAATATGAATGTTATTTCTCCTGTATTCATTCCTTCAATTAAAATATTTGTTGAAAACAAACCTTTAGCATTACAACAAATTACGTGGACAATAATAGGTTGTACGCTTTCAGGTTATACTCATAGTGGCGGCGCTAGTGTTGCACCAATGTTACCGACTGCTAATAAATTACAAATAGAATCACAAGGAATTTTGCGAAAAGAAGACTTTCAAATGTGCTCAGGTATTTTCATACAAAATGGAACTGGAACTCAATTACCTTGTTCATGCAAAATTGAGATTGATAATCCAGGGCAAACAAAAATAATGGGGGGATAAATTTTTACTAATAAATATGATTAGTTATATTCATGACATTGATATATACGGTAGAGAAGAAACAAGTGGTAAACCTTTTGAAATTTTAAATGAAGAAGCGATTAACAATGCTTTAACATTATGGTTGACATCAAAAGCTGGTGATTTTCTTCGTAACCCTACAGTTGGTGGTATTCTTGACAGAATACTTTTTAAGAATATAGAAAGTGAGTCATTGGATAAATGGTTATTTTCTTTAAAAAATGCTGTGTTTTTTGAATTTATTCCATCTATAGACATTATCGATTTAAGTATAGAAAATGAATATTCACAAAGATATTTAAAAATAAAACTAGTATATAGAATAAATTTGACTAACCAAATACAGTCTTTGGAAGTTTTTACAAAAAACCTTTTACCAATTGTTGAGCAAAAACAACAATCGATTCCTTATACTGGACAAAATTTATTAATGTTTTGCATGATTCGCAAACCTGATATGAAAAATAAATTATTAGAATATGATATAAAAGAGTCAAAATGGAAATGGGGAATATATGAGTTTATAAATTTTTCTGATTCAGACCCATATTATGAACAAATACTATCTATATGTAACGAGTAGGTGCTATAATGACATTTGATTTTGACGGTATAAAAACAGAATTACGGCAAAGACTTTCTCTTTTATCAGATTGGGCAACGACATTATATTTTGGTGTTTATGAACGAATACTAGATGTAATAGCTTATATTACTGAAAAAATGGTTTATCTTGCAGAATGGTACTATAAAGAAGCAAATTGGCAAACAGCAACTCAGCTAGAATCATTACTTGAAAAAGCGAAATGGTTATGTTATAGACCGCATAGAAAAAAAGGAGCATACGGTGAAATTATTTTAAGTGCTGACCCTGTTATGAGTATCGCTTATGTGTATAATGGTCCAACTATTATCATACCGAAATGGACTGTATTTACAAATAAAAGTGGCGATATATTTGTTTACTCAACAAAACGATATGTATATTCAAATAATTATGTAGGTAATTTGAAGATAGCAGTAAAAGAAGGTATTCCAACAGAGTATCTTTATATTGCAGAAGGAATTCAAAATGAAGAAATAAAATTATTTTTTAATAACATTGATAATGATGAAATTGAAGTTGAAATAGTAAATGCAAATAATGAAAAAATATATAGTGTTGGAATATGTGGAGTTGATGAACCAACAGGCGAAATAATTCTTGTTAATGATTTAAATAATTATTGGTGCCAAATTGATAATGCTAATGACTTTCAAAGTATAAAAATAATATTCGGAGATGGTATTCGAAATAAAAAATTAAATCCTGGTGAGCGTGTCTTAATAAAGTTTGTAAAAACAAAAGGAAAAGAAGGTAACATCTCAAACATAGGTGTAATTACAACAATTCAAAATACTTTATATAGCACAGCAGGAACTAAAGCTATTCTGTATGTAAAAAATATTGAAGAAATTTCAGATGGTTCAGATATTGAAGATATTGAAGAAATACGTATAAATGCGCCACAATTATTTCAATCAGGTTATAGAGCTGGTAGTAAGCATGACTGGGAATCAATTTTAAATTCAATTTCTTATATTAACAAAGCAAAAGTATGGTCTGCATATGATGAAGGTGATGACACAGCTTTAAATGCTAATAAAGTTTATATATGTGCTGTTACAACAGATGGGACTGACTTGACAACAATTCAAAAAACTACATTGTCACAAACTTTAAAAAATTATAAAACACCTACTGAAATTATTTCATTTCACAATTTAGAAAAGATATATATTTTGTTTACTATTAACGCTTCAGTTACTAATACACCTGAGTTTGAGTTAAATAATATTATATTTGAAACATTAAAAAATGCGTATGGTGTTTTAAATACTAATTTTCAAACAAATATATATCAATCAAACTATATTTCTTTAATTGATTCGCTCGAAGATATTTCATTTCACGAAACAACTGCTGAGTATGTACAAAAAGGAATTTCATATGCAGAAACAAATTTAAGATTAACTGCGTGTATCAATGCAATGAATGAAGAAGACGATGTACTTTTAACTTCTGGATCAGTTAAACTTTGGATTCAAAGAAAAATTGATGACGAATGGGTTAGTGGAGCAATACAAATTGCTGAAACAAATACTGATGATAATATTTCATTAATTGGAATTAATGACTATGTTATTGCAAGTGGTTCACTTATCGATTATAATAATTTTAGAATTTCTTTTATAGTATCAAATATTGCTGAAAATCCACCAGCATATGGTGTTGAAAATCCGAGTGAAGCTGACCCATTTGGGTATGTTCTTAGTGTGTCATATAAAACTCAAGATGGTTATGGCGGACATGCTAATGATATCAGACTTGGAAGACAAACAAATATTACTGATATAGATAAAGATTTTATTTTTACGAATTACACTTACGAGTAAATTATGCATATTGACTATAAAAAATTATTACCAGCAACTTTACGTAATACAAGATGGGGACAATTAATTGAAGCCTATCAAAGTATTATGGAAAATGATATAAAAAATAAAGTAATTTATCCAATCAAAGACCAGTATAATTTTGAAAAAATGACTACTGCTGAAAAAATGAAGTTATGTTCTATGTTTGGATATAAGCTTCTCCGATACAATGGGTATACTTCGACTAATGAATATTTAAATAAAAATCTTGCTACACTTGTACAAAGAATTTTATGGAAAAATACAGAACGTGGTTATCAATATATTTTTTATAATTATTTTTCGAAAGGACATGTGTGGCCAACTATTTACAATTATACAGAAAATTATTATCAACCAATCGATTTGTGGAATAAAGGTTATGAGTCTGCAAATATAGGACTAGACTTTGACTTAGGATTAACACTTGATGATGACGAAGAAAACTTTAGAATGCTAGATGAAGAAAATGAATTACAAGTACCTTTGACTAGAATAATTGTATTTGCAATTGAATTTTTACAAACTGAAGACTCGACACAATTTTTAAGTGAAGAAAGCCTTTTAGCTCTTACGAATGATTTAAATCAAATGAAGCGTATTACAGAAAGATTTGTCTATGAGCCTTTATTTACAATTTTTTATTACCCTGATCAAACAGTGTATCGACAAGAATATTTAACTTATGATAAAACAGAAACAACATACATAGAAAGTATTTTAACTTCAGGACATACTATTTATTATCCAAATATTGAAAAAATTCAATTTGGTGATGGTTCACACGAATTAACTGATGGTATGTTTATTTCTGGAGTAGCAAATCTTGTTGAAACTCTTACAAGTGGTCAAATACAACAAATTATTATGCCAGAAGACTTTACTATAGGTATACGAAAAAAATTATATTCATCAGATCAAGATCATTCAGACTTTACTGAGATTGCATTTTTAGATAAAAATGATAATTGTTTTTTTTATAGTAAATTACCATATGTTCATTATCCAAAAAAGACACATCATGGATTTTTCTTTAAACTAACTACATATCAAACATTTTTTGTTACATTTAATTCGATGGGCGGGAGCCCTGTAGAAAGTAAAAGGGTTAGAATAAATACTCCTGTCAGTGAACCTGAAGAACCTGTCAGATCAGGATACGCTTTTGACGGTTGGTACACTGGGCCACAATATTTAACACAATGGAATTTTACAAATAATGTTTCGTTCAACATGACTTTATATGCTAAATGGGTTAAAACATTTATATTTACTTTTGACTCACAAGGTGGTAGTTATGTACCACCACAAGAAATTAGGAGTGGATCAGTAGCTATAAGACCACCCGATCCAGTATATGAGTGATAGTTATGCCTAATGTATATTTTGAAAATTGGTTCACATCTCTTATTTATACAGAAGAATATGATTTTGATACTCCTGTAATTCAAGATACAACAGTTTATGCGCGTTGGTATTATTTGATAGACTTTGATGTGCAGGGTGGAGAACCAGAACTTAAAATTGCGCCATATTACTATGGTTTGCCTCAAAAAATTTATTTAGATTTTGTTTCGGGCACAATTGATTATCCTTATGGTGAAGATTTAGCTGAAATTTATCCAACAAAAGACTACCATATATTGAGAGGATGGTTTGATAATCCAGAAGGAATAGGTGATAAAATTATATTTAGTCACGAACCTAACCCAACTATAGTATCAGGGTCTATGATTTTGTATGCAGTTTGGGATTTAGATACTTAAATATAAACTAACAATATTTCTAAATATAAAATAAAAAGTTATAAAAAATTTACTAATAAATATATAAATGTGGGTGTAAAATGGGAAATATAAATTACGGAAATCAAGTTATAATCTGGGATTATAAGTATCCAGCAAGAGGGGCAGATTTTTCAGTTTCGCTGAAACACACTTTAAAACCAGGCGTATATTATGGTGGCACCATTACTGGTGACGCTTCTGGAAACGCTATAATTGCCCCTTTATGTATTATAATTGAGGATTACCAAAATTCATCTATAGCGGTAAAAATATCAACGTCTGAATCATTTGTCATTGCAGTTCCTGACGAGTCAACAAGATATATATACATGTATTATACATTCGCAGAAGACCCTTACAATTACATGGACCCTGGTCTTGCTGAGACTTTAGAAGAAGTGAATGAAAAAAAAGGAATAATACTCGGAGCTGTAACAAAAGTTGGAACAACATTGTCAGTAAATTATGCAAACAAAACTTGGGGTCAGTATGATCATACTACAGGATACTATAAAAAATTTATTACAGACCAGCAAATCGAAGTAGACCTTAATGACGGGGTAACATCGCCATTTTTTGTAGCTTCTAATGTTCTAAATACAAATCTTAACGCAGACATGGTTGATGATGTTCACGTTTCAGCATCACCAACATTAAATACTATACCAAAATCTGATTCAGTTGAAGGAAAACTCATTGATGGATGGATTTATGGTCAGATGCCTGTCGGCGGTATTATGATGTATGGTGGTGGCAGCACAACTGACCCAGCTCCGTCAATTACAGATTTCTTATATTGTGATGGTAGTGCAATAAG
>ENA-UPSM01006633-UPSM01006633.1-activated-sludge-metagenome-genome-assembly--contig:-NODE-6633-length-10655-cov-3.548396_pt1 | contig 10655 bp, 8 predicted proteins | sample MGYA00238181_ERZ773283 | MGnify/ENA primary metagenome ERZ773283 (study PRJEB29023, sample SAMN05720199) | activated sludge metagenome | isolation source: Anaerobic digester | place: Japan... | reverse complement strand
GGTGCCACTCTTTCAATCAGGTTAAGTGACGGAACAAATATTTCCCTTGCTTCCGGATTAGCAGATATTGAAGAAAAAAATCCCATGAAGCCTGACGATATTATGTTTTCAGGCAGTGTGGGTAAAACATATGTTGCAGCTGTTGTTCTCAGGCTTTACGAGCAGGGGCTCATCGACCTGAAAACCAAAGTCGGGTCTTTTTTAAAGGATGAAGACTGGTTTCAAAAGTTCCCAAATGCATCTGATATTACAGTTGAGATGCTTTTGAACCACACTGCCGGTATTCCTGAGTATGTTTATCATAATGAAGTTTGGGAGGCTATAAAAAAAGATCCTGATAAAGAGTGGAGTGTAGAAGAACGCCTCTCTTATGTTCTTAATGACCCACCTTCTAATCCTCCCGGTGAAGGATGGGCTTATGCTGATTCTCATTACCTGTTACTGGGTTTAATAATAGAAAAAGTAACTGGCCGAACTTATTACGAAGTGCTTGAGGATATGATCATTGGTCCATGTAATCTGGAAAACACGTTTCGCTCTGACACCAGATCAATCACGGGTTTGGTTCCAGGTTATACAAATTTTGCTGAAAAATTTTATATCCCTCGTAAGGTACTGAACAACAATAAATATGCTTTTAATCTTCAGATGGAATGGACTGGCGGAGGACTTGCCTCAACAGCGTCTGACCTGACCCTGTGGGCATGCCAGTTATACGGAGGACGTGTACTTAAACCTGAAACACTGAAAATGATGCTGACTCCTGCTCCCTATGAAACACCATTGTTTGAAAATGCCAGATATGGTCTGGGTTGTTTCATTGGTGAAACAGAAGGAGTAAGATATTACGGCCATACAGGATTTGTACCTGGCTACATCACATATCTTCAATATCTTCCTGATTATAATATTGCTCTGGCTTTACAGGTTAATAACGACTCATCTCATGATAACTTTTCATTGAAAAAATACTTCAATACTATCAAAAAGGTTGTGATTAACCTCCAAGACTTATCATTCTCAAAACCAGAGTTAATAAGTTATGAATCATAATGTCTGCTTATACATCATAAATTCATTAAGTCAAATGAGTAATACTATAAAAACTATAAATAATCATTAGTGTCCACTTAAATATAATTGATTTTCAACTGTATACAACTTAGTTCTTTGACATCTTGGTAATCTTGGTTCGTAAGTAGCTCTTTTAGAGGTGTTTTGTCAAAAAGTGATATGCTCAAAATCTGTAATATTTCGTATGGTGAACGGTCTACTTTCAATCTGTAAGCGACTATCGCAACAAGGCAATAAACGATTATGGCTGAGTAGATCTGGATTTTAACTGCATTTGGAGTTGTTCCCCAGAAGGATTTTATCTTAAGATGTTGTTTAATCCATTTGAAGAACAGCTCTACTTTCCAACGATACTTATAGAGTAGTGCAATCTCATGTGCCTTAAGGTCAAAATTGTTTGTCATAAACTCGAAGACTCTATCAGTTTCTTCATCATAATACTTGATTTTCCGGAGTTTATCCGGGTAGTATTGTAATGAGTAAAAGCCTTCGAGCTTGCCAATCCGATCAGAGAGGACTCCTGTACTCTTATCTACATTATTGGAATACATTCGTTTAAATCTGAGGTTTTTCTTGGTTCGTGTTACAAAATATGCTGAGTGTAGTGTAATCCTGTAAAGCCTTTCATAATCAGTATAGCCACGATCAAGTATGTAATAACCACCTGGTTCATATGAGAGTAAATCCAGGGCATTCATATCGTTTACTGAGGCTTTCGTTATGAGGATACAACTTGGTATTGAAGTTTTTACATCAAAAAGAGTGTGTAGTTTGACTCCACCCTTCGTTTTACGGAACTCCGCCCACCAGAAGACGCTCAGACATAGGTCAATAGTAGAAGAATCAAAGGCATATACATTTGATTTAATGTTGAGATCAAAGTCTCTTACCGTTGTAACTCTTCTAGCCTCATCAATCAGATGATATGCGAACTCTTCAAATATCCTGTAATTGCGCTTTTCGTTAGCTTTCGAAAGATTAGACCTGGTTACATTCTTACCAAATCCCAGATGATAAAACTTGGATTTGTGAGCTTCAAGACCGATCATTAAATCGCGCATACTCTCTCGTCCTGTTAATTGACCAAAAACCATACTACAGATTTGATTCCAACAAGTAAAGAACCTAACATGCTTATTTCCATTGTACTTATCTACAATGCAATCAAAAACACGTTTTGGAAGAAAATCTGTAAGTTGAGAGTAAACATATTTGCCTTGATTCATGGTTTTTACCTTTCTTTAAAGCTAAAAACCATATTCTCATTTCAAATCGACACGTAACAAAAAAACGCTACAACCACGATGTATTCAAGATTTCAAAGAACGATATTTAATTTTTAGTGGACACTAATGATAAATAATATCTATTAAGAATGAAGTATTTAGTATAGTCAACCAATCACAAACGAATTCTTAAATATCATGGATAAACTTACCGTTACAGAAAAAATCATCGCATTGGAGACAGCTGCTCTCGAAGCATGGCTCGATGGAAATCCCTCACCCTACCTTGATATATATTCAAATGACTTCACCTATTTTGATCCTGTACATGAATGGCGACTTGATGGATGGGACAGGATAAAAGAGCTGTATGAAAGCATGCGCGGAACAGTAAAAATGGACAAATTCGAAATAATGAATCCCGTTGTACAACAGGCCGACACGATGGCAGTCCTGACTTACAATCTGCATACAAGCTTAGGTGAAATACTCTGGAAAGAGAATTGTACCGAGGTCTACAGGCTTGAGGAAAACAACGAATGGAAAATCGTCCACAGCCACTGGTCGCCGACAAAACCTTCTATTGTTTAATTGAATTGTCACACCTTTTATCATGCATGTATATAATACTTTAACATTTGCTGACAGACAAGTCTTTCGGGAATGGCTTGGCAAGCATGGGACCGAAAGCGAGGGCATATGGTTACTCTTTAGTAAAAAAGGGGAACTGGTCACACTTTCTGCCGGAGATGCACTGGAAGAGGCGCTCTGTCACGGATGGATTGACGGACAAATACAATCCAATGATGAAAATACCTATAAAAAGTATTTCGCACGACGTCTACCTGGAAGTAAATGGTCTGCGAAAAACAAGAAGCTTGCACAAACTCTTATAGAAAAGGGATTAATGACCCGACAGGGTTATGCAGCCATAGAACGTGCCATAAATAACGGAACATGGGATAGTGCCAAGCGTAACATTATTGATGATGAACAAATCCAAATGTTTAAAAAAATCATTCAGCCTTACGAACCTGCTTATACCAATTTGTTGGCCATGTCGCATTCGGTACAGCGTACATATTCCACATTTTATCTTGATGCTAAATCTGACAAAACCCGTCAAGCCCGGCTGGGAAAAATTATTGACAGACTAAATAGGAATCTGAAACCGATGTGATTTAATTAATTTTAAAACAAAAATTGGAAAACAGCGAATTATGGAATCAAATCCAAATTCGCAATAACCAGTAAAATAGTCTCGATCTGACAGAGGAAGTCGTTTTTATACTTGCATTTTATGCTTTTTATGAAATGAAATATATAGACAAAATATTATTAATGAACTTCGAAAAATCTTAATTCCAGAGGCCAAAATCTTTATTTCCGAACAAAAATTTCACATCTCAAAATATACCTTCAACACGATAGTTGAAAAAATGGAAAATATTGGATTTGAAATTTGTAAACAACCCGGGATATTACTTAGCAGAACTGTAATTATGAAAATTAAAAATACGAATGCTCAAACATAAAAAAATAACAGGTAAAATGAGAATTATACTATTATTTGCAATCATTCTCCTGATCTTTTTATATAAACTAATGTAAACACTTTATTTTATGAACACAAAAGCTGACAAATCAAAAGAATTAACAACATCAATTAATCTTTTAAACGAAAAACTTCATTTTGAAGGAAAAGTAAATGGGAATGATCCAATTTCAATTGACTACATACCACCGTTGGGGGAAAATCTTGGATACACTTCACTCGAATTATTTCTCTTCAGTCTTTCTTCTTGTCTTGGTAGCTCAGTTCTTATATTCCTGAGAAGAATGAGAAAGACAATATCCGGATTTGAGATTATTGGTACCGGAATTCGGAAGGAAGAACATCCCACAGGATTTAAAACTATTACACTTCAGCTTATAATCAAATCTCCTGATGTTTCTGCTGATGATCTCGATAAAGTCATAAAACTGTCTGAAGATACTTTTTGCCCTGTCTGGTCAATGATCAAAGGGAATGTAGATATCCTGGTAAAATATAATATTGTTCCGCAACAAAACAAATATCTGTTAATTTGATTTCATGAGTTAACCATATATATTACATAATACTCACAAAGCTTCTGACCTTTGCTCAGGCTTAACAAAAAGAGTGTCTTTAAAATAAGAACCAGTGACAAAATGAAGCAATTTTCATATACAAAAGTCATTAATATTGGTAGACGAATTATGCTAGTAACCTTATCAATCTGTTTAGTTATATTCCTTATTCTTTTTGGAGTCTTGCTGGTATACAGTCCAGGAAGAGTTAATCCTTACTTAGATAAAAGCGGAAAAATTCTTGAAGGAAGTATTTCACAAAAAATACATGTAAGTATTAATGGCATTGAACAGGGTATGTTTATCAAAGGCAAAGATTTAAATAATCCTGTTTTGCTCTACCTTCATGGAGGTATGCCTGATTACTTCCTCACGCGTAAATACCCTACAGGCCTTGAAGACTATTTCACGGTAGTATGGTGGGAACAGCGTGGATCCGGGCTCTCCTTCAGTGCTAAAATACCTCCTGAGACAATGACTCTGGAGCAGATGATAAGTGACACAAAGGAAGTAACAAATTACCTCCGCAATCTTTTTGGTAAGGATAAGATTTACCTCATGGGACATTCGGGTGGGACATTTGTCGGAATACAAGTGGCTTCCAGGGCACCGGAGTTGTACCACGCCTATATTGGTGTCTCCCAGATATCAAATCAGCTCCAATCAGAAAGACTGGCATACGAATATATGCTAAAGAATTTTGCTGAGAAAGGGAATAAAAAGATGGTTCGGAAACTTGAAGCGGCACCCGTTACTTTGAGTTCAGGTACACCCTATGCATATCGTGCATTGAGAGACCAGGCAATGCACTCACTTGGCATTGGCACAACGCACGACATGAACTCGGTTATCACCGGCATCTTTATACCTTCGTTTTTATGCAGGGAGTACACCCTTACAGAAAAATTCAATCTCTGGCGAGGCAAGTCGCACAGCGGCATCAGCGTACTCTGGTCAAATATGATAACAACAGATCTTGCCATGCAGGTGACCGAACTTAAGCTTCCAGTCTATTTCGTTGGTGGCATATACGACTATACGGTATCCTGCATTTTGGCAAAGGATTATTTTGGAAAAGTAAAGGCACCAGTAAAAGGATTTTACACCTTTGAAAAATCAGCTCATAGTCCAATGTTTGAAGAACCTGAAAAAATGCAACAAATCGTCAGGGAGGACATCCTGCCGGGATTGAATTCCATGTCAGATTCTTAATAAATATAATTGCATCATTTGTAAGAGTCTGTAATATTTAAATAATTGGGAATCTTTATTTAAGCAGCGCCTGTGGCTTCACTTAATCGTTATAAAACATTAATAATAAATTTATCATGAGAAGCAATTATTCTTATTTTTTACTCTTAGTCTTTCTTTTACAATTTGAAAGTAATATTGCTGCAGATTTCAAAGTAATACGTCAAATTACCGGATTTGTAGAAACAAATTGTTACTTAATTTATGATTTAAAGTCTAATGAAGCTGCAATAATAGACCCGGGTTGGCGGGCTGACACTATTGTTAATTTTATTGAAGAGAATAATCTAAACTTAAAATACATATTTCTTACTCATGGCCATACCGATCATTCATTTTACGTTTCAGAATTAAAAAGAAAATTCCCAGAAGTAAAACTATGTATTAACAGAATCGATTTTAACCAAATGTTTACGCAATTTCAGTGGTTTAAAGATACCTATGGACAAGAATTAATAGAAAAAGAGAGGAGTAATCCTGAACATAAGTCATACATAGATTTTGATCCGGGGTCTATTGGGATCCCGGATATCTTTGTCGAGGATAATCAGTCATACAAATTAGGATCTACTGAGATTAAAACCATTCATACTCCTGGTCATTCACCCGGAGAAATATGTTATTACACAAAAAATGTCCTGTTTTCTGGCGATGTATTATTATATAGAACTGTGGGGGGAATCCATAATCAGGGTAGTTCCGGGAATGACCTGATTAAATCAGTCAGGAAATTATACAAAATCTTTCCAGATTCAACAATTATATATCCCGGGCATGGACAAATCACAGATATTGGTTCAGAAAAAAGAGAGAATGGAAAAATCTCTTTGGAGAATGCAAGTTTAAAATAATACGTTATAAAATACAGATACATTCATCACTTCATTTTCTGGGAATACTAAACAAAAATCCTTTATATTTAAAAAAGTCAGAGGAAGCAAAAGACTTTTTTTCGGGTACCACGAAGATTGATACTATCTTTAAGACAACTTTTCTAATAAATTATTTCGAATTTTGGGCTGATGGATAAACCATCCCTTCGCTGTCAGGCACATTACGCAATACTTTAATTTGGATTAATAAACAATTTGGACTTTGCGTAAAGAGCCTTCCAGCCCGTCCCTGCCAGTCAATGGAAAGGCGGCTAAAGAACAAAAACTAGTTTAATTAATGATAGACCTAATTTGCCCTACAGCTAACTTGCTGGTACATGCAATAAGCTTCTCAAAATTGTTTCGCCAATAATCCTCAATAAAGCTTATTGCACGTACCAGCCAAAGAAAAACAATACCAAAATCTTATTTAAATTCAGTTTAAATTCAATAGATTTGATAAGCAATACAGAATTTACTAAAAAAGACAAGATATATCAATGACTTAGAGATCAATACATCGTTGGTTAAACTGTGACTGACGTGGCGAAGGCATATAAGGACTTGGCATTCCTTACATCCAAAATACTTAATAACGAGACACATTTGTTCTGTCTATCAGGATTAACAACTTACTCCAGGACAACTTCGTATCTGGATAAAGTAACTGCCCTGACAGCTAACACGGACGGTATAATTAATGGGCTCGTCATGGTTTTTGCAAACCCTGCTCCAATTATAGATCCCACCAAACTTGCACCCGGACACGCGCACCTGCTCGCAATAAAAATCCTGCATCGTGACAGATTTCTGGCTCCGATCAAAATTGTACCGCGACACTGCGCAAGTACCCATTTTGTAACATTTGTTACACCTTGACAGATTCGTTCCACTTATCAACTTTGTACCGCGACACGCCCGGCTTCGATAAAACTTGTACCCGGATGGCAAAAACCACGCCGTACCCTCCTTGCACCGTGACAGTTTTGTGGCTAAAGTACCTAGATCGTGACCGGTGCTTGCGTCGGGTAACGCCCACTAATCATACCGCCGGGCCGTTATGTGTAAGGGTGAGCGTATCCGGACACAAAAGAAATAGCTACCTTTAAGGAATCAATCCAATAAAATGACAGATTCGTGGTCAAAAATAGAAGTAGCTTTAATTGTCGCTGACTATTTTGATATGCTCATCAAAGAGCTAAACCGGATTCCGTATAAAAAAGCAGCCCATAGAAGACAAATACTACCCCTCCTTAATAACAGATCAGAAGGATCAATCGAGTTTAAGCACCAAAATATCAGCGCAATACTAATAAATCTTGGTAGACCATATATCACTGGATATTTACCACGCTATAATTACCAAAACCTATTGGAAGACGAAGTCATTGACTATCTTATACATCATTCTGAAATTGAGACCGATTTTCGACAGTTTGTTGAAAAGGAGATAATTAAGCCACAAACAAGACTTGACTTTGAAAGAATTATTGTAACACCTCCCGAAATAGTTACTGTGACAGAATCAAATTCATTATATCAACATAAACCACCTAAAATTAATTACTTAGAGAAAGAACAATCAAACAAAGCCCTCGGACTTTACGGAGAAGAAATAGTTATCGAGTATGAAAAATGAAATCTTCTGAGATTAGGAAAAGACAATCTTGCTGACAAAATTAAATGGATCTCAAAAGAGGAAGGCGATGGGGCTGGATTTGATATCCTATCCAAAAACCTAAATGGAACAGATAAATACATTGAAGTAAAGACGACAAGACTTGGTAAGGAAACACCCTTTTTCTTTTCATCAAATGAACTCCAGTTTTCAATAAAAAGGGCTTCAGATTATCATCTTTACAGGCTATTTAACGCTGAAAATGACGCTAAATTATTTCAAAAAAATGGTTCCTTAAATAGTATCTGCAAATCCGTCCCGACAATGTTTAAAGGCTATTTCTAAGGACTAAAACATTATAAAAAGACGGCTTAACCGGGACAATTTTTTAAACATCCCCTACACATAACACGGACAATATGGGTAAGTTGTTTGTCACACTTTTTGCTTTTGCTCCTGCACTCAAGACAAATTTGCAATGGCTCTTGCACCCGGACACGCGCATCTGCTCGCAATTTAAATACTGCATCGTGATAAATTTCTGGCTCCGGGATAGTTTGTACCGCGACACTGCGCCAGTGCCCACAACCAACTTTGTAACCGGGGATAAATTCGCGGCTCCGATCAAACTTGTACCGCGACACTCGTATTGCTCAACCAACTTTGTACCATGACGGCAAAAAGTGCGCCATACCCTCCTTGCACCGTGACAGCTTTCTGGCTAATCCCGAGTACTCGGGACTGCCCGGATGCTGCGTCGGGTAACACAACCTCCCCATATTGCCGGGCCGTTAAGGGTAATTCGAGCCTGCATGACAATTCCTGAACCAAAGAGTCAATTTCTCAAAATACAATCAATATGAAACAAACTGGACATCTCATAATTCTTTTCTTGACTTTCTCTTTTTCAATTCTTTCATGCAATATTAATAAGTCTCCAAAAGAAGGTCGTGATAATACAATCGCGATTGAAAATCAAGATGTTGATCTTGCTAACCAATTTGACAAATATTTTAAAGATCCGAATCAAATAATACCATTTGCATTATACTTTAAAATGACCAACGAAAAGCTTGATACTACATTTTTCTCAAGCATCTTATCCAATGATAGAATTAAAAACGGAGACTGTATTTTTTATATCGTTCAGATTAATTGCATTGCAGGTGGAGATTGTGCCGAGTACAAATTATTAAGCCTCTGCAATTTTAAATTTAATTCAATTAAGACTATCGGGAAAGACAGAGCGGATGCGGAATATAGTTTGCAATTCTCATATAAGATCATTGATAGCACGAAAATCGATTTAATCAACGAAGAAGAAAGGTATAATGATGATTTTGAAACCGTTTTTGATACCATTATTAGGACTCCGTTAGAATTGAAATAATAAAAAAACTACCCTTAACACGGACAATATGGGTAAGTTGTATTGTCACAATTTTTGCAGATAGTGTCCTCAATTATAATACGTTATGGTTATTGCACCCGGACACGCGCATCTGCTCTCAACATTCATTCAAGTAAACCGTGACAGATTTCTGGCTTCGATTCAACATTTTACCGCGACACTGCGCCACTGGTTTTTAACAAATTAACAGTACCGTGACATGTTTTCAGCACTTAACCAGCATTGTACCGCGATCGCGCCAGAACCCATAAAAATTGTACCATGATGGCAAAAATTGCGCCATACCCTCCTTGCACCGGGACAGTTATATGGCTCGCCTGCCGGCGAGTACCAGGACAGTTGCCGGATGCTGCGTCGGGTAACACAACCTCCCCATATTGCCGGGCCGTTATAGCGCATTCATCACCCCGATTTTACTCAGTTAAATTCCCAAGCTAACGGTCAAATATGGAGATATTGGATAGCCTGAAAATTGTGAGATTTGTTAATCTATTTGACCGTTATTAAATATTTCTGGCAAAATTAAATTTGACATTTCAGTTGTAACAGTTTAATTTTGCAGTTAATGGTTATATGATGACAGAAATCATCGCATTTAACCTGGGTCTAACCAGTTGTTATTTAATCATTGGCAAAGACATCGTAATGATTGACGCCGGTGGGCCAAAGAAATTGCAACAATTCAAGAAAATACTGGCAAAGAATAAAATTGACCCGGCCCGCATCAAACTTATCGTCATTACGCATTCGCATTTTGACCATTGCGGTTCAGCACGCGATATCAGGGATTTAACAATGGCAAAAATTGCCATTCATGAAAGTGAAAGAGACTGTGTTGAGCATGACAAAGTTATGATTCCAAAAGGCGTAAACTGGAAAGGCAAACTTGTAGAACCTCTGATTTTCTCCATTAAAGTTCCTTTCCCGAAATTCAGTCCCGACATTCTTCTGAACGATGAACCTTTTCCTCTTACAGAATATGGAATTGACGGGCAAATCATTCACACGCCTGGGCATACCGTGGGCTCCGTAAGTGTAATTCTCAACTCAAGGGAAGCAATCGTGGGCTGCATGGCGCACAATGGATGGCC
>ENA-UPSM01006631-UPSM01006631.1-activated-sludge-metagenome-genome-assembly--contig:-NODE-6631-length-10656-cov-3.615131_pt1 | contig 10656 bp, 7 predicted proteins | sample MGYA00238181_ERZ773283 | MGnify/ENA primary metagenome ERZ773283 (study PRJEB29023, sample SAMN05720199) | activated sludge metagenome | isolation source: Anaerobic digester | place: Japan... | reverse complement strand
CACAAAAGACCTTCAATCAATTTAATCCCTGCGGAAACACCATCAATTACTGGTACTTTCAACTCGTCACTCAAACGTTTATCCAATCCAACCATTCCTGCACAGCCCAAGCTAATAACCTCAGCTCCATCTTCCTCAACAGCTTTTCGTGCTTCATTTAATATTAATTCTTCAACAACGTGTTTTGTAGGCCCCTCCAAAGCTAATACCGGTGTTCCAGTCGCCCGAATAGATGCACATCGATTTTCAACACCGTATGCTCTGACAGCTTCTCTAAACATTGTTAACGTTCGATCACCTGAACCAATAATGCTAAACGTTTCCCCGGCAATACATGCGAAGTGTATAGCAGCCTCCATAATACCAATAACAGGTTGATTTAATATTTCTCGAGCAGCGGGAATAACCGGATGATGGCCATAACAGCCGATTACTACTCCATCGAAATCATTCTTATTATTAATCAGCAACTCAAGGCAAGGAGCACAACTTATGATCTCGTCATATGCGCATTCAATTGAGCGAGGACCTGCTGTTGGGTTCGTACAAATAAACTCGATACCAGGTTCTTTTAACTCTTGAATAGAATTTTCTATTGATTTTGTAAAATCTTTAGAAGTATTCGGATTTAAAATTAATATTCTCATCATATTTCCCATAATTATTGTTAATTTTATAATATCTATTTAATAATATATCAATAAAACGAAATGTTTCTATCCTATCAAAGAAATCAAAATTGATTTTTATAAAATTCTATAAGCTCCATCATTTTTTGATAGACTTTGCTACTGTACAACAATTCATCAATTTCAATATTTTCATTTGGTTTATGAGCCAAATCAAGATCTCCCGGACCATAAATAAGAGATGGGATTCCCATACTCCCAGCGCTAACATTAACATTTGTACAAGCGCGAAATACAACTTGATTTACTTCAATATTTACTTCTTGAAGTGCTTGAATCGCTAATTTTCTGAAAGCACTCTCAGGTGGAGTAACCCAGGCATTTAAAAAATCATGGTATTGAATCCATTCGCCGGTATAACTTTTTATTTTTATTTCACCTATTTTGAATTCGACTTTATTAGGGTTATCGATATCCTTTATCGCGTCATTAAAACGTTCTATAAAACTTTCTTCTGTTTCTCCAGGAAGCATCCGACATTCCCAAAGAACCCAACAATAATCCGGTACAAAACCATTCCCTGGAGAAGGCCTTGATTTTATTTCTACAAGTTCAATTACTTCATTACCAAAAATTAAGTCTAAACGACGGGGTATATTTTTTATTTTTTCGCAAGCCTCAATTGCTCGATATACCGCATTATCCCCCAATTGAGGCTTCGAACTATGAGCAGTAAGTCCGTTAACTGTCATTTCCACAGTTGTCCGTCCTACACCAGCAAATGCAATATTATGAATCCCGGTAGGCTCACACGTCATTACAGCATCGACTTTCCGGGATTCTAAGACTTTTTGAAGACCTGCACCAATCATTAATTCTTCGACAGTTGACGCTGTGACAATAATTGTTCCTGCTATTTTTTCGCGATCCATAAAGGCAGCACTACAGATAACAGAGGCAAGCCCTCCCTTCATATCTGAGGTTCCCCTCCCCCATATTTTTCCATCGGCTATTTCGGCTCCATATGGATCATGTTTCCACAATTCCGGCGTTTGTATTGGTACAACATCCATATGTCCGTCAAAGAGAATGACAGGTCCGGGTTTCAGCCCATGAATTGTACCTATTACGTTACCCCATTGATCCACTTCAACAGTATCATATCCCAATTTTTTCATTTCTTGCACTACTATAGATGCAGTGTTTGATTCATCTCCTGATACGCCAGGACATCGAACCAATTCTTGTGTGAAATGAATAATTTCATCTTGCAACTGTTTTGTCATTTCCGTATTATTCTCGGCTTATTAGCAGACTTTCTATCTTATTACCGAATTCCTATTAGAATTTCATTCTAAATATCTTTTGGATTATATGGTTGCCCCCAAGTTTTAGGCGCTTTTGATTTGTTAACCAATCCGGATAAAGCCACAATAGTAATTATATATGGTAACATTTGTAAAAATTGGTATGGCACTGTTGAGCCTGATGTTTGCAAACGTAACTGTGCCGCATCAGTGGCTCCAAATAATAAACAAGCCAAAGCTGTTCGAACTGGATCCCATCCGCCAACGACGACTGCCGCAAGAACTACAAATCCACGCCCGGCCGTCATACCACCGGATGCAAAATAGCCAACTTCGCCAAGAGTTAAAACACATCCACCAAATGCAGCAAAAATCCCGCTTAGAATAACTGCTTGGTACTTCAAACCAATAACTGGAAGCCCCGCTGTAGCCGCTGCCTGAGGATTATCTCCGACAGCACGAATATTCAATCCCCAGCTCGTGTGATAAAGAACCCAAGCTGCTAAGAATGGTAAAATAAGAGCAATCCAAGTACTAATCGGTTGACTGAAAAAGATAGGTCCTAAAATCGGAATGCTTTTTAGGCTTTCTGGGAATAACACTGGAAATCTATTTACGCGAACACTTCTTGTTTCAGAAAAGAAAGAAAAAACAATATTCGTTAATCCAAGAAATGCAAGATTCAACATTAATCCAGTTACAACTTGATTCGTTTTTCTTGAAACGGTTAAAAAAGCAACAATTAATCCTAAAAGAGCGCCAATGATAATAGAAACTATTGATGAAAGAAGGACACTTCCCGTAAAGAAACTGATAATGACACCAACTAACGCTCCTACAAGCATAATCCCTTCAATACCGACATCAATTATACCGGTACGTTCCGAATATACTTCTCCAATAGATACCAATATCAATGGAGCACCCCATCGCAAAACCGCTTGTAACCAATCAATAATAATATCAGGAGACATGTTGATTTACCTCCACATCTTTTTTCTCTTCTTTGTCTAATCGCAATTGCTTTGGTTCACCTTGCCCCATTGCGATTACAAATATAACGCATAAAGCAATAATGATTGTTGTTGCAGGACCACCAACGCCAGTACTGATTGACATTGTAGCTCCCCCGACTTTTAAGGCCGATAAGAACAACGCAGTAGCAATAACACCGATCGGATTTCCGCTTGCTAGTAATGCAACAGCGACACTTTCATTCCCTACACCGGCGACAAAATCCATATAAACACGATATTTCAGCCCTAGAATTTCGATAGCTCCGGCTAAACCACCTAAAATAGCACCAATAATAAATACCGTAAGAATTTGTTTTTTCGTATTTACTCCGGCATATCGTGCTGCTTCTGGATTTGTTCCTAACATCCTAATTTGAAATCCAAAAGCTGTTAAACGAATGATTAAAAATAAAATAATACACAACACAATTCCGATAATAAATCCCGGATGTAAACTCGTCCCACGCATGAGAATAGGTAATTTTGCCGTCTCGACCATTGAAAGTGACATGGGGAAAAAAGAACCGGGTTCAGCCATAAATTGTGGCTCGTGCACCATCCAACTGCAAAAAAACTGAGCTATATAATTCATCATTATTGTGACTGTGACTTCGTTTACACCATGATAAGCACGTAAATAACCGGGAATGGATCCCCAAATTCCAGCAGTAATAATCCCAGCAATTAAACAAAGAATAATATGCAAAAATGATGGAATATGGAGCGGTAGGATACCAACTATTCCTGCACCTATTGCACCCATATACATATATCCTTCCATACCAATATTCCATACACCTGCTTTAATTCCAATAGCAACACCTGCGCCACCAAGAAGCAATGGCGAAGCACGAACAAGCACATTAGCAAAAGATTGAGGAGTGCTAAAAGCGCCGCGTGCCATAGCAGCATAAGCAGTAAATGGATTTACACCCGAAGCAGCTATTAATATTCCTCCCGAAAGAAGCCCAAGGAAAATACCTAATAACGGCCGGATAATTGCAGTACCGAAATCTTCTAAGAATGAGATTTCAACTTTATTTGAGAATTTATCTGTTTTGTTCATGCAAATCCTCCAAAGTCTGCCCCAGCATCATTTCCCCGATTTCTACAACTTTAGCATCCTCACCATTAACTTCGCCCATAATCTGTCCTTTGAACATCACAATAATCCGATCGCTTAGTGACATCACTTCTTGTAGTTCAGTAGAAATAAATAATACTGCCGCTCCTCTATTCCGTTCACGTAATAATGTCTCATGTACCCCATCAACGGCGCCCAAATCCAATCCGCGTGTTGCTTGAGAAGCTATCACAAGTGCTGGTTTTTCATTCAGTTCTCGAGAAACAACAATTTTCTGCTGGTTGCCACCCGATAAAGTTCGCGCCTTTGAATTTACTGAGTAGGTCTTTATATCATATTCTTTGACCATTTTCTTCGCATGTTCTAAAATTTCTTCCCATTGAAGAACTTTATGATTCATAAAAGGTGGTTTGGAATATTCTTTGATAATTAAATTTTCCGCAACTGTAAAATCTAGAAAAAGTCCTGTTTTTTGTCTATCTTCGGGGATATAACCTACTATAGATGGGTCAGCCATGACATGGTCAACTACAACGTCATTTATTTGTATAATACCGCTAATCCTATCTCTCAGTCCGGTTATACATTCTGCTAATTCTCTTTGCCCATTGCCATCTACTCCAGCTACACCCACAATTTCACCTGAATTAACAGTTAATGAAAAATCTTTTAAAGCCAAAATACCTCGATCATCCTTAGCATTAACATTTTCCATGATCAATACCGGCTTTTTTTCACTAAAATATGGCCTTGGCTTCCGATCCAATATGACATCACGCCCAACCATAAGATGACCCAGTTCAACAGCTGTTACATCTTTCGTAGCCATCGTTCCCACAGTACGACCATCACGAATAACAGTAACACGATCGGTGATTTCGAGCACTTCGCTCAATTTATGGCTGATAAAAATAACCGAACGTCCTTCTTTAGTTAATTTTCGAATCGCTTTAAAAAGCTGTTCACTTTCTGAAGGAGTAAGTACAGCTGTAGGTTCATCAAGAACTAATATTTGTGCATCACGGTATAAAACTTTTAATATTTCCAGCCATTGTCTTTTCCCAACCGGCATTCTCCAAACTTCAATATCAGGATCAACATGAAGTTGGTATTCCTCGCACAATTTTAATAATCGTTCACGAGCTGGTTTTATATCAAGAACCGGCGGTTTCTCAGGTGGAATACCCAATATCACATTTTCCAAAGCTGTAAGTGCTTCAACCAATTTAAAATGTTGATGCACCATACCAATTCCCAGTTGAATTGCTTTAGCAGGAGAGTCAATTGTTACTTGCTCTCCATTAATAAATATAGCGCCAGCATCTGGTTTATGAAGCCCATAAAGAATATTCATCAATGTTGTCTTTCCGGCGCCATTTTCTCCTAACAACCCGAGAACTTCCCCTTTACGGCAATTCAACGAGATGCGATCATTAGCCAATACGCCTGGAAAACTTTTTGTGATACCCTCCATACGTAACGCTTCATCATTTTTATCCATAATACTCCTTTACCACAATATAAATTTCTGACTATTGATGGCTTTTCGGCTAAATAATAAGACTACAATTCTTAATTAATAATATAATAAAAACTATTTGATATATAAAAATTAAATGGATGATCTTTAGAAAATAATCATTTAGAGCATTAGCTTTTCGTAAATCAAATATAGACCAATATGCTTACCAGGCAATGAACGATTTAATCTCGTTCATTGCCTGACTTTCTATATTAATTTATTTCTTTTATGGAGCAATATCAACTTTGCCGGCTTTCAGATCCTCAACAGCCTTATCAAGATTATCAGAAGCCTCTTTTGAGATAAGATCCTCATTTTTTACAACTTTCAGACCATTTTCCGCCATCCCCAAAACATGAGAACCGCCATCGAGAAGTTTTCCCGCTGCTTCTTGGTAACCTAATTCCTCCCAGTTATAAACAATACTGCTTACAACTACGTCTGGTGCAACCTTGACCATATCACTAACAGTACCAACGACTAATACATTTTTCGAGTCTTGCGCAGCGGTCAATACGCCTACATACGCAGCATCCAAACATGGCATCAATACATCATATCCAGAGGCAATCAAAGATAATGAAGCTTCTCGTGCTTTATTAACATCTGACCAAGATCCAGTGGTAACTGCTTTAACTTCAACTTCCTTGCCACATGTCTGAGCACCCTTTATATAGCTGTCATACATCTGTTTATGAGGGTCATACCATTCACCTATAATCATTGCAACCTTATTAGTTTTGGTTACACTGCAAGCTTGTACACCAGCAAGATAACCTGCTTGACTATAGCTAATCGTTGCGGCAGTCAAATTCGGTAGGCCACCTGTGTCTGTTGCAACACTAAAAACAAAATTTAATTCGGGGAATTCTTTAGCGACTATTTGCAATGCTTCGCCAAATTGCCCGCCTTGACCAATAATAATGTTATAACCTTGTTGTGCAAACTGACGAAGAATTTCAATTTGTTCATCCTGTCGAACTTCTTCACGGTATGCGAACTCATATCCAAATTCTTTACAAGCGCGTAGTGCGCCCTCGTATGTATATTGGTTAAAAGCTTCATCAGTTATTAAACCAGGCAAAGCCATAGCAACTTTATATTTGCTGTCTGCAGCAAAAGCCATAATTTGTGATGCGCACAAAATTACTACTACAAAAACTACTACAAAAACAATCTTTAATTTTTTCATCTTTATCTCCTTCTTAGATTGTATAAAAATGACTCCAAATTTACTAACATTATAAATTCATATTTATATATTATATAATAATACTATATTCTAATATATATTTTTACCTCCTTTTTAATATATTTATAGATATAAATATTTATTTTACGATCTTTATAAAATAAATATCATATTTTAATAATTTATTTCCTTTTTAGCCATGATTCATCCAAATGCCTTCGTAATAATTGTCCATATCCCGGTTTTCCAATTAGCTTTCCATCTTTGATCACATATTGGCCGCGACAAAGAACACTTTGAACGTCTCCTTTGATTTTCATTCCTTCGAAAGGAGAAAAGTCGGTATTCATATGATGGGTAGACCCTGAAATTACAGATTCCTTATTTGGGTCAAATATTACAATATCAGCATCTGCTCCTACTCCTAAATGACCCTTCTTCGGGAATAATCCGAAAAGTTTCGCAGGATTTGTTGAAGTTAATGCAACCAATCTAGGTAAATTGATTTTGCCTTTTACAACACCCTGATTATATAGAACTGCCAGTCGAGGTTCGATTCCCGGCATTCCGGATCCTACTTTTTCAAATCTTCCTTCAGCAATCCGTAGTTTATCCTCCGTAGGCAACATGGCGTCATCAGAGGACACAACTTCTATCGGCCCATTAATTGTTGCATTCCATAAGACATCAACATCTTCTTGTGAACGTAAAGGAGGACTGCAAATAAACTGATATCCATTCTCTGCATCCATAGCCTCTTCCGTTAAAACGAGATAGTGTGTGCAAGTTTCACTATGGATTGGTAACCCTTCCTTAATTGCGGCTTGAATAATATCCCTGCTTTCTTTAGTGGTTGTATGAACAATATAAACAGGGGCATTTTCTTCTTTCATCAAATCAATAACTCGCTGAATTGCGACATTTTCTGCAGAAGGAGGTCGTGATAATGCGTGATTTATCCACCGGTTTTCTAATTTCAATGCTTTTTTAAGATTATCTTCAACAATCGCATCACATTCACAATGAACCATAAGCATGCCATTATTTTCTGCAGTAGCTTTCAATAATGATAGAATTGCAAGATCATCCACCATTCTTCCGGCTTGTCGATAGGTTGTAAAACATTTAAATGTGGGATAGCCTTCCTTTACAAGCATCGGAATTTCATTAAGTGTATTTTCATTGGCATCCAATATAATCCCATGAAAACTCCAGTCAATGATTGATTGTTTTGACGCAATTTCATTAGAATTCTCAATATTCCTTAAAATTGATTCTCCATTCGCTTGTGTGCTAAAGTTGATCACAGTTGTAACGCCACCAAATGCAGCGGCAACCGAACCTGTAGCAAAATCATGAATTGTTACACATCCCATAAATGGAGATGAGAAGTGAACATGAGGATCGACCAACCCAGGTAAAACGTACATATTTGATGCATCAATAACCTCATCAAATCGCTCTTTATCAAAGCTTCCAGGTTGCCCTTGTGCTTTTATTCGTCCTGCTTCAATATATAAATCCATAGGAATGACGGCAGAATCACTTACAACAGTTCCGCCACGAATTAGCAAATTTTTATTCTTTTCATTCATATTTTTTATCCATTTCAATAAAATGATTTCTTTTGAGAGGATATATCGAATCTCTATTGGATATTTTTATTATAGCTTCATCTTAATTGTTTGACAAGTAATTTAGTCTGTCATCCTTGATGTGATTGGATAATTTTCGCTTCATAAATTAAAGAATCACTATATTTATGCTTTTTATAATGAGAAAATATCCTAAAACTCTATTTTATTTATATTATTTATACCCCAATTAATTTCACCATTCTAAATCTATAATTGAAATTTTCTTTTAAACAAAAATTTAATAACATATTATTTTTTGATCATAAGACTAATTATAGAAAGTTTTGGAGAATTATTTTTCCCCCAAAAGGAAAATAATTCTCCATTTCAAAATTCTTTAGAAAAACTTCCGTGCTTGTCCGGTATCCATTTTCCGAAGTGCAGCTACAGGATCTTTTACTTTTGATGTCATAATTATTGCCGCAATAATATAAGGTTTATAGGAAGCTTCTTTATATAATAAGTCAATATAACGATCAAAAACACTATTTTCAACCTCGCCCTGCTTACAAGAAACCCCACTAATATCAGCAGGCAGACAATGCATATATAATGCTTTTCCATCTTTTGTAAGTTTCATCAGTTCTTCTGTACAAGTCCAATCTTTATGCTCTGCATTCTGTTCCAATAATTTCTTTTCCAATTGATCGATACCATCTTTATCCCCAGTTTGATAAAGCTTTGTCCGTTCTTCCATCGCCCCATAAGATGCCCAAGATTTTGGATAAACGATATCAGCATTTTCAAATGCTTCGGACATGGAATAAACTTTTTTGAAAGAACCACCACTTTTCTTTGCATTCTTCTTCGCGATTTCTTCGACTTCCGGCATAATTTCATATCCTTCCGGATGTGCTAAAACAACATTCATTCCGAATCGTGTCATAAGCCCAACAATCCCTTGTGGGACAGAAAGTGGTTTTCCATAAGAGGGGGAATAGGCCCAACTCATTGCAATCTTTTTCCCCTTCAAATTTTCAACTCCTCCGAAATAGTGAATGATATGATTCATATCTGCCAAAGATTGAGTCGGATGATCCACATCGCATTGTAAATTCACAAGTGTCGGGCGTTGTTCAAGAATTCCGGCTTTATATCCTTCATCCACAGCGTCCATAAAAGTCTTCATATATTTGTGACCTTCACCGATAAACATATCATCCCGAATACCGATTACATCAGCCATGAAAGAAACCATATTTGCAGTCTCTCGAACGGTTTCACCGTGTGCTATCTGAGATTTCTTTTCATCTAAATCTTTTACATCTAATCCAAGAAAATTACAGGCAGAAGCGTATGAGAACCGAGTACGAGTTGAATTATCTCGAAAAATTGATATTCCAAGCCCAGAATCAAATACACGACAAGATCGATTTCGTTCACGTAAATCGCGTAATGCATCAGCTACACTAAAGATGGCATCGATTTCCTCGTCAGTTTTATCCCATGTCCAATAAAAATCACTGTTATACATGTTATTTATCTGAAGTTTCTCTAGATGATTGACAAGTTCTATTGCTTTTGACATTTTCTTTCCTCCCATATTTCTCTCATTTACTTACATAATATTATTATTTGTTTTTCCGCCACGATATTCACATACATCTTCAATTCCATCCCTTTTATAAAGGTTCGGCACAACTGCATATAATGCCGCACATGTAACTAAATCTTTTTTCCATGTAATTTCATTAGGAGCATGAGCTTGCGACTCAGCACCGGGTCCAAATCCAACACACGGAATCCCATATCGTCCTTGAATAGAAACGCCGTTCGTCGAAAACGTCCATTTATCAATCAGTGGCCTTTTACGAAGAGGCATAGCTTTTTCGTCACCTATCCGATCGTCACCGAATAGTTTTTTATGTGCATCAACAAGTGCCTGAACATGAGGTGCATTCTCTTTATTAATCCATGTCGGAAAATAACATTCTGTCTCATATTTTAATCCTGTCCAAGAAGGGCGATCATACATATACATCGATACTCTCACATCATCGCCATATTTTTTACAGGAAGGCAATTCTCGGATTTCATTCAAACAGTAATCCCAAGTCTCCCCGGCAGTCATACGGCGATCAATGGAAATCGCGCAGGAATCCGCAACGGCACAACGGGATGGAGAGGTATAGAAAATCTCAGAAACCGTACACGTTCCTCTTCCAAGAAAACGAGCATCTTCATAATGATCGGGGTTATATTTTGGGTTTAACATTTTCACCAGCCCTTTTATTTCCTTATCATCCCCATCATCATTTTCATTAAGCGA
>ENA-UPSM01006629-UPSM01006629.1-activated-sludge-metagenome-genome-assembly--contig:-NODE-6629-length-10656-cov-58.168946_pt1 | contig 10656 bp, 8 predicted proteins | sample MGYA00238181_ERZ773283 | MGnify/ENA primary metagenome ERZ773283 (study PRJEB29023, sample SAMN05720199) | activated sludge metagenome | isolation source: Anaerobic digester | place: Japan... | reverse complement strand
CGACGGCGGGGCATCCGACCTCACCAACCTGGCGTTGTTGTGCGGGCGACACCACTCCATCGCCCACCGAGACCACCTCATCGGTTATGTCAACGCCCCCTGCGGTGCTGTCGATGGCGGTGCTATCGATGGAACTGCTGTCACCTGGAACGTCATCCCCGGAAGCTACGACCGCCGCGACGACGGACCCTCAGCGCACGGTGACCAGTCATCGGGCGACCCACCACCCGGCGACCCACCACCAGCGAACCAACCACCACGGGTCCATCCCCACGGTGACCCGCCCGTACCCCAGTGCCGTCAATCACCAGGTCACCACGAGTGGGACAACCCTGGCCCCGACGCGGAGCCCTGGGCAGATCTCTGGCCAGACGCGAACCCAGCGGCCGAGACCCGGCCGGCGGACGATGCTGCCGGGCGCTGTCACGGGCCCGACGCCGAGCCCTGGGCAGACCTGTGGGCGGACTCGGGACACCGCGGCGACAGCGAGCCCACGGATCACTCGGACCGATACCACCCCAACCCCGAAGCAGACCCGTGGTACGGCTCAGGCGGCCCGGCCGCGTAACCGGGCCGCCTCCGACCTTGCCGACTGCATGAACACGATATAACGTGTTTCTGGCAGTCGCGACATATCGTGCCTGCATCGGCCCAGCCCCGGACGAGGAGTCCCCGTGAAACGAGCCTTCGTTGCGCCCGGCTTCCCTCGTCTGTATGCCGCGCTGAGCACCTCCGCGCTCGGCGACTCGATCCTGCTGCTCGTCCTGTCGATGTGGGTCAAGACGATCACCGGCTCGAACGCCGCGGCTGGCCTGACCTTCCTCTTCATGCTCCTCCCGGCGCTCGTCGCCCCGGCTCTGGGCATCTGGGTCGACCGGGTTCGCGCCAAGCCGCTGCTCGTCTGGGGCAATGTCCTCTCGGCCCTCGCAGTCCTGCCCCTCGTCTTCGTCCGCTCGGCCGACCAACTCTGGATCATCTGGACCGTCGCGTTCCTCTACGGCGTGTCCTTCATCGTCCTGCCCGCCGGAGTCAACGGCCTCCTCAAGGAACTCATCGCCGACGACGTCCTCGTCGATGCCAACGCTGCCCTGCAGACGACCAAGGAGGGCTTTCGGCTCTTCGGCCCGCTCGCGGGGGCGGCCCTGTTCGCGTGGACGGGGGGTTGGCTCGTGGCAGTGATCGACGCCGCGTCATTCCTCATCGCTGCAGTCGTCATCGCCTCCGTCAAGGTGCAGGAGGCGGCGCCCGCACCCGAGGGCGGGCACATCTGGGTCCAACTCACCGCCGGAGTCCGTCACCTCGTCGGAGACCGGGCCCTGCGGCATACCCTCGTGGGCTTTGGGATCATGCTGCTCGTCCTGGGGTTCACCGAGTCGTCCATCTATGCGGTGCTGGACGCCTTCGGGAAGCCGGCGGCGTTCGCCGCGGTGCTGGTGACCTTCCAGGGGGTGGGAGCGGTCATCGGTGGGCTCACCTCCAACCTCGTGGTCCGTCGGCTCGGTGAGGTCGGGACCACCGCCCTGGGCATGGTGGTGCTTGCGGTCCCCCTCGGCGTCATCGCGAGCGCGACCGACGTGAACGTCGCGCTGGCCGCGCTCGTCGTCGTCGGTGTCTCGATCCCCTGGCTGTTCGTCGCCGTGAACACCCTCGTCCAGCGCCGCACCCCTCAGGCCGTGATCGGCCGGGCGTCGATGGCGCTCGAGGTGTTGATGGGCACCCCGCAGGCCATCTCGCTGGCCGTCGGCGCGCTGCTGGTCGTCTTCGTTTCGTTCCGCACGATTTTCGTCATCATCGCGCTGGCCACGCTGGCGGGCGCCAGCTACATCGCGATCATGCTGCGCCGCGAGATCGGAGCCGACCTCGCCACCTCGCGCGATCGGCGCGCCGAGATCGGTGGGCTCGGCCCGGCCGTGGATGCGGCGCCAAGAGCTGACCTCCCGACGCCCGAGTCACCCGCGTAGTCGTGCCGTCAGCGCGGCCGCCACCCGGCGCACCTGCTCGACCAACCGGTCCCGGCCCGCGGTGTCGACGACGTCCGACGGGTAGGTCACGGCGACCGCGGCCACCGGATGGTCGGTGTGGTCGACGACGGCGACGGCCACCGACGCCAAGCCCTCGGTCACGGTGCCGGACTCCACGGCATACCCCCTGGCGCGGGCCTGCGTCAGCGCGCGGCGCAGTTCGGTGAGGGTGCGTGGGCCGTGCTCCTCGCGCCGGATCAGTTGGGACGCAGCGGGATACAGCGCGCGCACCTGTGCGGCGGGGAGCCTCGACAGCATGGCGAGGCCGCTCGCGGTGAGCTCGGCGGGCAGGCGCACCCCGACGTCGGTGACCAGTCGCGGACGCCCGGCGGCGCGCTCCTCGACGACGTAGAGGACGTCCCGGCCGTGCATGACCGCGAGGTGCGCATTGTGCGTCGTCGCATCGACCAGTCGGGCGAGCAGCGGCGCGGCGATCCGCTGCAGCGGCGCCTGCCGCCGATAGGCGGAGCCCAACTCGTAGGCCGCGGCACCCAGCCCGAACCGGCCCGACTCGCGCAGGTGGCTGACAAAGCCGCGGTCCGCGAGGGTCATGAGGATGCGGTAGGTGCTCGACCGGGGCAGGCCCAGGTCGCGGGCGATCGCGGCGGCCGGCAGCGGCTCGGTATGCCGTGCCAGCAGTTGCAGCACGTCGAGGGCGTGCGCGACGGCCGGGTTCGGATCCATGCGGTCAGGCTCTCACGGCTTGACCAGGGTGTCTCATATCTGGGACACGATCTGGTGTCGGCCTCTCCCAGAAGGCGACACCGCACCCTCTAATGGGCACATGAGCACTCCAGACCACCCCGCGGTGACCGTCGGCGACGGACCGTTGACGATCGACCATGTCGTCGCCGTCGCTCGGCATGACGCCCGCGTCGTCATCTCTGCCGCCGCCGTGGCCCGGATGGCCCAGACCCGGGCGGTCATCGACGGGCTGGCCGACGATGTCGAGCCGCACTACGGAGTCTCGACCGGCTTCGGCGCCCTGGCCACCCGGCACATCCCCCTCGAGTTGCGCACCCAACTGCAGCGCTCTCTCGTGCGCTCGCACGCGGCCGGCAGCGGTGCCGAGGTCGAGAGGGAGGTCGTCCGCGGGCTCATGGTGCTGCGCCTGGCCACCCTCGCCACCGGCCGCACGGGGATCCGCCCCGTCGTCGCGCAGACGTATGCCGCGATGCTCAACGCCGGGATCACGCCCGTCGTGCATGAATTCGGCTCACTCGGGTGCTCAGGCGACCTGGCTCCGCTGGCCCACTGCGCGCTGGCCGCCATGGGCGAAGGGCCGGTCCGGCTGGCCGACGGAACTCCCTCGGACGCCGCGAGCGCCCTGCAGGACAACGGCATTGAGCCTGTGGTCCTGCGAGAGAAGGAAGGCCTGGCCCTCATCAACGGCACCGACGGAATGCTCGGCATGCTGTGCCTGGCGATCTCGGACCTGCGCGGGCTGCTCACCGTGGCCGACGTGACGACCGCGATGAGCGTCGAGGGCCTGCTCGGCACCGACGACGTCTTCGCCGCCGACCTTCAGGCCCTGCGGCCGCAGCCGGGCCAGGCCTTGTCGGCCGCGAACATTCGCCGGGTTATCGCCGACAGCCCGATCCGGCACTCGCACGATACCGAGGACTGCCCCCGCGTCCAGGACGCCTACTCGCTACGGTGCGCCCCCCAGGTGACGGGGGCGGCGCGGGACACGGTCGAGCATGCGGCGCGGATCGCGGCATACGAACTCGCCTCTGCCGTCGACAATCCCGTGGTGACGCTCGACGGGCGCGTGGAGAGCAACGGCAACTTCCACGGGGCGCCGGTCGCCTACGTCCTGGACTTCCTCGCGATCGTCGCGGCCGACGTCGCGAGCATGAGCGAGCGGCGCACCGACCGCTTCCTGGACCGCTCCCGCAGCAACGGACTGCCGGCCTTCCTCGCGGGCGACCCGGGTGTCGACAGCGGCCACATGATCGCGCAATACACCCAGGCCGCGATCGTCTCGGAGATGAAGCGGCTGGCCGCGCCCGCGAGCGTCGACTCGATCCCGTCGTCGGCGATGCAGGAGGACCACGTCTCGATGGGCTGGTCGGCTGCCCGCAAACTGCGGCGCTCGGTCGACGGGCTCACCCGCGTGCTGGCCATCGAGTTGCTCACTGCGGCACGGGGGTTGGACCTGCGAGCGCCGCTGCAGCCGAGCCCTGCCACCGGCGCCGTCGTCGCCGCCCTGCGCGAAGGCGTTGCCGGGGTGGGTCCTGACCGCTTCCTGGCACCCGAGATCGAGTATGCCGTGCAGCTCGTCGCGTCGGGCCGCGCCCTCGCGGCGGCCGAGTCCGTCACCGGGCCGTTGGCCTGAGGTGTGCTGATGAGGCCGAGCAGCGTCCGGAGCCCATCAGGGGCGGGGCGACACGCCTTCGACATAACCCCGGGGGAACACCGCGCGGACGTCGGTGTGGACAAAGTCGTCGCCCTTGTAGAGGAGCGGCTCGCCGACGTCCTTGGCCAGGGCGTAGGCGAAGCAGTCGCCAAGGTTGAGCCGGGCCCGATGGCCCGAGCCGCGGCCGAAGTCGCGGAACGCCTCGCGGGCGAGGCGCGCCTGACGCTCGGTGAACGGCGCGATCTCGACGTGCAGCCAGTCCAGGACCTCATCGAACGACCTCGTCAACTCCGGTCGGCCCTTGCCGTCGATCACCATGGCGGCCTCAACGAAGGTGGGTGCCGCCATGCGCACCGACTCCGCTTCGCTCGCGGCGTTGGAGTAGGCCAAGGCTTCGGCCTCCTTCAGCACGATGGCGCACACCGCCGAACTGTCGAGGATCACACCGGGAGCCCGTTCTCGTCGTACATCTCCTCCATGAACCGTTTCGTGGCCGCTCGCTCCTCGTCGGTGACCGTGTATGAGGCCAAGATCTCCTGGACCCGACGGAACCGCTCCTGCGCCTCGGCAGCCTTGCTGCGCTCCTCGATGAACCGCTCCAAGGCTTGCTCGAGCACGCGCACCTGGGTCTGCCCGGTGAGCGCGGCCGCCTCCTTGGCCAGGCGGCATACCCGCTCGTTCTTGATGTTGAGACTCACCGGTTACACCTTTCTACCCATACTGTCTACCAATCTACCCTGAAGGAGTCCGCCATGGAAGGCGCCCGCCCCGTCCGTGCCCCCCGCGGCACCACCCTCACTGCCCGTTCGTGGCAGACCGAGGCTCCGTTGCGGATGCTCATGAACAACCTCGACCCCGAGAACGCCGAGCGGCCCGACGACCTGGTCGTCTATGGCGGCACCGGGCGGGCGGCGCGCGACTGGCGCAGTTTCGACGCGATGGTGCGCACGCTGACGACGCTCGCGCCCGACGAGACGATGCTCGTCCAGTCGGGCAAGCCGGTCGGCGTCTTCCAGACCCACGAGTGGGCGCCGCGCGTGCTCATCGCCAACTCCAACCTCGTCGGCGACTGGGCGACGTGGCCGGAGTTCCGGCGCCTGGAGCACCTCGGGCTGACGATGTACGGCCAGATGACCGCCGGGTCGTGGATCTACATCGGCACCCAGGGCATCGTCCAGGGCACCTATGAGACGTTCGCCGCCATCGCCGACAAGAGGTATGCCGGCACGCTGGCCGGGACGCTCACCCTCACCGGTGGCTGTGGCGGCATGGGCGGCGCGCAGCCGCTCGCCGTGACCCTTAACGGCGGTGCGTGCCTCATCGTCGACGTCGACCCGGCCCGGTTGCATCGGCGGGTCGAGCACCGTTACCTCGACGAGGTCGCCGGGTCGCTCGATGAGGCGATCGAGATCGCCCTGGCCGCCAAGCGCGACCGCCGGGCCTGGTCGGTCGGCGTCGTCGGCAATGCGGCCGAGGTGTTCCCCGAGTTGCTGCGCCGTGGGGTGGACATCGACATCGTCACCGACCAGACGTCGGCGCACGACCCGCTTTCCTATCTGCCGGAAGGCATTTCGCTCGGCGACTGGCAGGGCTATGCCGAGCGCAAGCCGGAGGAGTTCACCGATCGGGCGCGGGTGTCGATGGCCCACCAGGTCGAGGCGATGGTCGGCTTCATGGATGCCGGCGCCGAGGTCTTCGACTACGGCAACTCGATCCGCGACGAGGCCCGGCACGGTGGGTATGGCCGGGCGTTCGACTTCCCCGGCTTCGTGCCGGCATACATCCGGCCGCTGTTCTGCGAAGGGAAGGGGCCGTTCCGCTGGGCTGCCCTCTCCGGTGACTCGAAGGACATCGCGGTGACCGACGAGGCGATCCTCAAGCTCTTCCCGGACAACGACCGCCTGCACCGGTGGATGCGGGGGGCCAAGGAGCGAATTGCTTTCCAGGGCTTGCCTGCTCGCATCTGCTGGCTCGGTTATGGCGAGCGCGACAAGGCGGGCGCGCTGTTCAACGACCTCGTCGCCTCGGGCGCAGTGAGTGCCCCGATCGTCATCGGTCGCGACCACCTCGACTGTGGGTCGGTGGCCAGCCCCTATCGCGAGACCGAGTCGATGCTCGACGGGTCCGACGCGATCGCCGACTGGCCGCTGCTCAACGCGCTGACGGCCGCCTCGTCGGGCGCCACGTGGGTGTCGATCCACCACGGCGGCGGCGTCGGCATCGGTCGATCCATCCACGCGGGTCAGGTGTCGGTCGCCGACGGGACACCGCTGGCCGCGCAGAAGCTCGCCCGCGTGCTCACCAACGACCCGGGCATGGGCGTCATCCGGCACGTCGACGCGGGCTACGAGGCTGCGGACGTCGTCGCGGCCGACCTCGGCGTCCGCATCCCCATGCGCGAGCAGTGAGTGTGCCGCCCGCGCCGACCTCGGTGGTGCGCAGCTTGTATGAGGGTAGTGACGCTTGGATGAGGCTAGACACTCATACAAGTGACACCAACCTCATACAAGCGCGCGACTGAGCCCGAAAAGGAGACCCCATGGCCCCCTTCAGCACGCCAGACGGCGCAGCCGCCCGGTCGTTCGACCGGATGTGGGCCGACCTCGCGCCCATCGGTCGCAACCCCGCGACGGGGGGTTACGAGCGGTTCGCCTGGACCCGTGAGGACCACACCTTGCGGGAATGGTTCGCCGGAGAGTGCGGGGCGCGCGGGCTTGAGGTCGTGCGGGACCGTGCCGGCAACCAGTGGGCCTGGTGGGGGGACCCCGACGCGCGACCCGGCATCGTGCTCGGCTCCCATCTCGACTCGGTCGCCGACGGCGGCGCCTTCGATGGCCCGCTCGGCGTCGTCAGCGCGCTGGCCGCGCTCGATGCGTTGCGGGACAACGGCTTCACCCCTCGTATGCCGCTCGGCATCGCCAACTTCGCCGACGAGGAGGGGGGACGGTTCGGCGTCGCCTGCGCCGGGTCGCGGATCCTCACCGGGGCCTTGTCACCGGACCGGGCCCGCAGCCTGACCGATGGTGACGGGGTGACGATGGCGCAGGCCTGGACCGCCGCGGGTAGGGACCCGGCCACGCTGGGGCCGGACCCGGACGCCCTGCGCCGTGTGGCGGCCTACGTCGAGGTGCATGTCGAGCAGGGCCGGGCTCTGTGCGTCGACCCGGACGACCCCTTCGGCGACCCGGCCCTGTGGGACCCCGCTCGGGCGGTCGCGATCGGCACCGAGATCTGGCCCCACGGCCGGTGGCAGATCGATGTCTTCGGCGAGGCCAACCATGCGGGGACGACGGCGCTGGCGGACCGCAACGACGCGATGCTCGGCTTCGCGTCGGTCGTGGCGTCGGCGCGGATGCTGGCCCGCGAACGTGGGTGCGTGGCCACGGTCGGCAAGGTCATCGCCCGGCCCAATGCCGTCAATGCGATCGCCGACCACGTCACGACCTGGCTCGACGCACGAGGGGCCGACCCGGAGGCCGTGCGCGGGCTCGTCCAGACCCTGCGCGATGAGGTGTCCGAAGACGGAACGACTGTGGACGAGGTGTCCTGGACTCCCGCAACGGTTTTCGACACCAGACTCCGCGACCGTCTGGCCGCGGTGTTGCCGGAGGCTCCCCTACTCGCCACCGGCGCGGGCCACGACGCAGGCATCCTCGCCAATGCCGGGATCCCCACGGCGATGCTGTTCGTGCGCAACCCGACCGGCGTCTCGCACTCGCCCCAGGAGTTCGCCGAGCGGGACGACTGCATCCGGGGTATCCACGCCTTGGCCGCCGCTGCTGCCGAATTGGCTGGGTGACCACGTGACCTCCTACTGGTGCGAATACGCCTGGTTGCCAGGCGGATTGGCCGCTAGCGTCCGCCTCGAGATGATGGGCGAGCGGATCGTCGGCGTGTCGGCGGATGTCGAGGCGAGGCCCGAGGATGTCCGACTCGCAGGGGTGACCCTGCCGGGGCTCGCCAACACGCACTCCCACGCGTTCCACCGTGCCCTGCGCGGTCGGACCCATGGGGACGGCGGCACCTTCTGGACCTGGCGCGAGCGCATGTATGCCGTCGCGAGCCGCCTGGACCCGGCGCGTTACCTGGCGCTGGCGCGGGCGGCATACGCGGAGATGGCGCTGGCGGGATTCACCGCGGTCGGGGAGTTCCACTATGTGCACCACCAACCCGACGGCACCCCCTACGCCGACCCGAACGCCATGGGGGCGGCGCTCATCCAGGCGGCCGCTGAGGCCGGCATCCGGCTCACCCTGCTCGACACGATCTATCTCGCCGGCGGCCTCGGCCCCGATGGCCATCTGCCGCTTGACGTTGTGCAGCAACGGTTCTCCGACGACTCGGTCGACGCGTGGTCGACGCGGGTTGGGCTCATGAGCGACACCCCGACGGCACGCATGGGGGCGGCGATCCACTCGGTTCGTGCCGTCCCGAAGGACGCGCTGGCGGGAGTCGTGGCGGCGTCAGTGGGGCGCCCCCTGCACGTCCACCTCTCCGAGCAGCCCGCCGAGAACGCGACCGCGCTGGCCTTCTATGGCGTGACGCCGACGGCGCTCCTGGAGGGGGCTGGGGCGCTCGGGCCCATGACCACGGCGGTCCATGCGACCCACCTCACCGACGACGACATCGCCTCGCTGGCCAGCGCCGGCGTGACCGCATGCTTCTGCCCCACGACCGAGCGTGACCTCGCCGACGGCATCGGGCCAGCTCGCGCCTTGGCCGACGCGGGTGTGCCGCTCGCCCTCGGTTCCGACCAACACGCGGTGGTCGACCCGTTCGAGGAGGCCCGCGGTTTGGAGTCGCATGAGCGGCTCGTCACTCTTGAGCGCGGGCGCTTCACCCCCGGCCAACTCACGGATGCGTTGTCCCGCAACGGGTATGCCGCCCTCGGCTGGCCCGACGGGGGCCGGCTGGCCGCGGAGGCGCTGGCCGACTTCGTCACCGTGCGACTGGACTCGCCGCGCACCGCCGGTGCCGCCCCCGAGCAGATCCTCTATGCCGCCACCGGCGCCGACGTCACCACGGTCGTCGTCGGCGGTGAAGTGGTCGTCTCGGCCGGACAACACCGACTGGGCGACGTCGGCCGACTCTTGACGGACGCCATCTCGGCCCTCGACGACGGAGCAGCTTCATGACCGCAACCCTCATCACGGGGATCGCCGAGCTCGTCACCAACGATTCGAGCTGGTCGGCTGCGGGCCAGGCGCCCGACGTTGCTCGGTTGGGGATCGTCACCGACGCGGCCGTCCTCGTCGAGGCCGGGGAGGTTGTCTGGGTAGGCCCGGCCAGCGCTGCCCCGCAGGCAGATTCGCGCGTCGACGTGGGCGGGTGCGCCGTCATGCCCGGCTTCGTCGACTCGCACACTCACCTCGTCTTTGCCGGTGACCGGGCGGCCGAGTTCGCGGCCCGGATGGCGGGCACGGCATACGACGGGGGTGGGATCGCGACGACTGTGGCGGCGACGCGCGGGGCGACCGACGACGAGTTGCGCACGCTGTTGGCCGCGCGGATCGCCGAGTTGCGGCGTCAGGGCACGACGACCGTCGAGATCAAGAGTGGTTACGGGCTGAGCGTCGAGGACGAGCTTCGACTGCTGCGCCTGGCCCGCGAGGTCACGCCGCACGTCACCTTCCTCGGAGCGCACGTCGTGCCGGCCGAGTATGCCGCCGACCGCGCGGCATACCTCGACCTGGTGACCGGGCCGATGCTGGCGGCGGTCGTCGCCCAGGGTGCGGCCACGTATGTCGATGTGTTCTGCGAGCCGCTGTCGGCGCACGCCTTCACCGAGGACGAGGCCCGGGTGATCCTGCGGGCCGGTCGCGCCGCCGGCCTGGCCGTGCGCGTGCATGGCAACCAACTGGGCCCCGGGCCGGGCGTGCGATTGGCCTGCGAGCTCGGGGCGGTGAGCGTCGACCACTGCACCTACCTGTCCGACGCCGACGTCGCTGCACTCGCCGAAACCGGAACTGTCGCAACGCTGTTGCCGGGGGTCGAGTTCTCGACCCGGCACCCCTATCCCGACGCGCGCCGGCTGCTTGACGCCGGTGTTGCTGTGGCGCTGGCGACCGACTGCAACCCGGGCACCTGCTACACCTCATCGATGCCGTTCGTCATCGCGCTCGCCGTGCGGGAGTTGCGGATGACCCCCGCAGAGGCCCTGTATGCCGCGACCGCCGGCTCCGCGCGCACGCTCGGGTTGCGGGGTCGGATCGCCGTGGCTGACTCGGCCGATCTCACGGTGCTCGATGCGCCGAGCTATCTGCACCTGGCCTACCG
>ENA-UPSM01006625-UPSM01006625.1-activated-sludge-metagenome-genome-assembly--contig:-NODE-6625-length-10664-cov-6.841927_pt1 | contig 10664 bp, 7 predicted proteins | sample MGYA00238181_ERZ773283 | MGnify/ENA primary metagenome ERZ773283 (study PRJEB29023, sample SAMN05720199) | activated sludge metagenome | isolation source: Anaerobic digester | place: Japan... | reverse complement strand
CGCTCTTCGCGGTCTCGTTGATCTTGCCGGAGAGCTGCGCGCCGAGGAGCTCGGCGTCGGCCGGAGCCGCGCCGCGGGGAGTGAGCTTCACGGTGAGTGAGGCGTCGGTGGTGGTCTGGAAGCGCACTGGGTCGCGCGGGCTGCGCGGCTCACCGAGTGCGACGAGGCCGGAAGCGGTGGCGACGCGGAGATCAACCCCTGGGTCGGGCTGGAGTGTGATTGTGGAGGCGAAGCCCACGGCATCGCCGGGAGCGGCGATGAGCACGGAGGCGGTGCCGGGAATCGCCGGCTTGCGGAGACGAGTGCGCACGAGGAGCTCGAGATCCGTCGGCGCGGGCGCGCCGTTGCTGAGCGCCGGACGCAGATCGAGAAAGCGTTTCCCGCCGGGCACCTGCCGCACGGCCCAGGAGGCGAGGCCGGCGCCTGCGACCTCGGCAATCTCGCCGTCGCCGCTGAGCCCGAGCGAGAGCACCTCGGGCCTGCCCTGCACCACGTGAAGTCTCAGCCGCAGTTCGCCGCCGATCTCCCCGGTGCCGAGGCGTACGGAATGGTCGGCGACAGCGGAGAAGAATAGCGGCACCGCCGGTGGCACGCCCTGCACGTCGACCACGATGCGGCCGCCCTCGGGCGTGAGCGTGGCGGAGGTTTTCGCGGTGTCGGCCGGTTTCGGGGCGGCGGCGAGCGCGCCCGCGAGGGCGAACAAGGCGGCGGCGAACGGGAGGCGATAGCGCCGATAGGCGGTGGAGCCGAATGAGGTGATGGCGGGCATGGAGTTCCTTTGTGTTGAAAGCTGTAGCCGGCCGCGGTGAAGGCGGTCCGGGTGACGTGAAGCGAAGCGGGAGAAGCGGACGGAGCTGGAGCGTTGGCGTGATTCTCGCACGAGCGGCGCGCGAAGTCGTCAGGGGCGGGTCAGGGGTTTGTCAGGGAAATGTCAGGCGTAGGCGGTAGGGCGGGACCGCTGGGCCCGCCGGGCAAACCAGCAGCCGACTCATCAAGGTAAAACGGTGTCCCGAACGGCGAGAGGTGGCAGATGCGGGCTCGGAGCACCTTCATTCCTTCGAGATCTGTTTCGATCTGCTCAACCTCAAGTTCGACAAAGCACGGCCATCCCTTTGCCGCGGCTTTCGAGACGGCAAAGGTGACCGTGCTCGGCCCCTTGTTGCTTGAGGTCGTCGACGACCACACGAGCACATCTTTGCCCCCGAGTTTCATCAAAAGGTCTCCAGCCCGCACCGGGAACGAAGTGGTCCTCAGCACATCTTGAAGATCGTAGACGTGCCAACGGATCAGGGCTTCAGGCGTGGGGGCAATCGGGTCGTTCGGTACGGCGAACCCAAGGGCAGAAAGTGAGAGGAGAAGGCAGCAGATGGATTTCATGGCGGTGGTTGCGGCGGGCCCGGCGGTCCCGCCCTACCTCAATTCATCGCTTCGTCCTCCGCATCTGCTCGAACATCGTGGCGAGGTCCTGGATGCGCTTGTCGTTGGGACGGCGGGCGCGCTGGGCGTTGACGATCGGCGCGAGGGTGTCGAGGTCGACGCGGTCGCCGGCGGGGCCGCCGCGGAGTTTCTCGGCGAGCGACGCGGCCGTGCCGGCGAGCTGGAGACCGGGCGAGGCGCGGTCGAAGGCGGCGGCGCGGGCTTCGTAGGGCAACGTCCACGAGTGCTCGACCATCGTCCTCGCCGCGGCGTCGCGGAAGCGGACGAACACCTCGCCGAGCTCGCCCTCGCCCTGCGGGAGCGCTTCGATCTCGTACACGGCCACGGCGGCCTCCTCGGAGGAGATCTCGGCGGCGTCGACGGCGTCGTTGCGGAAATCCTCCTCGCGCAGGCGGTGCTTCTCGAAGCCGACGAGGCGGTAACGGCCGACGCGCGCCGGGTTGAAACGTACCTGGAGCTTCACGTTCTCGGCGGCGGGGCGGAATGCGCCTGCGAGCTGGCGCGCGAAACCGGCGTCGGCCGCCTCGGGCGAATCGAGCACGTAGTAACGACCGTCGCCCTTGCGGGTGAGCGCCTCGAGCATCTCGTCCTCGACTCCCTCGAGGCCCACGCCGCAGGCGTCGAACGCGATGCGCTGACTGCGCAGCGTCTCGATGGCGGCGGCGAGGCGCTCGGGCCCGGCGTTGCCGAGGTTGGCGGCGCCGTCGGTGAGGAGGACGATGCGGTTCTGAGCGGTCGCTGAGAAATGGCGACGCGCGAGTTCGCCGCCGAGCTTGAGCGCCTCCTCGAGGTTGGTGCCCCCCTCGGCGGGCGTGCGGTCGAGCAGATCGAGCAACTGGTTGGCGTGGGCGCTGTCGAGCGCCTCGGCGAGCAGGCGCGGCTGACGCGCGAAGCCGACGAGCGTGACATGGTCGTTCGGGCCGAGCAGGCCGACGAGCGTCGACAACGCGGCGCGCACCGCAGCGCGGCGATCAGGGCGCTCCATCGAGCCGGAAGTGTCGAGCAGCACGATGAGATTGAGGGGAGTGCCGCTGCCGCGGCCGGTGGCCGGCACGCGCACGGCGATGCGCACGAGGTTGCGCTGCTGCGCGAACGGGTGCGCCGCCTGCTCGACACGGCAGGAGACCTTCTCGCCAGCGCCGGGCGCCGGGTCGCCGTAGTCGAAGGCGTTGTAGAACTCCTCGGGCCGGATCGAAGCGGCATCGGGCACGCGGCCGGCGGCGAGCGCGGCCAGCGCGAGCTTGAAGGAGGCGTCGCTCACGTGGAGCGAGAAAGTGGAGACGGGCTCCTGCGCGGCGCTGGTCTCGTCGGCGGTGGGCGGAGGGAGGGGCTTCTGGGCGGGGCGTGGGAGGGGGCCGTCGGAATTGGCGGTGGACTGGGTGGACGGAGTGGACGCGGTGGACGCCGCCGGCAGGAGCACTTGGTTCTGATCGAGGCCGCCCACGGCCATGCCAGCGGAGGTCGCCGAAGGACCGCGGCGCTTGGGCTTCTTCGTCGGTCGGTTGTCGCGCAGGAAGCTCTTGTCCTGCGTGACCTCGAACGGCGAGAGGACGACGATTTCCTCCTCGGCGATAGCGGGTTGCTCGCCGCCGAGGGCGACGGGGCTGCTGGGTACCGGGAGGCCGCGTTTGCGTTTGGAACGGAAGTTTCCGTGGACACCACCCACTTCCTTCTTCGCGCCATATTCGAGCATCGTGCGGCTGTCGGTGGCGCCGACATCTTTCAGGAAGTCGCTCGAGACGACCGAGATGGCGGAGCCAATATCGTGGAGCTGAGTGCGGATACGTGTGCCGGTGAGCGTGTTGGAGGCGGTGTAGCCGACACTCATCTCTTCATTCACCTCGAACGGCTCCATCATGCCCGTCGTGCCTTCGTCGGTGGTGCGGTTGTCGTAGTTGAGCGTCGCTGGTACCGGCGGCGAGGCGTCGCCATAACGGACGCTGTCTTTGCGGCGCACTGCGCTCGTCTCTGCCTGGGTCCGCAGTTGTGCGACCTCCGCTTCGGCTTTGGCGCGTTGGGTGTCGCGATCCAGTTCGGACATCTCCTGCGCATGACGTTCGGTCGCGGCCATCCGCTCCTCCTTCCGGGCCAGAGCTTCCGGAGCAGCCATGCGCACTTTCTGGAAACTCGGGATCGCAAGTGTAGCGAGCATCCCGACGACAACGAAGCACGCAGCGATGGCGAAAAGCCACTGGCGATCCTTCTTCTTGGCCTTCGTGAGGCCGGACATCGGGAGAACCTTGGTATTGGCAGAAACGCTGCGCCTAGGTTGCGTGGCTGCTTTTCCGGGGACGGCGCCCACGGCTACAGCGGAGGCGGAGCCGATCACGGCGAGGAGTTTGGCACGCCGATCGGGGGAGAGACGGAGCGGTTTGGTATCGGGGCGCGCGGCCTCGCCGACGAGTCCGTGGACGGCTTCGATGCGGCGTTTGAAAGCGGCAAGCTCGGGGCGGGCGGCGACGGCGGCCTGGAGCGCGGCGATCTCGAAATCGGAGGCCTCGCCGAGCACCCAGGCGACGATGCGCTCCTCGAGCTGGTCGTCGGTCGGGCGGTGCGGGGCGGGCGGTTGGTTGGCGGAATTCATGTTCAGCCCTCGCTTCCTTCGATGCCGGCGCGGCGGAGCGCGTCGGCGAGCGACTTGAGGAGATGGTGCAGGCGGAAACCGACGTTGCCGGCGCTCAGGCCGGTGCGGCGTCCGATCTCCTGATACTGGAGCTCCTCGTGGTACTTGAGGTGGATGAGGCGGCGGTCGGCGGCCGGCAGCTCGGCGAGGAGCAGCCGGACGGTGCCGACGGCCTCGTCGCGGCCGAGGCGCTCGGCGGCGGAGCGCGCGTCGCCGGTGGCGGTGTCGGGATCGAGCTCGGCCTCGGCGGGGTGGTCGCGGAGGTGGTTGAGCGCGAGGTTGCGGACGGTGCGGTAGAGCCAGGCGCGCGGGTTCTCGACTTCGCCCCACGACTGGTGGAGGCGGAGAAACGCCTCCTGCACCAGCTCCTCGGCGACGGACCGCCGGCCCGTGAGCCCGAGCGCGTAGCGCAGAAGGCCGGATTCCTCCTCCTCGAACAACGCGGCCAGACTGGGCGTATCCGGATCCATGCGCGGGGTGTGCTCCGCCACCAGACCGGAAATACCGGGGGGTGGCGAGCAAACTTCGGAGGAGACCGGGGCGTCCATGGCGGCGGGAGATGGCAAAGCGCAGTCAGGACCGACAGAAGGCAACGAAGGGAACAAAGGCCGGAGGAGCCATGGTGGGGCGTGCCGTCGGGTGGGCCGCTTCGTTATCTTCGTTTTCTTCTGTGGGCTGCTGGAACTGCATGAAGCGGAGCCGTCGAGACTCCACCCGATGAAGACACGCGAGCCCCGGGTTTCTTAGCAGATTTCGCAAAATGCCGGGCGGAGACGCCGTCGGGCGCAGGGCGGTGCTTCAGCCCGACCAATCGGTCGGGGCAAACGCATCCGCTGCGAGGATGACCTCGGGTGGACCGCCCTGATGGCCGCGCCTCCGGTGCGGTGGGCTGCGCCGCCGACGGAACGTTTCGTTCTGCGGTGCGGCAGAAGCTGCGGGAGGCTCGCATCGCTCCCATGACTACAGGCCCGGCCGGTGCTGCCGCCGTCGAGCTCCGCGCCGGGCTCAGTAGGGAGTGCGCCGGGGGTTCGCAGTCCACTCGCGGAAGACGACGAGGCCTTCGTCGCGCAGAAGTGGGATCTCGGGGACACGCCGCTCGGCGGGCGGGGCGACGAGTTCGCGGTACAGGAAGGCGTCGTCGAAGCCGATCGCGGCGGCATCGTCGCGGGTGCAGGCGAAGACGATGCGCTCGATGTGTGCCCAATACGCGGCGGCGAGGCACATCGGGCAGGGCTCGCAGCTGGTGTAGAGCGTGGCGCCGGTGAGGTGGAAGCGGCCGAGTGCGGCGCAGGCGTCGCGCAGGGCGACGACCTCGGCGTGTGCGGTGGGGTCGTTGGTGCTCGTCACCCGGTTCTGCCCGCGGCCGACGATGCGCCCGGCGCAGACGATCACGGCGCCGAACGGTCCGCCCATGCCCTCGGCGGCCCCGGCGTGGGCCAACCCGATGGCCTCGCGGAGGAAGGGGAGGTCGGGCTCAGGGGAGGCGTTCATGATTGGAACACTCTGGCCCAGCCCGATGCCGTTGGCGAACCGCAGATGCACTCCACCCCTGCGCCCAGCCAAATAACTCCACGACCGTGAACCTATTTGGTGAGCCTCGGCCAAAGCGGTTCGTCTGGGATCGCTTGTGGTTTCGGATGTCGTTCTTTATAAACAACAAAAGACGTTTCCTCTGGGAAGAAAGTTTCTGCCAAATAAGTTCACGGTCGTGAACCTATTTGGTTCCGAGTGGGGAAGCGGCGGACGGGGGTGAGGTGGCTGGCAGGTGGCGCACGGTGGCCAGCGCGGCTTCGAGCTGCGGGTCGGGGATGGCGCCGGGGGCGGGAGGTACGGCGAGGTCGGGGGTGACGCCGCGGCCTTCGAGGCGGCGGCCGTCGGGGCCGATGTAGTCGTAGACGCTGAGTTGGAGTTCGCCACCGCCGGGGAGCGGCCAACGCACACAGACCAGGACGTTGCCCGGGGTGGACGCGCCGACGATGGTGCCGCGGCGCTCGTGCTGCACGACGGCGGCGAGGATCTCGGCGGCGCTGGCGGAGTAGTCGGAAACGAGCACGGCGAGCGGGCCGGCGTAGTGTGCGGCGGCGGGATGCCGGGGCGAGCGCCGCGGTGCGGTGCGGGTCTCGCCGCGGGCGCGGACGCGGCCAATGGCGGCCCGCGAGGGGAAGATCTCGGCGAGGATGGCGGCGAGGGCGCGGGCTTCGCCACCGACGTTGTCGCGCAGATCGAGGATGAGTCCGCCGGTGGGCGGGTGGCGTTTGAGCTCGGCCCGCAGCCAACGCGCGGCGGGGAGGTCGAAGGAGTCGAACGAGAGCAGGAGCACGTCGCCCGCGAGGCGGCGGGCGTCGCGAACTGGCGGGTACACGAGGCGGCGGGCGCGGAGTTCGAGGCGCAGCGGGCGGCCGAGGGCGTCGAGGAAATCGCAGCGGACGAGCTGGCCGTCGGCGAGTTTGCCGAGGCCGAGAACGTCGCCGGGCGGGCGGTCGTCGGCGGTGACCAGGATCCAGCCCGGCTGGACGCCGGCCAACGCGGCCGGGCTGCCGGGGAAGACGGCGAGGATGCGGCGGGCGCCGGGGCGGTCGGCGACGGGGCCGGTGCGGAAACCGAGCAGGTTGCTTTGGCGACGGCGGAACTGCGCCACCTCCTGCGGCGAGAGGGCGCGGGTGTGCTCGTCGCGGAGTTCGCCGAGGAGCGCATTGAGCGCGGCATAGAGCTCGGCGTCGGAGGTGGCGTTGAGCGCGGCCGGGCGGTGGCGGGCGCGGGCGGCGGGCCAGTCGGCGCCGTTGCAGGCGGGGTCGTAGTAGCGGCGGGCGATCCAGTCGGCGGCCTGGTCGTAGACGCGGGCGTTGAAGACGGCGCGTTTGGCGGGCGCGCCGGGGGCGGCCGGGGAGAGATAATTGAGGGCCGCCGCGGGGGGAGGGATCGTCGCGCAACCGCCCAGCAGGAGCGCGGCGAGCGCGAGAAGCAGGCGGAGCGGGTGGGGGCGGCGCGGCACGGGGCGAGCGTGGTGTTTCCGCCTGCGGACGGCAATCGCGGCCGTCCGGCGATCCGGGGTGCGGCCGCGGGAACAAGCCGGCCCGAGGCCGGACTAACAGGCTACCGATGGCCGCCGGGCGGGACCGCTCCGTTCGCGGCCGCTGGCGGTCAAACTGCCAACACTGCAACGACCAGACAGAAATTGAGCCATGAATACTCCGATCACCCTCCGCTTTCTTTTCGCCGCTGCCACGTTGTTCGTCTTCGGGCAGACGGCTCGTGCACAGGACGCCGCTCCGAGCAAAGCCACCGTCACCTTTGAGAACCCCGAGAGGTTCACCGATGTGAAGGATTCGATCTCGGGCACCGACAAGGGGCGCGACCACTATCTGAAACTGATTCGCATGGCGGTGGAGGAGCAGGCCAAGGCGCTGTTGCCGGCGGGGCAGAAGCTGGCGATCACCTTCACCGACATCGACCTGGCCGGCGACTACCTGCCCTCGATGGCCGCCAACCAGGACATCCGCGTGATGAAGGACATCTACATGCCGCGCATGAAGTTCACCTACGCGATCACCGACGAGGCCGGTGCGGTCGTGAAGGAGGGCACGGAGAACCTCTCCGACGTGAACTACCTGCAGAACATCGGGATCGTGGGGCGCAACGACCCGCTCTACCACGACCTCACGATGCTGCGCGATTGGCTGCGCAAGACGCTGAAGTGATTGCCGGGCGGTGCCGCGCAGTGGCGGCCGCCTCCATTGCACGGACGGGAGCCGGCCTGCGGGCCGGCTCTTCTCTTTTGCTCCCCGGCCCGGGCGGAGTCGCCCGCCACGGGACCGGGGCCGCCACGCGGCGGGCGCGACCGGCTGCGCCGCTCGGCGGGGGCTGAAGCTCCCCGCTATGTTCCGCTGTATTCAGGATCGTCCCTCGCCGGGGAGGGGTGGCGGAGTCGCGTGGCCGACGTAGCGGAAAAGCCCGCGCGCGACGTTTCGTTCAAACGACTGCTCCTCGACGGACTGCAGGTAGGCCTTCAGCTCGGCGACGTTATCGAAGCTGCGAAACGTGTCGCGGGCGGCGGCCATGAACGCCTGGAGCGCGGTGTCGAACTCGGCGACGGTCCCGCTGCGCAGCTGGTGTTTCCGCGTGAGCCCGCCGTTGTCGAAATGCTGGCGGTGGTTGAGGAACTCGTGGTTGGTGCCGTCGGCCCCGACGAGCGCGCCGGTCAGCACGACGACGTTCCGGGTGACACCGGCGGCGTGGTTGACGACGAAACCGACGGACAGGCCGCGCTGCCGGTCGCGATGGAGCGCGAGGTAGCTGAAGCCCTGCTTCATGGCGGGATCGAGGATCCGGATCAGGCGGCCGAAGCGGCCCTCGGTGTATCCGAGGTCCCGTGCCGCGGTGACGACGGGCAGCAGGTGGAGGCGCGCCTCGGGGCTGAGGTCCGCCTCGGGGCAGGGGGCTTCGGCCTCGTGGGCCGGCAACCAGAGCTTGCCGGCCCGGTGGGCGTTCGCCTTGAGGACCAGCGCGAGGGCGAAGCGGAACGGGCTGCCGCCGAAGCGCCATGCCTCGCGAAGGGTGAGGCCGCGGAAGTTGATCTGGTAGACGCCGGGGGTCATGGGCGGTGCGACAGGTTGCCGACGGCCCCCGCCGGCGGCAAGCGTCAGGCTTCCGCCTCGACGAGGTCCTTCTCGACGCGGAGGTTCTCGATGATGAACCCCTGGCGATCGGGCGTGTTCTTGCCCATGTAGAAGCTCAGGAGGTTGTCGCTGTTGTGCAGGTTGGCCAGCGAGACCGGCTCGAGGCGGATGCCTTCGCCGATGAAGTCCTTGAACTCCTCCGGCGAGATCTCGCCGAGACCCTTGAACCGCGTGACCTCCGGGCTGGCGCCGAGCTTCCGCATCGCGGACTGCTTCTCCTCCTCGGAGTAGCAGTAGTGCGTCACCTTCTTGTTGCGCACGCGGAAGAGCGGCGTCTCCAGGATGTAGAGATGGCCGTTGCGGATGAGGTCGGGGAAGAACTGCAGGAAGAAGGTGATCAGGAGCAGGCGGATGTGCATGCCGTCGACGTCGGCGTCGGTGGCGATGACGACCTTGCCGTAGCGCAGGCCGTCCATGCCGTCCTCGAGGTTGAGGGCGGACTGGAGGAGGTGGAACTCCTCGTTCTCGTAGATGACTTTCTTGGACAAGCCGTAGGTGTTGAGCGGCTTGCCCTTGAGGGCGAAGACGGCCTGCGTGGCGACGTCGCGCGTGGCGGTGAGGGAGCCGGCGGCGCTGTCGCCCTCGACGATGAAGAGCGTGCTGTCCTCGGAGCGTTTTTCGCGGTCGCCGAGGTGGAAGCGGCAGTCGCGCAGCTTCTTGTTGTGGAGCGAGGCCTTCTTGGCGCGCTCGCGGGCGAGGGAGCGGATGCCGGCGAGCTCCTTGCGCTCGCGTTCGCTGGCCTGGATCTTGGCGAGGATGGCGGCGGCGGCCTCGGAGTTTTTGTGCAGCCAGGCATCGAGCTGGTGCTGCACGAACTGCCCGATGAACTGCTTGATCGAGGGGCCGTCGGGGCCGACGTCGGTGGAGCCGAGCTTGGTCTTGGTCTGCGACTCGAAGACGGGCTCGACGACGCGCACGGCGATGGCGGCGAAGATGGACTGGCGGATGTCGGCGGCGTCGAAGTCCTTCTTGAAGAACATGCGCACGGTCTCGACGACGGCCTCGCGGAAGGCGGCGAGGTGGGTGCCCCCCATGGTGGTGTGCTGGCCGTTGACGAAGGAGAAGTACTCCTCGCCGTAGTGGGCGCCGTGGGTCATCGCGATCTCGATGTCGTCGCCGTCGAAGTGGGCGATCGGGTACAGGGTCTCGCCGCTGAGGTTCTTCTTGAGGAGGTCCTCGAGGCCGTTCTCGGATTTGAAGGGCTTGCCGTTGAAGACGAGGGTGAGGCCGCGGTTGAGGAAGGCGTACTTCCAGAGCAGGTCCTCGATGAACTCGGGGCGGAACTGATAGTCGGCGCCGAAGAGCGCGGGGTCGGGCGTGAACTCGATGATGGTGCCGTTGCGCTCGTCGGTCTTGGCCGGCTTGTGGTCCTTCCGGAGTTTGCCCTGTTCGAACTCGACGATCTTCGTCTGGCCGTCGCGCACGGCCTGGGCGCGGTAGGTGAGGGCGAGGGCGTTGACGGCCTTCTGGCCGACGCCGTTGAGGCCGACGGATTTCTGGAACGCGGCGGAGTCGTACTTGGCGCCGGTGTTGATGACGGAGACGCACTCGAGGAGTTTGCCCAGCGGGATGCCGCGGCCGTAGTCGCGTACGCGCACGGTGCGTTCGGTGAGCTCGATCTCGATCTTCTTGCCGAAGCCCATCGTGAATTCGTCGATGGAGTTGTCGATGGTCTCCTTGAGGAGCACGTAGATGCCGTCCTCGGCGTGGGCGCCGTTGCCGAGCCGGCCGATGTACATGCCCGGGCGCAGCCGGATGTGCTCGGTGGAGGAGAGGGTCTTGATGCTGGACTCGTTGTAGGCGGAAGCGGCCATGGACGGAAAAGGCAGAAGGAAGAATGCGGAAGGCAGAACGCGGAAACCGGAAACCGGAAACCGGAAACCGGAAAGAGGCTAGGGCGTGGGCGGGCGAGGCAAGCTTGGAGTGCG